>MPMB02026551.1_pt1 | contig 15506 bp, 23 predicted proteins | sample 1617371 | NCBI WGS metagenome assembly MPMB02 (sample SAMN05944808, study PRJNA350692) | marine metagenome | biome: marine; feature: ODZ; material: water; isolation source: 300 m water sample filtered on 0.2 um supor filter | place: Pacific Ocean | collected 2012-04-08 | depth 300m m
ACTCGTAAAAATAGGTTAACATTAAACACACACAGAGGAAATTATGATGAGTGAAAATAAAACAACTGAAACACAATGGCAGAAATTTGCCGATGCGGCAAAATTGCCACAAGTAACCCTTAATAAGAATGGTTATGAAATCCGTACAGAACTGCTTGGTATGGCCAAGGAATTTGTACAGAATGATTACCATGCAAAATGGGGTCAGTTTGAAACCAGTATTCAGAAAGAAGGAGATGAATTGGTAACAAAGGTAGAAATGCCTACGGTACCCGGCGTCGAACAGATTATGGATACAGCTCAGAAATTTTACGATTTTGTTAATCAAAAGAAGTAATTGATTGAGTATGTGGAGTGGGCTAGCCAATAACGGAGGGCACACCAAAATTACCCCTAGCAGTTAAGAGCTAGTCCACTCCATTTTTTATGTTTCTTTTTGATATAATCACAGGTATGGTTACAGGCTTTATTGTTGGTGGTATTATTGTTTTTCTAATGACATTTTCAGAAAGACGAAAAGAAAAAGAAAAGAAAAAACCTCGCCGTCCTGGTTGGGGTAGGTAAAATGCTTGACAAATGATTTAAAATATGAGATAATAATATTATGAGCATAGATTATAAATTTAAAGAAAGTGAAGTTTTGAAAGAATTGCAAGCGTATATAGATTTTACATACGATAGCCATTATTCAAAAAGCAAACACCAGGCCATGGAGTTCATAGATGAGTGTGGACATGGTGAAGGATTTTGTATGGGTAATATTTTAAAGTATGCCCAGCGATACGGTCGTAAGGACGGACATAACAAAGCGGACCTTATGAAAATTTTACATTATGGAGTTATTATGTTACATATACATGGAGAAAAATATGAAATTGAGCAGTGATACAGTAAATGTTCTGAAGAACTTTTCAACCATCAACCAGAATATTCTGGTGAAGGAAGGCAGTCAACTTCGGACCATGTCTACAATGAAAAATATATTGGCAGAAGCTGATATTGGGGAAACATTCCCGGCCGAATTTGGCATCTATGACTTGAATGAGTTTCTAGGTGTATTGACTTTGGTTGATGACGCAGAATTGAAATTTGATAATGAGAGTTATCTTACAGTGAATGGTGGTAATACTAAGGTTCAGTATTTTTATTCTGATCCATCCATCCTCACAACACCTCCGGAGACTTTCAATGCTCCAGAGTGTAATCATGAATTTTCGGTAACATCAGATATTTTATCCCGAGTTCTGAAAGCATCAGCTATCATGCAGTTGCCTGATGTACTTATTAGGACATTTGCTACGTCCTCGGTGATTATTGAAGCGACTGATGTGAAGAATGTTACGTCTAACAAATATACCTTGGATTTGGGAGTTATAGTGGAAGATGAATTCAAATTTCATTTCAAAGCTGACAATCTCAAAATGATCCCAGGTAATTATGATGTAAAGGCATCATCAGAAGCAAGTGTTAGTAACTGGTCTGGTAAAGAAGCATCTTATTGGATCGCAATGGAGGCTCCTGTTTCGTAGTTGATTCTACTGGGAGTTGTATCGTTATGAAAAGTAAACAAGGTGGGTTTACTTTGATTGAGTTGATGATAGTGGTGGCCATTATTGGTATATTGGCTGCCATTGCAATACCTCAATACAGTAATTATGTGGCAAGAACACAGGCATCAGAAGCTTTTAGTTTGTTCGCGCCGGTAAAATTGGCTACTGCTTTATATTATCAGGAAAATGGAAAATTACCCACATCAAATGCAAAAGCTGGTGTGGGTGATTTTAGTGGTACTTATATTAGCAGTATAGAACTTGGCTCTAAAGGTGTAACAACTATTACATTCAAAGAGGATCACCAAGGTGTAAGTACAGCAATATCAGGCACATCATTTACTATGGTACCAACAGCGACAAGTGGATCAACGAATTGGTCTTGTGTTTCTGGTACTACAAAGTTACAATATTTGCCTAGTATTTGTAGTGAAGAGCGGCATTGTTATGTATCAGGTGCCTCAGGAACAGTGGAGGTACCTTGTGACTAATTGGGAAAGAGGGGATATTTTATCCTTAATTCAGGCGTTGTATGAAATAGGAACGCCAGTTGACAAAATAGCTACAGATTTAAATTTAGATTTGGAGCAAATTTTTATGGAAGATAATTATGGCAGAAAACATTTTGTGGGTGGAAACATATCGGCCGAAGAAGATTGCTGATTGTATTCTATCTAAATCAATAAAGAAAACATTTGAGGAGTTTGTTAAGAATAATGAACTTCCTAATTTACTTTTGTCTGGTGGTGCCGGTGTTGGTAAGACAACAGTAGCTAGAGCTCTTTGTGAGGAGCTCAACCGTGACTATATGATTATCAACGGATCGGAGGAATCCGGTATTGATATTCTACGGACAAAAATTAAAAACTTTGCTTCTACAGTATCACTACAAGGTGGACAGAAGGTAGTAATATTAGATGAAGCAGATTATCTAAACCCCTCATCTACACAACCTGCTTTGCGTGGGTTTATTGAGGAGTTTCATAATAATTGTAGGTTCATTTTTACCTGCAATTTTAAAAACAGAATTATTGAACCGTTACATTCTCGTTGTTCGGTTATAGAGTTTAAGGTTAATGGTGGCCGGCAGAAGTTGGCGACTGAATTACTTGAGCGTTGTTGTGATATACTTAAAGAGCAGAATGTAGAGTATGAAAAGAAAGTTGTAGCAGAAATGATTATGAAACACTTCCCGGATAACCGGCGAGTGTTGAATGAGTTGCAGCGGTATAGTGTGTCAGGCAAGATAGACTCCGGCATCTTAGTCAATCTTTCAGAAGTCAATATGAAAGAGTTGGCCCTCCACCTAAAGGAGAAGGAGTTTACAAAGGTCCGTAAATGGGTTGTTGATAACATTGACAACGACCCTGTTAAAATCTTCCGCAAGATTTACGATAGCCTTTACACATATCTTGAACCAGCCACTATACCGTCTGCTGTTATTATTATCGGAGAATATCAGATGAAGGCAGCCTTTGTTGCTGATCCTGAAATAAATTTACTCGCTTGTTTGACAGAGATAATGACTCAATGCCGATTCAAGTAAGTGAAGAATTAGTAGACCAGGCATATGATGAATGGAAAGAAAAGGGCTTCCCTGATTTTCCCACTAACTATGCTTGGCGCAAAAGAGAATTCGCTAAACTCATAGCATTTGATAGGTCTACATTATATAAGCCTAAAGATAAAGCAGTAGGCACCAGCGGCCACGGTTATGCTTTGGCTTGGAGTTATATGTCCCATCATTGGGGCATCAAGTGTGGCACTATGAAAACTCCTGTAGAGATATGGGAAGATGAAGTGCATCTGAAACGAGCTATCCGAAAACTTTTAGAAGGTGTGTTTTGGGATCGTCAGGAATATCACCGAGTAACAGAATCCGATAAGAGGAAAGTCCTCAGTCGGTATTCTGGAACACAGGTTGTTTCCAATTTCAGACCGACAGCAGCTGCTCTAATCTATGATAAGTTTTTAGAGAAGGCTTCACCCCTATTCAATACAGATGCCGGCACAACTTGGGATATGAGTTGTGGTTATGGTGGGCGTTTGTTGGGTTCTATTGCTGCTGGTGTGAATTATATTGGCACTGACCCCTGCACGGAAACTTATGTGGGATTGGAACAGATAAGGGATGATTGGGGAGATAAGAACCGCACAATAGAATTGCACAAGATGGGTAGTGAGGAGTTTAGACCAGATAGAAACAGTGTAAATCTATGCTTCACTTCACCACCATATTTTGATTGGGAGAAATACTCTGATGAAGATACACAATCATATAAGAAGTATCCAACAACAGATGAATGGTTAGAAGGCTTCCTGAGAAAGACTATGGAGAATTGTTATTATGGTCTGAAAGAGGATGGTTGGATGTTGATGAATGTAGCCAACACAAAACGAATAAAAACATTTGAGGAAGATACTGTGCGTTTGGGTATGGAAACAGGATTCAATTATATTTCCAGGTGGAATCTCCAGTTGTCCTCACAGCAGGGCAAAGTCAAATACGAACCAATTTTTGTGTTTAAGAAATGAAAACTACAGATTTAACACCAGTAGAAATACATAACGGCATTTATTATAAAAGGGATGACTATTTTACTCCTTATGGTCCACATCATATTAATGGGGGTAAGACTAGACAAGCAATATCTCTCTTTAATGAAATAAAAGAAGATGTAAAGAATATACACAATGGAGGAGTAGTAACTTCTTCATCAGTAGGCAGTCCTCAAAGTGCTATTATTGCCAAAGTGGCTGCTGAATTTGGCTTTAAATGTATTATAGGGGTTGGGGGAACTAAACCAGAATTACTTTACGACCATCATATGATGAAGTTGTCTAGGTATTATGGGGCAGATATTCAAATAGTTGCAGGTCACGGAATGACTGTAGCTATAGATAGTGCAGTTAAGAAAAAGATTATATCAGAAAACAACTATAAGTTAATAAAGTTTGCAATAAGTTTAGAAACAAATCCAGAAGCTATTTTTGATGGTGTTGCAGACCAAGTAAAAAATATTCCTGACGAGTTAGATAACTTAGTGATATCTGTAGGTAGTGGTATACAGTTTGCTGGAATAATAAGAGGTTTAGAAAGATACAATAAAAAAGTTAAACGAGTTATCGGTGTTGCATTTTTGAATCGTCGAAAAACTATAGATGAATATTTAAATAAGTTTAAATATAATATTTTTGAAGGTTCTACAAAACAGTTTCACGATTATGAAATAGCTTTAACACCATACGCATATTCTAAACCTATATGGGAAGATGTGGGTGGTGAAATGATAGATGATATCTATGAAGGCAAGGCCCACCATTGGATGAGAGAGAATATCGACACTGAGAAAGAAAAAACTTTATTCTGGATTATTGGTCGGCGATTAACTAAAGAAGAAGTGGATAGATTATGAAACAAATTATATATGAAACAAGTTATGAAGGTATGCCCATTCAGGTGATTGATACAAGTAGAAGTCGTTATTTGAGATTTGATAAAGAAGATGGTTACAATGGAAAAAATGTTCAGACAAAGTTAAATAAAAAACAACCTTATTGGTTGATGTCAGTATATGTAAGAATGGTAGAACATATTGACTTTGAAAAAGCTAATACTTATTTAATTTTAGGTTTAGGTGGGGGCACTATGCCCAAGTATATTAGTCATAAGAAACCAGAATCTAAAATAGATGTTGTGGAACTATCACCAGAAGTTATAGATATAGCCTATGAGTATTTTGCATTAAAGAAAACTCCAAACATTACTATCTACAATGAAGATGGTTTTGAATTTATAAAAAACACTGAAAAAACATATGATGTAATTTGGTGGGATATTTTTGGAAGTGGTGGTAAAACACCTCCACATTTAAAACAAGAATTGGTACAAGATAAGTTAGATGCTATATTGAATGATAAAGGAACTTTAATTTTTAATAAAGGTTCTGGTCAGTTCACTACTTATGTCAAGCCTTGACTTAACATTTTTAGACCGTGTTTGTAGTATTGAAAATTCAGCACTAGGTAATATAGAGGCTGATAAATTATTTTTAGATAAGTCTATGGACTTATCAGTTACACAAATTAAAAAGTTTATAATCTATTACAATGAAGAACGAAAACGTAGATATGGTTATGAAGGTATTTTACCAGCAGAGTATACCTACGAATATAATAATATCGCAAAAGATTGGAAACGGAAATTAATTACTATAGGTGTAGAAGGTGATATAGTTATATCTATATTGAAACGTGTACAAATGTTTGAGAACGTTTATACTAGATTGGAAGGGTTGCCTATAAGTATTTCAGGCAGTAAACAAAATGAAAAATCTGTATTAGATAATCTAACACCAGAATTATGTTATAAGATAAATGCTATAGAACCAGAAGCTGCGATTTTAGAAGCTTGGGGTTACACATTGAGTGAAAAACAAGATAACTATAATTTTTATTGTGATGTACCAACCCATAGTTTAAAAATAGGCAGTAGTAAATGGCGCAACAAAAAAGGCATTAACAAGTTAAATAAAATAACAGAGTTGACCTGGGAGATTGTAACAAAACCTAGTCGAGCCATTATAGATATACAAAAAGGTTTTGATGAGTACAAGGGAGAAGGTAAAGGTTGGCATTCTTTAGCAAAGAATATCGCAGAGTTCAAGTCTTTTGGAAGTGATAGTGTATTGTTTTATTTGTTTTCTTACAATAAAATTCCAATAGGGCTATGCGTCTATGTGATAGTCAATAAAAAATGGGCACATCAAATAGTTAAGAAAAGTGCTCATAGTACAGAAGTTCCAGAAGTATTAAATAAAAAGTTTGGGTCGTATATACATTATGTAACTATAACAGATTTGAATAGTAGAGGAATAACAGACGTATATCTTGGCGGGTCTTTTGATATAGGAGAGTTAAAGACTCATAAAAAAGAAATGAGTGATGCTGCTATAAATACTTTAGTATACAAGAAATGAATATGACCTCCTCAACATTTACAGGCCGCGACGAAAACGTGACCTTTCAACGCTTGATAATTTCTTAGTGAGTAATTCTATCATATGAAAAACGTAGAATTATATAAAGAGCACCACAAAATTGTACCTGATTATGGTGCAGGTAGTATCATGTTGGTTCATATAGACCAGCTGGTGGGTCTGATAAGAGAAACAAAGTGCCGAAGTCTATTAGATTTTGGTTGTGGTAAGGGCACACAATATTCTATATATAATATCCATCAAAGGTGGGATGGTTTAAGACCAGATTTATATGACCCGGCAATTCCAGAGCATGATAAGTTGCCTGATAAAACTTATGATGGTGTATTTTCTATTGATGTGATGGAACATATTCCTGAAGAAGAATGCCTAGAAACTTTACAACTTATGTTTGACCGAGCTGAGAGGTTTGTATTTCTAGGCATATCAACACAGCCGGCCCAAGCAATATTACCCAATGGAGAAAATGCACATTGCACTGTGAAGTCTCCTGATTGGTGGGAGGAAAAAATCCTTGACGCCAACACAAATTCAGTGTATACTCATATGAGGACTTACGGTAATTGGGATGATTATCGTATCTATAATGAAGAGCAACACACTAATTGGTTATGGCAGAATTGGCATGAGTAAAAAAGATTATCAATTATCACAATACCTAAATGAAATAAACTTTGGGAAGAAGAACCTTATGGAAGATGAGGATGAGTTTTGGGAGAAAAAGTACCCAGCTTACATCATCAATAAGTGTTTATCAGCCCACGGAGATGCCATATTCTATGTGAATGAAATGAACCGTATGCATTATCTGGACAATCGTCTGCAAAATGACTTTTTCATAAATAGTTTGAGTAAGCGGAAACGCTTTGCGAAGTGGATTCGTGCTTCAAAGGTGAAAGACATAGAGTGTATCAAAGAATATTATGGCTATAGTAATGAAAAGGCTAAACAGGCCCTCCGTGTTTTGACCGATGACCAAGTTAAAACTATAAAAAGAAAATTGATTAGAGGTGTAAACCATGGAAGAAGTGGAGTGGACTCCCGAAATGATGCTGGAGGTAAAGTTAAACGAGCCAGATGATTTTCTAAAAGTCAGAGAAACTTTATCTCGTATCGGTGTTGCAAGTAGAAAGGATAAAATTTTATATCAGTCGTGCCACATATTACACAAACAAGGTAGATATTTCATAGTACATTTTAAGGAATTATTTGCACTTGATGGTAAGCCAACAAACATAACACTGAATGATGTAGAGAGAAGGAATACAATAGCGGGTTTGTTAGGTGATTGGGAATTGATAGAAATTGTTGGGGTAGCTGAACCTAAAGCCCCACTATCACAGATAAAGGTTTTGTCATATAGAGATAAAGAAGATTGGGTGTTGGAAACAAAATATAATATAGGTTCAAAGAAAAAAGTAGATTGAGGAATTGTTATGAGTGAAGTGAAATTGCTTCGCCTGAAATCAGGTGAAGATATAGTTGGTGATGTGGAAGAAAAGGATGATGTGGTGTCAATAACAAACCCAGCACAGATAGTACCGATGGGTGATCCAAGAGGTGGTAATGTGCAGATGGGGTTTGCACCATGGTGTCCTTTTACTACCGAGAAATCTGTGGATGTTCCTAAAGATTGGCTTGTTTTTAGTACCACAATGAATAAAGATTTACTAAATGGGTACAATCAAATGTTTGGTTCAGGCATAGTTGTTCCCAATTTGAGGGTAGATACCAAGAAAGTATTAAGCGAATAGTGTTGACTTCTTATGCACCATAGTGTATAATGAATAATATGGAATCGTTTTATACGTCAATAATTCAACGCGGGAATACATTTCTCATCCGCAAAATTGAGGATGGGAAGCGTGTGCAGGAGCGGTTGGATTATAAACCTACATTATTCCGGTCCACAAAAAAGAAATCAAAATATAAAACTCTGCAGGGTCGGTCTGTGGAGCCGATAACTTTTGGCTCCATTTCCGAGGCCAGAGATTTCATCAATCAGTATAAAGATTTGCCAGGTTTCGTGTATGGTTTTGAAAGATATCCATACACCTGGATTTCTGATACATATGAGGGGTTGGTGAATTGGGATAAGGAGAAGATTCTTATTCTTACTATTGATATTGAGGTCGCTAGTGAGAATGGTTTTCCAGAGCCCAAAGAAGCAGAAGAAGAAGTCCTAGCCATTACGGTGAAGAACCAAAACACAAAGAAGATTTTGGTGTGGGGCATAGATGAATTCAAAACAGACAGGGATGATGTGGAGTATGTCCGTTGTCTGGATGAAAGGGAATTACTCGAGCAATTTGTGGAGTTTTTCTCACAAGTCAAGCCAGATGTTATAACTGGTTGGAATATAAACTTCTTTGATATTCCTTATCTGTGTAATCGTATCACCAAACTATTCGGTCCTAAAAAGACAAACCTATTATCTCCGTGGAATGTTGTATCAGAGGAGAAGGTGACATCTTATGGTCGTGAATTCACCAAGTATAATATTTGGGGTGTTTCTAATCTGGATTATATGGACATCTATATGAAATTTACATATAAGAACCAAGAGTCCTTTGCTTTAGATTACATAGCAAGTATTGAGTTGGGTGTAAAGAAGGACAAGAATCCTTATGATACATTCAAGGAGTGGTATACAAAAGATTATCAATCGTTTGTTGATTATAATATCAAGGATGTGGAACTGGTAGATGCTTTAGAAGATAAGATGAAGTTGCTTGAAATGTGTATCACTATGGCATATGAGGCGAAGGTAAATTATATTGATGTATTCTCACAAGTTAGAATGTGGGATGTTATTATTTTCAATTATCTAAAAACAAAAAAGATAGCGGTGCCGCCAAAAATATCAGAGAGTAAAGGGTCTAGGTATGAAGGGGCTTATGTAAAGGACCCACAGACAGGACAGCATAACTGGATAGTATCGTTTGACCTCAATTCTCTTTATCCCCATCTTATTATGGAGTATAATATTTCTCCAGAAACTATGATTTCGGAAAGATTCCCAAGGGGTATTTCAGTAGATAAACTTTTGACTAAGGAAGTAGAAACTGATTTTCTGAAAGAGTTGAAACTAACCGTAACTCCTAATGCCGCTTGTTTTAGAACCGATAAGAGTGGCTTTCTCCCAGAGTTGATGGAGAAAATGTATGAGGACCGTGTGAAATTCAAAAAGTATTCATTAGAGGCCCGACAACGATATGAAAACACCAAAGATAAAAAGTATCTGAAGGAGATATCCAAGTATCACAACATTCAGATGGCAAGAAAGATAGCATTGAATAGTTGTTATGGGGCTATCGGCAATCAATACTTCCGTTATTATGATGAAAGGTTGGCTACTGCCATAACAACATCAGGTCAGTTGTCTATTAGATGGATTGAAAATAAGGTGAATGAATACTTGAATAAAATTTTACAGACAGAAGGTGAGGATTATGTGGTCGCTTCTGATACTGATTCCATCTATGTGAAGTTTGATGAGCTAGTAAAGAAAGTTGAACCGAAAAACCCGATTGACTTTTTAGACAAGGTGGCATCAGAGAAGATGGAGCCTTATATCACCAAGTGTTATGAGGAATTGGCTGAGTATGTAAATGCTTATGCACAGAAGATGGAGATGGCAAGAGAAGTTATTGCTGACAAAGGTATCTGGACTGCCAAGAAACGATACATCCTAAATGTGCATGATAGTGAGGGTGTGAGATATGAAGAACCCCAACTGAAAATAATGGGTATTGAGGCAGTGAAGTCCTCAACACCAGGACCGTGTAGGACAAAGATTAAGGAAGTGTTGAAGGTGATAGTGAATGAAGATGCTTCAGCGGTCAATACTTTTATTCAGGCTTTTAGGAAAGAATTTCTCGTTACTCCGGTTGAAGAAATAGCATTCCCACGGGGAGTCAATGGCATAAAGAAGTGGGGTGATGCCTCAAACATTTATAAGAAAGGAACACCAATGCACATCAAGGGTGCTTTGATTTACAACCATCTTTTGAAGAAACATAAACTGACTAATAAGTATCAGCTGATCCGGGACGGCGATAAGATCAAATATCTAAACTTGAAGATGCCGAATGTTTTGCAAGCTAATGTGATTTCTTTTTTGGGTGAGTTGCCTGAGGAGTTTAGACTGCATGATGTAGTAGATATGGATTTACAGTTTGAAAAATCTTTTGTAGATCCTTTACAGTTTATTGTAACTCAGGTAGGTTGGGAGATAGATAGAAGTTTTGGCACAAGTAGGACATTAGAGGCGTTATTTGGATGAATAAAGAATTATATAGTTATTTGGGCGAGCACAACTTTTACTTGAATAAAGGTGAGTTTCGCTACATCACGGAGACCTATGGTAAAGAAGAATGCCGTAAAACGATTTCGGAATATGTGGCCCAGGAACGGCCACCGTTTCCTTTTAGGGAAATACCATATGATAAAATGGTATCAAACTTCCAAAAGCTGAAGGCTGTGGATTACACCAACTTTTTGGTTCCAGTAGAGGCGATAGAAAATGAAGTGATGGAAAAGTATGATGATTACAAATACAACTTCAAGGAACACGGACTTGGTCTAATAGAAACACCATCAACATACAACACCTGCTCTGATTATTTTATGAACCATTTGAGGTTGAAGTGTGGTTCTTATTCACATATGGCCCCGGCACAATGTTGGGAAGAAGGTGATGCCAAGAAAATATGGGCCTCTATTGGTGGCTTGTGGCGTGGAGTAAATAGCACAGAGGACTTGAGTCCGAAAAGTGTGATGGAAGTATTACGCTTAGGCACATATATCGCCACACAATTCAAGCCGATTGTAGCAAAGACGGTCTATAATATGACTGGTGCTAAAACTGTGCTTGATACTTCTATGGGTTGGGGTGATAGACTTACTGGTTTTTATGCCTCAGATGCAACACACTATATTGGTTGTGATCCGAATCCTAACACTTTTGAGGTATACCATCAAATGATACAGGAGTTGGATAAAATGTCTCCCGGCAAAACAGTGCAGATATATAGGTGTGGTGCTGAAGATTTGCCTTGGGATGATATTAGGGATGTAGATTGTGCTTTTACATCACCACCATATTTTTCCACAGAGAGATATAATGAGGGTGGAGATTTTGAGGAAGACCAGAGTTGGAGTAAATATAATGAATACAGCATTTGGCGCGATGAGTTTTATCTGCCTGTAGCGATAAATAGTTTCAATACTTTGAGTGATAATGGTTTTCTAATCACTAATATTATGGACCCCAAAATAAAAGGCAAGAGGTATCGGTCTGGTGATGAGCTGGTGGATTCCCTGAGGGCCCATTGGATAGGTCAAATAGGTATGAGAATAATGCAGAGGCCACAAGGTAAGAATAAGTTTGAGACCAAGGAAGACCTTATAGAGTTTATGAATAAGGTTTATATAGAAAATTGCTGGGCCTTTGGTAAGAATAAGGAGTTTGATTTATTCCGACATAAACGCCGAGCCACACTTGAGGGTTTATTCGGATAAACTGAAGATTGACAAATGTATACAATAGTGTATAGTATAAGTTATATAGAAACTAAGGATTTATTTTATTATGTCTATTAAAGCAAGTAAGTGGATGGTGTATTGGTATGATGAGGGCGAGTGGAATGAGTTATTGCTAACAGATGCACCCACATACGCAGAACATTTATTTACAAGTAGATTAGAATGTATATTAATACCAAAGAAAGCATACGACGATCCCAAAAATGCTGATATGCTTGATGTTATAATTAAAGATGAACTCTGTGTTTTACCAGCGAATGATAAATTGGATCAGTTAATGAGTATGGATGAGTCAATAACAGATCTATAGCAGGCAACACGGGCATATATTATGATCAAAGCATTTTATAGAAGTAAGAAGTGGGCCTTATGGGCTTACGGTGGAGGAGCATTGTTAGTAGCCTCTCTATGGATTCAAGTCCAACTTACAGTGGCAATCAATACTTGGTATGGCGGGTTTTATAATTTATTACAAACATCAGGAACATACAAAGATAAGGTAGCAGAAGGTGTTACTTTATTTTATGACAAACTGATATCGGTTGATTATGTATTAGATGGTTTTAGTGGTGAACCATCATTTGCAGTATTAGCATTCCCTTATGTAATCTTGGCGGTGCTAACTGGATGGTTCACCAGAGTATATGGGTTGAGATGGCGAGAGGCGATTACATTTGATTACATACCAAGATGGAGAACCGTAGAGGAAGAAATAGAAGGTGCCAGCCAACGTATACAGGAAGATTGTAATAGATTTGCTCGTATCGTGGAGTCATTGGGTCTGCAAGTAGTTAGGGCTGTGATGACCTTGGTGGCATTTATTCCTGTGTTGTGGGCCTTGTCAAGTGCAGTAACAATTCCATTCTTTAGTGACATACCCGGTTCATTAGTTTGGACTGCTCTTGTTGTATCTCTCGGTGGTATTGTAATCTCTTGGTTCGTTGGTATCAAACTGCCAGGACTTGAGTATAACAACCAGAAGGTAGAGGCGGCGTTTAGAAAAGATTTAGTGTTTGCAGAGAATGATAAAGTAAACTATGCACAACCAGAAACATTATGGAGTTTGTTTACAGGCATAAGGTTCAACTATCACAGACTGTATTTGCATTATGGATACTTTGATACTTGGATGATTACATACGACCAGTTTATGGTGATTGTGCCGTATCTAATTGTGGGCCCAAGTTTGTTTACCGGAGCTGTGTTACTTGGTGTGGTAGTCCAAGTCAGTAATGCGTTTGCTAAGGTACACGGCGGGTTCGCATTGTTCCTCCATAACTGGACAACCATCACAGAGTTACGCTCCATCTGGAAACGACTGCATGAGTTTGAGAGGAATTTGGAGAAATACGAGATTGTATGAGAAGGAAATTCTAATAACAAAAGAAATGGTTGATGCGTTTGGACAAGCAACAAATGATTACAACCCCATACATTATGATGAAGAATATGCGAAACAGACAAAATTTGGAGGAACTATTATACACGGTATGCTGACTGCTGGTTTAATCAGTGCAAGTTTAGTAGATCACTATGGTCCAGGTGTAATATATACAGACCAGACATTACATTTCAAGGCCCCTGTAAGAATAGGAGATACAGCTAAAATTATATTTGTTGATGAGGAGTTGTTTCCGAAGAATAGAGTAAAGTTGACAGTCCATATATATGTAGGTGAAGTGAAAGTATTGGAAGGTTTAGCGTTTATTATTAGGGGAGAGTGAAATGATGCTAACAGTATTCATACGGCGAGGTAAGAAAAAAATAATACATCTACCTTATGAAGCTCTTGACAAGGTGTATGAAATGTTGTATACTTATAAAGATAGGATTGCAGGTTATTCTATTTGTATTGGTGATTATGAAAAGGAAGAAAATGCAATATTATTGGAAGAAAAACAAGAATAACAAGGACTATCCATATAGTCTGGTTATTGGTAGAACAGAATGGGGTATGAAAAAGCATCATATGAATCCGAGGTATCATTATGCTGTACCTCAAAATAGTAGAGCTCGGAAGAGATGTAAAATAAAATCACCGCTGAGTGGTATTTGGTATTTTAGAGAAGGTGGTAAATGGAAACAAACTGGTAGTCCAGCTTATTGGTGTGAAACATGAGAAAACTTAAAGGAAAAATTAAAAACAAAAAACGAAGGTCATCTGCGCGTGCGAATAAACGTAATGTTAAAAAACGCGAAAGGTTGATACATGAAAATTTAAAAGTATTGAAGGAGAATTTTGATAATGGGAAACTTTCTTAAAAATGTTATCAAAGAAACGGGTAACGACTACGCCGCCATTGTGGCGGATGGTGTTGACGCCGCTGATGTTGGTGGGTATGTGGATACTGGTAGTTACATATTCAATGCTTTGGTTAGCGGCTCGATATACGGTGGTCTACCCAACAACAAAATTACGGCGATTGCTGGCGAAAGTGCGACCGGCAAAACCTTCTTCGCATTAGGTGTATGTGCCACCTTTCTGGAAGACCTAGAAGCAAATGTGGTGTTTTTTGAGTCAGAGTCAGCTATCACAAAGGATATGATAGAGGACCGTGGTATAGATTCCACTAGAATAGCCATCTTACCTGTAACTACGGTACAAGAGTTTCGCTTCCAGGCGTTACAAGTATTGGATGTTTATGAGAAGGAAGGAGAGGGTAAGCCTCTATTGCTTTGCCTAGATAGTTTAGGAATGTTATCTACAACAAAAGAGATTGAAGATACAGAAGCGGGTAAAGAAACTAAAGACATGACACGGTCACAGATAGTCAAGGCTACCTTCCGTGTATTGACATTGAAACTTGGCAAACTGAAAGTGCCAATGATTATGACCAATCACACCTATGATGTAATTGGTTCGATGTTCCCACAGAAAGAAATGGGTGGTGGTTCAGGACTCAAGTATGCCGCTTCACAAATAATCTATCTATCAAAGAAGAAAGACAAAGTAGGTACAGACGTTGTGGGTAACATCATACATTGCAAGACATACAAGTCCCGTCTAACAAAAGAGAATCAAATGGTAGACGTTAGGTTGTCTTACACAAAGGGTTTAGACAGGTATTACGGTCTTTTAGAGCTTGCTGAGAAGTATGACATTATCAAAAAGGTATCTACACGCTATGAGTTGCCAGATGGCTCAAAGTTTTTTGGCAAACAGATACTAGAAGATCCAGAAAAGTATCTTACTGAAGAAATTATGCAACAGTTAGATGAGGCTGCTGGTAAAGAGTTTAAATATGGCTAAAACAAAGAAGAAACTAAGAATGGTTAAAAAAGATGAAGTGGCAGAAATACCAACTCCTGTTATCAAATTAGATGATGTTGAGTTGGCTAATATGTCTACAGGTAAGTATAAAGTTTTTACTAATGGTGCTGAAGATGAAACATTGAAAGGAAAATATCT
>MPMB02170520.1_pt1 | contig 15442 bp, 10 predicted proteins | sample 1617371 | NCBI WGS metagenome assembly MPMB02 (sample SAMN05944808, study PRJNA350692) | marine metagenome | biome: marine; feature: ODZ; material: water; isolation source: 300 m water sample filtered on 0.2 um supor filter | place: Pacific Ocean | collected 2012-04-08 | depth 300m m
AGCAAGTGAAAGCAGCTCTTTCAGGTTGCGCAGCTTTAGCGATGTGGGGTCAGGGGGTGTGGTCCACATCAACTCACGCACGAATGCAGCTGCTTCTATAATGAAATCGTGGAAAATCGGGTACATCTCGGCGTCTTTCTTGGAGAACTTGGCGACTTCCTCCACTGTCTTTTCCATATCCGCCCACATGGACAAGGACCTGCCATCTGGGAAAGGAACGAACAGACACTCAGTTGGCAGAACCTCCCACCCGTGTTTTCTGAGTTCGAGTTCTTGCAGTACCCGCTTCTGCATCATACTCATCACATAGGAGGCTGCGGAGACGTGGTATCCAGGCCAGATCTCCTCGGTGACACATGCGCCGCCGACGATGTGGCGGCGCTCGAGTACCAGCACTTTTCGGCCAGCCTTAGCTAGATAGGCGGCACAGATCAGGCCGTTGTGACCTGCACCAATGACAATCACGTCACAACCGGATCCCATGCTATTCCTCCTTACAGTACATGGAGAATTACCTCACTCTTCTCGACTGTTATCTCTCGCACCTACGTCTAGATCTTCGGATAAAAGAGTGCATGCCCGTTCTTACCTTGGAGATATTTGATGGTTTCTTGCCCGATTGCCTGGGCCAACATGAGCTTGTGCGGGTCTGAATTTCCAAGAGAGTTTATCTTCAAATGCCTCCAAGCGCAAAACGCCTTACGGTCACTACGTAATTTTTTCGCGCGCACTATTTGCTCATGTCATGTTGTTTTTTCCAAAGCCTCAGCAAATATGTGTAGACCTTGGACTATCTGCTGCTCATTCACAATTAATGGTGGAATCCAGCGGATAACGTTGTCATAGCTTCCGCACGTGAGCAAAAGCATGTTGCGCTCTAGGCATACTTGCTGGATGGCTTTTGCATTTGCAGCGTCCGGTTTGCCGTCTGGGGTGGTGAACTCAACCCCGATCATGAGGCCGCGGCCGCGCACATCGCCGATAGCGCTGTGTTCCTCTTGCAATTTACGGAGTCCTACTTGGAGTTGCTCACCCATCGTGGCAGCGTTTTCGACTAGGCGTTCCTCGCGGATGACCTGCACGGAGGCCAGTGCCCCTGCGGCGACGATAGCGCTTCCGCCACCATAAGTCCCACCATGCGTGCCTGGTTTCCAATGTTCCATTAGTTCCCGGCGTGAAGCTATGCTAGAGATTGGCAATCCGCTTCCCAACCCTTTCGCCATCACGATGACATCCGGCTCGATCCCTGCGTGCTCAAAAGAGAAGAACTTGCCCGTGCGTCCGCAACCGCTCTGCACCTCGTCCACGATCAGCAGAATATCGTGGGCGTCGCAAAGGGCACGCAGGGCCTGCATGAACTCAAGCGGCGCGGGCACGTAGCCGCCCTCGCCGAGCACCGGTTCGATGATAATGGCTGCGGTTTCTTCGGGAGCGCTCTGACTCTTCAGCAGTAAGTCCAACTGGCGCATACAAAACTCGGTTGTTTGTACGTCGTCCCAGCCGTAGTGAAAGCTGTATGGGAAGGGCGCAACAACCACTCCGCCCGGCAGTGGCTGGTAGTCGTAACGATAAATGGTCTTGGAGGTGGTCATTGCCATCGCCTGCGCCGTACGCCCGTGGAAGCTTCCCTGGAAAACAATGATGTTGCGCCTCCTAGTAGCATGCCGAGCAAGTTTGACGCTCGCTTCAACCGCCTCGGCACCGCTATTAGCGAAGAAAAACCTGTCGATGGTTGTAGGTGTGACTTCGTCGAGGGATTCCGCCAAAGCCAAAGTGGCCGGTGAGATGACGATGTTTACCATGCCAAAGATCATTGTTTCTGCCTGCGCCTGAATGGCCTGAACAACCTTTGGATGGCAATGTCCTGTGTTGGTTACGCCAATGCCGGACGTAAAATCTATATAGCGATTCCCGTCAGCATCGTAAAGATAGATACCCTCCGCACGCACCGGCTGCACGTAGGTAAGGTGCGTCCATACAGGGGCCAGTAAATCAATCAGGCTACTTGTTTGAACGTTCATGATATTTCCCTTTCTTGGTTTGCATTAATACGCCTATGTCACCTGATCCAGGAACCGATAATAACTCGCTACGAATGGGAGAAACCACGGTTTGTTCCGATAAAACAACATGGTGGGGTGTGAAATCTCCGCGAACGGGCTGCCGGTTTTCTGACCGGACAACATCAACCCAACCTCTGTTCCCAGATAGGTCGCAATAGATAGGCCGTGGCCGCAGTAGCCGAGGGCGTAATGGATGCCATCCACGCGCCCAATGTGCGGCATTAGGTCGAATGTAAGCCCAAGTTGGCCGGTCCAGGAATGAGTAATCGGCGTCACGCGCAGCTCGGGAAAAGCTTGCCCCATTTGATTGCGTAACCGATTTGCGCTCTCGTGCAATTCTAAATCGGTGCTTAGATCGTTGCGTCCGCCCCATAACATGCGCCCGTCTGGCGTCAATCGAAAGTAGTTCAAAAACCATTTCGTATCGTAAAACATGCGCTTCTTAGGGCTAAGTCGTTCTTGCAGCTCCGGCGAGAGCGGCTCAGTCACGATAGTGTAGCTGCCGACCGGGAATATTCTGCGTTTGAGTTGCTGGACGAGGTGATCAGTGTACCCATTCGTGGCAATTAGCACTTCCCTGGCATAGAGGACGCCCCGGTTGGTGTGGACATGAAACCCAGCGGCGTGGCGATCTATTCGCGTCACATCTGTGTTATCGCATAGCTGCGCCCCGTGGCGGGCAACAGCGTGCGCCAGACCAAACACATATTTAGCCGGATGCAGGCCCCCACTTGTTTCATCCGCTAGGCCACCATAGTATTTGTCGGTTCCAATTTCGCTGTGCAATTCGGCCTGCGAGAGGAGCGTGGTTTCGTGGCCGAATTCTTGTTTGTACCATTGCCCCAGTGCGCGCAACCGTTCGAAATGTGTTCGTCTGTTGGCCAGTGCAATATGTCCATTACGCTCCCAATCACAGTCGATGTTTTCTTCATGAACAATTTTCTCGATCAAATCAATAGCCGCGAGCGAGGCTTGCCAGAACGATTCCCCTCTGGCTTTTCCATAGCGTTTAACGATGTTCGTCAGCGATTGTTTGATGCCGGGTGTTGCCATGCCGCCGTTGCGTGAGCTTGCTCCTGATCCTATGGAGTTTCGCTCCAATACTGCCGTACGTGCTCCTGACCTTGCGAGCACCCGAGCTGCGTTTAGTCCGGTATAGCCGCTGCCCACGATGGCGACGTCCACCTCGGCTGGCGGCGAAGGGGCGGTTGGCAAGTTGACAGGTTGGGGGAACTGGTTAGTCCAGAATGGTGCAGTGCTTAGTGTTTGATTCAGCATAGCGTGGCGCAAGCCTCTTCGGTGTATTGCCCCGTAAATCGGCAAGCGCGCAACCTATTTTATTTACACGATGGGCAATCCCTGCTATTATGACACACATCCGGAAAAACGAGCCGGAATTTCTTCCGGCACTGGGTGTTAGGAGCGGAGCAAATGCCTGCACAAGGTGTAAAGTCACATGCCTTTTTTGAACGTGCACTGGATGTCATACCTTATGGTGTCAGTTCCAACTTCCGTTATAGCGGGGATCATGACACTTTAGTAGTTTCCGAAGCACGCGAGGGTTGCCTTTTCGACTTTGACGGCAAACGTTTTATTGATTACAGGCTTGGCTGGGGGCCGGTAATACTAGGGCATACCGACCCTTTCGTAAATGGCCGTGTCAAAGAAGCCATTGACCATGGGGTTAGTTTTGCCGCCACACAGCAATATGAGGTCAGCGTCGCTGAGCGCATCATCGCCATGTGCCCGGGGGTCGAGATGGTTAGGCTGGCAAACACCGGCTCCGAATGCACCATGCACGCCCTAAGATTGGCGCGAGGGTATACCGGTCGCGATATCGTACTTAAATTTGAGGGCTCATACCACGGCGCCCATGATTATGTGCTTTGGTCTACCGCTGGCGGGGACATTCATAAGGCCGGCAATCGCCTGCGTCCGACGGCAATAAAGAAGGGTCTCGGTATCCCTGAGGCCATGCGCGATCTGATTCAGATGTGCCCATGGAACGATGTAGAAGTGCTAGGGGACATCCTGCACGGACGGGGCGAAAAGATTGCCGCCATCATCGTTGAGCCAGTGCTGGGCAACAACAATGCCCTCCTGCCCCGACCGGGCTATCTGGAATTCCTGCGCGAGCAGTGCGATCAATATGGTATCGTCCTCATCTTCGACGAAGTGAAGACCGGCTTTCGCATCGCGCCCGGCGGCGCGCGCGAATACTTCGGCGTCCATCCGGATATTTCCACCTATGCTAAAGCGATGGGGAACGGATACCCTGTGGCTGCCATCGGCGGAAAGAAAGAAATCATGCTGACTTTTGGCCCGGAGAAGGTATTTCAAGGCGGCACCTACACCGGCAACGTAGTTTCCACCGCCGCCGCGGATGCAACGTTGGAACGCATGCAAAGCGGGTCGGTGTTCCCACAAATCGAAAAAGTGGGTGGGGTGCTGATGAAGGGAATCCGCGAAATACTCAGCCGCCACAGCGTTCCTCACGTCATCAATGGCGTGCCGGCCATGTTTGGGATATGTGTCACGGAGCAGCAGCCTACGGATTGGCGCGATCTACATAACTGTGATTGGGATCTACTGGAAGCCATTCATAATCACATGATTCAAAACGGTATTTTGCCTGAAGCGGACGGATTTGAGCCCTACTTTCTGTGCGCTGCTCACACCGAGGAAGATGCCGCCGAAACTTTGCAGAAATTTGAAGATGGCGTGAAGCATGCGTTGCAGTAATGTAAGTCTTGACTGGGCCCGCCAAAATGACTGACAAAACACCTCACTATTAGCCTGTTTTCTGTAAGGGGCCATTGGCATGGGATGCACTTGCCAAGGCACCTGTTTAATGTCACAATGACACGGAGAAACAAGAACAGGATCCGCAGGCAGAAGTAAGGGCATCGTAATCACCTGTCACTAGCAGCAGAGGAGGCAATGACCACTCTACAAACAGCCGACAAATCGCACGGTCACAACAGTGCACGTCCGAAATGCGGGCACTAGAGAACAACAGGAGGAAACACGATGAAAAAGTTATTTGCAGTATTGAGCATGTTGGTTGTCGCCGGCATGGTATTGGCGGCTTGTACCCCTGCTGCTGAAGCCCCTGCTGCTGAAGCCCCTGCTGCTGAAGCTCCTGCTGCTGAAGAACCTACGCAGGTGGACTTCGCCTGCATCACTACCAACACGGTCGAGCAACCTTGGCATACAGCATTCGCGCAGGCGTTTGATCGCGTTGCCGCTGATGCTCCGTATGATCTTGAGATGACCTTGACGTGCACCGAAAACGTTGCTCCCCCGGATGCCGAGCGCATCTTGCGTCAGTACGCCGAAACCGGTGAGTATGAGGTCATCTGGGCCCACAGCTCCTACTATGAAGCTGTGAAGGTCTTGGCTCCCGAATTCCCTGATATCGCCTGGATGTTCACCGGATCAGGCAACGAAGGCGTCGGCGGAAACGCATACTGGGGGGATGTGTTCATTCACGAGCCTGCCTACCTGGCGGGCATCATTGCAGGCTACATGACTGAAACCAACAAGCTTGGTGCGGTCGCTGCCTTCCCGTTCCCCAACGTAAATGCCCCAGTGAATGCCTTCTACGATGGCGCACTATCGGTTAACCCTGACGTGACGTTCTCGGTTACCTACATCGAATCATGGTTCGACCCGGTCAAGGGCAAGGAATCGGCCAGCGCCCAGATCGCAGCTGGCGCAGACATCATCTATGCAGAGCGCTTCGGCCCATTTGAAGCTGCTCAAGAGGGTAACGCTCTTGCATTCGGCCATTTCCTGGATCAGAGTTCGCTGTCTCCTGACGTTGTCATCACTAGCCCGATGGCGAAGTGGGATCCCAATATTCGAAATATCATTGAAAAATGGTATGACTATACTGTAAATGGTGTAGCTTATGACGCCCCGATGGAGCGTATTGTGTTCAACTACATTGAAGGCGGTTCCACCCTTTCGCCTTACCATGATTTCGACAGCATCATTCCGCAGGAGGCCAAGGACGCTGTTGATGCAGCAAACGAGGCGATTCTCGCTGGTGACCTGGTGATCCCTATCAAGGCAGACGCTTTTGAAGAAGGTAAAGAACCCACGGCAGCATTCAAGGCCGCGTTTGTGTACGTGGCTCCGATCGGCGATCTGGGATGGACCTGGGCGCATGACCAAGCCAGGCAGCAGCTGGAGGCAGATCTAGGTATAGAGACTGCTTACATTGAGATGGTACCCGAAGGACCTGAGGGTGAGCGCGTGATCAGAGATTTCGCCATGAAAGGCTACGACCTGATCTTCACCACCTCCTTTGGTTATATGGATCCGACAATAACGGTAGCGGAGGAGTTCCCCGACATTCAGTTTGTGCATATCTCGGGTTTCAAGTCGGCCCCGAATGCATCGAACGTCTTCGGTCGCATGTATCAGCCGCGTTATCTGTCGGGTCTGGTGGCTGGAGCGGCGACCGAGAGCAACATCATCGGTTATGTGGCAGCGTTCCCGATACCGGAAGTGATCCGCGGTATCAACGCTTTCACGCTGGGTGTTCGTGAGGTGAACCCGGCGGCTGAGGTGCGCGTGGTGTGGACCAACACCTGGTTCGGACCTCCGGAAGAGAAGGAAGCGGCGGATGCATTGCTTGCCGCTGGAGCGGATATCATCGCGCAGCATCAGGATACAACAGAGCCACAGAAGGCGGCTGCGGATGCTGGTGCGCTTTCTATCGGTTATGACTCTGACATGGCCCAGTTTGTGGGAGACAGGGTGCTGACAAGCCCAATCTGGAACTGGGGTGTGAAGTACGTTGAGATCGCCGAGCAGGTCATGGCGGGCACGTATGACGGTTCCGAGTCCTACTGGGGCGGCATGGCGGAGGGTGTAGTTGCGCTGGCGCCGCTTTCAGACCGTGTGTCAGCTGACACTGCTGCATTAGTGGAGGAAAAGAGTGCGGCGATCGTCTCAGGTGACTGGGACGTGTTTTGTGGCCCTGTCGTCGGTGCCAATGGAAACCTGGTTGTTGCCGAGGGCGACTGCCTGGATGACGGTTCCATGCTGGGGATGGACTACTGGGTAGATGGCGTCTCCGGTGAGGTACCCGGTGAGGCAGCGGGAGAACCACGTGCACTAAGGATACTCGAGTGGTCTGGTTATGAAATCCATGACTGGCCAGACTTCTTTCCTCAGTTTGCGGAGAAGTACGGCGAGTACACGGAGGACTGGACGTGGGAGAGTGCCGGCAACGTAGATATAGAGTACAAGATCTTTGCGGACGACGCTGAGTCACTGGCCACACTGGCCGCCGGTTACGCTGCCGATCTGGCGCACCCATGCGTAAACTGGGTTGAGCTCTATGTGAACAGGGACCTTCTCCAACCCATCGATACAACTAGGCTAACTCACTGGGACAGTATTCATGAATCCTTCCGTGAAGCGTCCATGCACAACGGCGAGGTGTACTTCGTCCCATGGGACTGGGGCTACGAGAGCATCATAGTCCGAAATGACCTGGTCGATGAGGTGCCAGACTCGTGGGCATCCCTGTGGGATCCTCAATACGCTCAACAGGTGATCACTTGGGACAACGACGAACAGGCTTTTGTCATCGCGGCACTAGTGTTGGGCATCGAAGACCCATGGAACACTACGGAGGCGGAGAATGAGGCCATCAAGCAGAAGCTGATAGAGTTGCAGGACAATCTGCTGACCTACTGGGTGGATTACCAGGAAAACATCGACCTGCTTTCCTCCGGCGACGCTGTGTTAGGTGGAGGCATCTGGCAGGACAGCTACGGCGTGTTGCTGGATGAAGGTTACGATGTCTCTTACATCGATCCGGTGGAAGGGCGCACGGGATGGCTGTGCGGCTATGTGCTTAGCGCTGAAGCCGAGAATGTTGATCTGGCTTACGACTTTTTCAACGCGGCTACGTCGCCCGAGTCCACTGCAAACCTGGGCATATACTACTACTATGGCGGAGCCAATCCGGAAGGCGTTGACCTGATGAAAGAGTGGGAGGATGGAGCATATCAGTATATCGTCGATTACTTCCAACTCGATCAGTTCGACGACATAGCGGAAAGAACCGTCTGGTACAAGACGATGACAGAAGAAAAGCGACAGATGCTAGCTGACATGTGGGCAGAAGTAAGAGGATCCTATTAGGATTGTGCTGCATCTCTCTGTTAGCTGCGGATGAACATGATTGCTGCCGTAGGTGGTTTCCTGCCTGCGGCAGCAATTTTTGTCTTATGGACTTGATCTCTCATTGCATCCATGGAGCGCAATAGCAGAATATTCGCCCTAATGACCCCGCCGGTAGTTTTCCTGGCGGTACTGTTTGTGTTACCGCTGGCGATCATGGCACTCTTTACGTTCCGAGGCGGGAGTTTCGGTCTAGACACCAGCCAACCCTGGACCCTCGAGCATTACCAGAAGTTTATTGCCAACACAACGTTTCTACGGGTGTTCTGGCGATCTATCGTTCTTTCGTTCGAAGTCTCAACACTCTGTATATTGCTGGCCTACCCGATTGCGTATTACCTTTCCTTCCACGCCGGACCAAAGAGAATAACGCTCCTCACAATGATTCTGGTCCCGGCGTGGATCAGTTACTTATTGCGAGTGCTCTCGTGGAAAATCATTCTCGGCGGAACTGGTTTTGCCGCCTCCTTCCTAATGTGGCTGGGGTTGGTGGAGAAAGGCGTCCCAATCCTGATCTACAGCCCGGCGGCCACCGTAATAACGTTGGTTTACGTTTGGGTGCCCTTTATCGCACTCCCCATCTTTGCGGCCATAGAACGCATTGATCCCAGCCTGCTTGAAGCGTCGGCAGATCTGGGAGGCAATCAATCAGCGACATTCCTGCGTGTGACGCTTCCGCTCTCCTTGCCCGGCATCATTGCCGGATTTCTTTTCGTCTTCATTCCGACTGTCGGTGAATACGTTACGCCCATGCTGGTGGGTGGGCCCAAGGGTGTTATGTTTGGGAACATGATATGGGGTCAATTCATGCGTGCCCTCAACTGGCCGATGGGTTCTCTGATGAGTCTCGTAATGTTCGTTGCTGTGCTGCTGCCAATCATCATCGTAGCCCGTTTCGTCCGTTTGTCTGACCTGGCGGGGGTATGAGAGACGTGCAGTTCAAGAAGTTTCTTTCGCCCGCTTCCATTTACTTCTGGATTTTTGCGGTGTTCCTATACTTCCCCATTTTCTTGCTTGTGATACTCTCATTCAACGATTCGGCACTCTTGCGTTTTCCGCTGAAGGGCTTCACACTGGACTGGTACAAAACTGTGCTGCGCTCGCATGAATTGGTGGGGGCGCTTCAGAACAGCGTAGTTGTAGGGGTGGTCTCATCTGTGGTCTCGGGTGTGCTGGGTACGATGGCCGCAATAGGCATTGTGCGCTTTCGTTTTCCAGGAAGGAATCTTTTTCTGGCTATATCAGCGCTGCCGCTTGTCATCCCGGCCATCGTAATCGGCGTTGCCCTCCTCATTCTGTTTCGAAGCATTTTGGACGTCGATCTTAGCCTGTGGACACTTGGCCTGTCGCATGTGGTGATCAACATTCCGATCGTAATGCTCATCGTCGCTTCACGGCTGGCAGGCATGGATGCAAATCTTGAAGAGGCGGCGATGGATCTTGGAGCCTCATACTGGACCGCCCAGTTACGGGTCACATTGCCAATTGTTTTTCCAGCGCTTATTGCAGCCTTCCTGACCGCATTCACGACTTCTTTTGATGAATATGCGATGAGCGTTTTTGTTGTTGGTACTAAACCAACTTTGCCGGTGTACATGTACTCCATGCTCCGCTTTCCCAGAAAGATTCCGGTCGTGGTCACTATGGCATCCATCATTTTGGTAGCCTCGATTGCGTTGATCTTTCTTGCGGAACAATTGCGTCGGGCTGGGCAGAACTCTACTAGCAAGGTGAGGTAACTTCCATGCCAAGTACGGTAGTGTCACTATCTAACGTCACTAAGATATTTCCCGGGTTCCGTGGCGCGGAACCAGTACTAGCCGTGAATGACGTCAGCCTCAACATTATGGCAGGCGAGTTCTTCACGCTTTTAGGACCTAGTGGATGTGGCAAGACTACGACCCTGCGGCTCATCGCTGGCTTCGAAACCCCGAGTGAAGGTGAACTCCTTATTCAGGGTGAGCCCACCCTCGGTGTGCCACCCAACAAGAGACCTGTGAACACGGTCTTCCAGAACTATGCACTCTTCCCCCACTTGGATGTGGGTCAGAATGTGGGTTTCGGCCTGGCAATGCGGAAAGTCCCCAAAGACCAACGCCAAGGACACGTCCGCAAAGTACTGGAACTTGTGCAGCTATCTGGCATGGAGGATCGAAAAACCTCGCAGCTCTCAGGAGGCCAACAGCAACGTGTTGCCCTTGCTCGAGCGTTAATCAACGAGCCAACTGTGCTCTTGCTCGATGAACCGCTGGGGGCACTTGACTTGAAACTGCGCAAGGCCATGCAGCTGGAACTCAAACACCTGCAAGAGCAGGTCGGCATTACGTTCATTTACGTTACGCATGACCAGGAAGAAGCTCTAACCATGTCGGACCGGATTGGCTTAATGAATGAAGGCCATCTGCTGCAGGTGGATGAACCGGTTTCTATATACGAATATCCGCAAACGCGCTTCACCGCTGATTTCATCGGAGAAACCAATTTTCTTTCCGGAAAGATTGCGGCACGTGATGGACCACAATTCCAGGTCGAGGTAGCGGGATGGAAAGTAGAAGCAATTGGCACGCAGGGAACAGTTGGCGACGCAGTGACAATTGCGATCCGACCGGAAAAGCTGTCACTTGTAGCAACAGGTACAGTTGACGGGGTCACCTCCAAGAAAGCGCGGGGACTTCTTGGCCAAATTCAGGAAGAAGTTTACATTGGCACCGACACACGCTATGTGGTGCGATTGTCGTCCGAGGAAGAGCTGGTTATACGGGTCCAGAATGTTGGAAGTCACTCCGGCCGAGCCTTCAGTTCTGGTGAGAAGGTGCAGGTCGTTTGGGATGCGAATGACGCGCGCGTGCTGACTGCATAGCCTGTGTTCAGGTCAGGTGCGCACCCGCGGCAAGCGGGGGCGCAATCCAATTGTCTAAGACAAACTAATGTATAAAGAGTCGCCTTTTCACATACGCACGGCTGAATTGTGCCTAGCACGGAGCTGGCAGGAATGGAGCGGGTATTTTTCGGCCCCAGCGTATGGGCTCGATCATTCCCACGAATACATTGCTGTGCGGACATCCTGCGCCTTATTTGATGTTTCGCCACTGTACAAATATCACATCCATGGACCGGATGCTGAACGGCTCTTGAACCGGGTAGTCACCAGAGACGTCTCCCGGTGTCCAGTCGGTCGGGTGCAGTACAGCTTATGGTGCGATGATGACGGCAAGGTGATTGATGACGGCACACTTGCCCATTTGGATAAGAATTCATACCGGATGACAGCTGCCGATCCTACTATGTACTGGCTGCAGGACAACGCCTTTGGGATGGATGTTACCATCGATGATGTTACCGATGAGATGGGTGCGTTGGCCTTACAGGGTCCGACTTCGCGCGCAGTACTCAAGCAACTCACCTCAGCGGACCTAGATACCCTAAGGTACTTTGGACTGTTGCATACAGAACTAGCTGGCGTCGAAGTGACTATCACCCGTACCGGTTACACGGGCGACCTGGGCTACGAGCTCTGGATTGGACGCGAACACGCTGAGCCAGTGTGGGATGCGCTGTTGTTGGCTGGTGAGGCGTACCGTCTCCGGCCTGCCGGGCTTTTGGCGCTGGACATGGCGCGGATCGAGGCAGGCCTATTGCTCATCGATGTAGACTTTCACTCATCCAATAAGGTCATGTACGAAATCCAGAAATCAAGCCCGTTCGAATTGAGTCTCGACTGGACTGTGGCATTGGAAAAAGAGTTTTTCGTTGGACAGAGCGCGTTGCAGGCCGAAAAGCGTCATGGCATAGCCTGTAGCACTGTGGGATTGGAGGTTGATTTAAATGGACTGGAGACGCTCTTCTCCGAATTTGGCATGCCGCTTACCCTGCCATATCAGGCGTGGAATGATGCCATACCGGTCTATGGTCCGGATGGGCAAATCGGGAAAGCGACCAGCGGAACCTGGTCTCCAATACTGAAAAAGTACATTGTTCTGGCGCGGGTGCCCCAGAAGTACGCCCGCCCCGGTGTACGGGTGGGGTTGGAAGTGACGATTGAGGGGCATCGCAAACCAATCAATGCGGAAGTTGTGCAAACACCGTTCTTCAATCCCCCGAGAAAAATGGCCTGATGAAAAAAGACCACGATGTGATTGTGGTTGGCGGTGGCCACAATGGTTTAACCGCTGCTGCCTATCTCGCCAAAGCTGGCCGCAAAGTGTTGGTGCTAGAGCGACGTCACATATTGGGTGGGGCGGCGGTTTCAGAAGAGATTTTCCCCGGGTTCATATTTTCAGTTTGTTCCTACGTAGTCAGCCTGCTGAGGCCGGAAGTGATTCAAGAACTGCAGTTGTACAAGCACGGTCTGCACTTGATGCCCTTGGCGAGCGTATTCACGCCGATGGAAAACGGCGACTATTTTGCAGTGTATCCGGATGAAATAAGCACCCGCGAGGAAATCAAACGCCACTCGCTCCGCGATGCAGACGCCTATGTGGAATACAACCACATGATGTACCAGATGGCGTTTGCAGTAAAACCTATTCTGGGCATGGTTCCTCCCAATCTTGCTGTACTGGGAATGGAAAGCGCATTAACACTGCGGGTTTTTGCCAAGCACCTGAAGTCACTTGGTAAAGAGAAATTTCATCACCTCTCCAAAATAATGACCATGAGCGCGATTGATTTCCTCGATGAGTGGTTCGAAACCGACGTGATTAAAGCAGAACTGGGCATCAGCGGCATTATTGGCACAATGTTGGGGCCACGCTCCCCGGGCACTGCCTACGTTCTGCTGCATCATTACATGGGTGAAATGGATGGAGCGTTCTCAGCGTGGGGGTCGCAGCGTGGAGGTACAGGTGCTGTGAGCGAGGCAATCGCGAGTGCTGCTCGCGGCTATGGGGCCGAAATCAGGTGCAATGCGCCGGTATCAGAAGTGATTGTGAAGAATGGCCGCGCAGTAGGGGTAGCGCTGCGGTCAGGTGACGAAATTTATGCCAATACAGTGGTTTCGGGCTGCGACCCGTATGTCACTTTCAGAGAACTGGTGGATAGCAAAGAATTACCGGTCGAGCTAGTAAATGCAATGGACAAATTTAAGTATCGTGGCTCTTCTGGCAAAGTTAACCTGGCACTGGATGGTATTCCCAAATTTACGGCGATGAAGGACAAAACCCTTTTGAATGGCAGCATTGAAATTGCGCCCAGTGTTGATTACGTGGAACGCGCTTACGACGATGCCAAATACGGACCCTTTTCCTTTTCCAAGCGTCCTTTTATGGACATCATCATCCCCACTATGGTGGACCCCACGATGGCGCCACCAGGCAAACACGTCATGTCCATATTTGTGCAGTACTGCTCCTACAAAGCAAACACCACGGATGCAGAGCGGGATGAGTTTGGTGATGCGGTGGTGGATACGCTAACTGAATTTGCTCCCAACCTGAAAGACCTTATTTTGCATCGGCAGGTGCTTACCCCCTGGGACATAGAACAAACAATGGGCCTGAAGGAAGGCAACATTTTTCACGGTGAATTGACGTTGGACCAACTGTTCATCCTTAGGCCTGCCCCAGGTTGGGCAAATTACCGCACCCCGATTCGGAACTATTATCAAGCCGCCTCCGGCGCGCACCCGGGCGGGGGCATTACTGGTGGACCTGGCCGGCTTGCAGCGCTGAAGATCATCAAGGACGGAAACTGACGAAAATGGGTGCCCCATACGAAGTAATTATCGTTGGTGGTGGGCACAATGGCCTAACGGCGGCATCCTATTTGGCGCGGGCCGGACGCCGGGTGCTATTGCTGGAACGCAAAGAGGTGGTCGGTGGCGCCGCCGTGACCGAGGAGCTTTTCCCGGGTTTTCGATGTTCCACTCTTGCGGACGGATGTGGTTATCTGGATGATGGTCTCGTACAGGATTTGAAACTGACTACCCATGGTCTGGAAATTCTGCCAGCTGACCCGGTAATTACTTCTCTGTTGCCGGATGGCCGGCGGCTGTCTTTCTGGGTTGATACTGAGCGTACCGTAAGGGAAATTCGGCAGTTTTCAGAGCGCGATGCTGAGAAGTATCCTGAGTTCCTAGAATTGATGAGTAAGATTGCAGCTGTGATTGGCGCCTTGCATCGTGTGACACCTCTGGATTTGCCGGATATTTCATTCAATCAGCTAATGGGAATGATGGAAATAATCGCCCCTTTCCGCCGGTTGGGACGCAAGAACATTGCAGAATTCCTGCGAGTGTTGGCTATGCCGGTGTCTGACCTGCTGAACGAGTGGTTTACCTCCGAAGAAGTCAAGGGCGCAATTGCGGCTAGCGGAGTGCGGGGAATTTCCTTTGGACCGTTTGAATCGGGCACAGTCTATATGCTGCTATCGAGGTGGGCCGGCGCCGGTAATGGACTGTTTCGTTCTGCGGGTACGGTGCGGGGCGGCATGGGTGTGCTTACTCAGGCAATCGCAGCGGCGGCGTGTCAGAATGGCGCCGAAATAAGAACGCGGGCGGATGTAGTCCAGATTTCCATTCAGGCCGAACAGTCTACCGGAGTAGTGTTGAAAGGTGGAGAACAACTTCGGGCTGCCACGGTGATTTCTGGAGTTGACCCACGTACCACATTATTGCGACTGGTCGGACCGAAGTATCTGGCAACCGCTTTTGTGCGGGCAGTGAGGTGCATCAAGTATCGTGGCTCTGCGGCGCGCGTTCATTTGGCGCTGCGCCGACTACCCCGATTCGTTGCGATACCAGACAGTGAATCGGAGACATATTTGCGCGGTGCGGTGCAAATTGCGCCGACAATGGATTACATTCAACGCGCATTTGATCATGCGAAATATGGCGATTTCTCGCCCCAGCCTTATCTGGATATTCGTGTTCCTACGGTGGGTGACGCCTCTTTGGCGCCGGCAAACTGCCACCTGATGTCCGTTACGGCCAAGTATGCTCCCTACCAGTTACGTCATGTCGATTGGGAAACGCAACGAGATGCGTTGGGCGATTCTGTGCTGGAGACCTTGTCCCGATATGCGCCGGATTTCCGGGACAGTGTGCTGCACATGCAAGTGCTAACACCGCGCGATATGGAACTGGTCTACGGCTTGCCGGAGGGTAATCCTAATCACGGCGAAATGACGTTGGACCAGTTCTTCCACATGCGCCCTCTTCCGGGGTATGCCCGCTACCG
>MPMB02144883.1_pt1 | contig 15396 bp, 16 predicted proteins | sample 1617371 | NCBI WGS metagenome assembly MPMB02 (sample SAMN05944808, study PRJNA350692) | marine metagenome | biome: marine; feature: ODZ; material: water; isolation source: 300 m water sample filtered on 0.2 um supor filter | place: Pacific Ocean | collected 2012-04-08 | depth 300m m
AGATCATCGAGCCGATCCCTGCACCGACGAGGAGATGGGGCAATACTTGCCGGAAGAGCGTAAGGGCTGCGCTCCCCGCTCCCTTTATTCGGGGAAGGGCCTTCGCAATGAAAGTCGCGTTGAGTGAAAGTGATGCATGTGAATCGTCACTCTTTCCCCTAATAATTGACACCGATTTGAGGTATCGAGCGTAACCGAGTTTTTCCAGTAGAATGCCGATGATCACTGCGGCAGGAAAGGTAATAAGAATGTACACTATTGTTGTCTTTAAACCAAGTAGCGTGAAGAAAAGCCCAATGATGACTGGATTCAGCAATGGAGAGGCAATCAGAAAAGACATTGAGATACCAAAAGGTACACCAGACTCCAATAGACCTGCCAAAACGGGAATGGTAGAGCAGGAACAAAACGGAGTCATTGCACCAAACCCTGCCCCAATAATGTTTCCCATTCCTTTCCATCCCCTGGCTAACAATTGTTTTATTTTCTCCTGAGGAATGAACTCCAGCATTAATCCGACAATAAAAGTAATCCCGACGAAGAGAATAATTAGCTCTCCAGCTAGGTAGAGAAAGAATTTCGCCACAGATAAGAGATGATCAAGCGCAAACATACTTAGCCTCCCTTGATGCTGGCAAACCGCTATTAGCCCGCTCAAGATCAAACGGTCGCATGGTCGTTCCGGTGAGATGGTAGGTCTTTGATTCGAAAACACAACAATAGCTTGCTGCCGGAACTCACATTTCGAAGCTTAACCAATAAAGATAAACCTCCGTAAATTGAGAGAAGGCTACTCCCTTTAGCTCTCGTTCTTTTTGCTGTCGTGGGTCGCAAGCTGCACATCTTTTTGTAGCTGATCAGCTTCTTCTTTGGGGACGATTTTCACGTCACAGCAACTATTCTTTGATCCGCCAAATATCTTGAAGAAAAAGCCCTTCTTGGCTTTGTTTTGCTTTGGATCTTTTTCGTTTGGCATTTTTGCTCTCCTCTCCTCCTGTAAATGCTCCTACCTGCGTCATGGGTTGGGTGTCCTGGAATCATTTCTGACCACGCCCACGGTCAGGATCACACGCATGGGCATGTGAGAGAGACCATGCTGCTAATCGTCCGTGGGTGGCTTCAGCGTCAATTGATGGCCCGGTCTAGTATCCTTGCATCCGTATATGCGCCTAAACGGATATATAAATCTCACTCACGCGCATGTCAAGAGCAAAAGAGAAAGGCTGCGGAGACCCGCTTTGTCACCTCGTTGGGGCATGTTTCTTACTGTAGAGCTTCCAGGACAGTCGTGGCACCTTGCCCGGCCCTGATGCATTGAGTGGCCAGGCCGTACCGTTTGCCACTACGCCGAAGTTCCTTGGCAACCGTCAGGGCGATGCAGCAACCGGTGGCGTCTATGTGGTACCCGGTACCGATAGAACCTCCGTTGACGTTCACATTCTAACGCGGGGGATCCCAAGCTCTTTGAGCGAAGCGATGACCTAGCAGGCGAAGGCCTCGTTGAATTCCACCCGGTCAACCTGGTCGGCTGTGATTCCCGTGTGCTTGAGGGCCTTTACCGTGGCAGGGGCCGGTCCCATGATCTGTTGTTCCACGCCCGCGCTGCCCCAGCCTATGAACTGGGGCAGAGGCTCCAGACCCAGCTGCAGGGCTTTCTTTTCACGCATCACGAGGATGGCTGCGATTCCGCTGTTCGTTGGGCAAAAGTTTCCGGCCGTGATTTGCAGCTCTTTGCCGCCGTAGCTCTTTATTCCCTTGACCGTGGCGAGCTTTGCCAGGCCCTCCATGGTCGTGTTGGGCCGAATGCTCAAAGGAAACCAAGGTGTTCGATTTGCTGGAGTGTCCCCAGTTTGAAGCAGGATGCTAGCACTCGCTACCATGTGTTCCCATGTGCCCAACAAGAGCGACTAGATGGCCCGTTATTATGGTTACTACAGCAACGTGTCGCGCCGGCGGATTAGGGGTGCGAACTTTGAGCTACTAATATTCCAGATCGAACTCCTGAAAATCGAACCAGTACCCGGTATGACTCAAATAGTCCAGTTCTGCGCGAACCGTGGCAATATGCCCAGCTTCGATCTCCAGGAAACGCGCAAACATCTGTCTCCCTTCCCCGGACATTTCGCCCACCATTTTCTGATAAAAACGGCTGGTCTCAATTTCAACCTTAAGCGCCTTGCTCAACAGCTGTTTTTCGTCGCCCCTATCTTCCTTGGGCATTTTCTTCGCAAGCTTTTCCGCTTCACGGGTGATAATTTCACTTGAAGGCATTATTGTCTCTAGTTTTTCAAGAACCAGTTTTCCGGTCTTTTGCCATCTCTGGAGCCTGTCCGTGAGATAGTCCAAATGGTTCTGTTCATCCTTTTCCAGCATCTGAAGGGCTTTTTTCCCCAGCGGATCGTCAACAACTGTTACCGCCTCTTTGTAAAGATCGCGGATTGTAGTTTCGTATTCAATGGCTACCTTTATGGCTTCTCCAAGTGTCATTTTCTCTTGCTTCCTGCATTGCGATTTGGCTTTGTAAACAGCCTCCCGAGCCAAACCCTTTTCCTTTTCGCCGCCTCTAAAGTCTCCAATAGGCCATGTCCAGGCCATTTTTATCTGGAGGGTTAAAGGCCCCTTTTATGTCTATCACCATGGGACGATGATTTGAACATAATTTTGCGATATCTGAAAGCCCCATTTTTCTGTATAGTTGATGAATCACCGCCACAATAACCGCATCAGCGCCATAAAGACTGTCCAAATCCTGCAGTTTAAGATTGTAATAGGTTTTTGCTTCATTCGCATCTGCCAGTGGGTCATGAACGAGCACTTCAATTCCGTAGTCTTTTAGTTCATCTATCATGTCCACTACTTTGCTATTTCTAAGATCCGGAACATCCTCTTTGAAGGTTAATCCCAGAACAACCACCCTTGAACCCCTAACCTGCCTTCCTTCTCCGATGAGAAGTTTGACAACCTTTTCGGCAATGTATTTTCCCATACGGTCATTTATCCTGCGTCCGGCCAGTATCATTTCCGGATGGTACCCCATCGATTCCGCCTTATAGGTTAAATAATACGGATCAACACCAATGCAGTGCCCCCCCACGAGACCCGGCATAAAAGCAAGAAAGTTCCATTTGGTTTCAGCCGCATCAAGAACCGCCCTCGTATCTATCCCCATTTTATCGAAAATCATGGCGAGTTCATTCATTAGAGCGATGTTTAAATCTCTCTGGGTGTTTTCAATGACCTTGGCTGCTTCGGCCACCTTGATGGAGGACGTCTGATGGATCCCGGCCTTGACCACTTTACCATAGACCTTAGAGAGAAATTCGACTGTCTTTGGGTCGGATCCTGATACAATTTTTACATTATTATCCAGTTCGTGCAGTTTATCTCCGGGATTGATGCGTTCAGGGGAGTAACCCACCACGAAATCGACGCCAAGTTTGAATCCTGATTCCCGTTCTAAAATGGGCACACAGACTTCTTCGGTGGCGCCAGGGTAAACGGTCGATTCATAGACAACGCAGGAACCGTTTTTCATATATTTTCCCACTGCACTGGAAGCGCTGTGAAGGGGAGTTAAATCCGGAATTAAATATTGGTCAATCGGTGTCGGAACGGCAACTATGATAAGTTTGCATTCAGATAAAGCGGCCGGATTGTGCGAAAAATAAATATCGGCACTTCGGAGGTTTTCCTCGGGAACTTCTAGTGTGCGGTCATACCCGGATTTAAGTTCCTCAATTCTCTTTGATTTAAGATCGTATCCCACAACTTTGAAATGCTTTGAAAGCTGTATGGCTAACGGAAGGCCGACATATCCCAATCCGATCACAGCAATCTTGTCTTTTTGTGTGGTCAAAGATTCTATGGTTATCATTTCCACTCCCCCGTCGGTTACCCCAAAATATAAAGCTTCCTGCAACGAGTTGCAGAAAACGTCCATCAATGGGGAATTCTTTTTATTTTATGAGCCGCCGCTGTTTTTATACAAAATAAGGGATCGCTAGACCCAGATTAATTACCATAAAATCACACTAAAAGCATTAAAATTATCTGGCTGGATGCGCAGGAGATACAAGATGCTGATGACCCACTTGCTTTACAACATATTGATTAATCCTTTTTTTTCCTTTTCTGTAAGGTAGCGCCATTGGCCTTCGGCAAGTGTTGCGAGTCTAATGTTTGAAATTCTGATTCGTTTTAACCGGATGACCCGGTTGCCGACCTTTCTGACCATCCGACGGATTTGTTTGTTTTTACCCTCTCTAAGGACAATTCGAAAACGGGTCGGGGAAATTTTTTCTATCTTGGCAGATCGTGTTTTTGTGCTCATCATCGGGAGCCCTTTTTCCATTTTCTTTAGCGCCCCGTTTGGGATCGGTTTTGCCAGAACAACTTCGTATTCTTTTTCGTGGTCATGGGATGGGTGCGAAATTCTATGATGGAGCAAGCCATCGTTTGTCAAAATTAAAAGCCCGGTAGAGGCCTTGTCCAGGCGGCCGACCGGAAAGATCCGTTCTGGAATATCAATCAGGTCCAGAACGATTTTATCTTCTGGCTGTTTACAACTTGTTACATAACCTTCTGGTTTGTTCAGAACGATATAGACCCTATTCTGTGCTTCTTTTATGAGCTCTCTGTCAATTTCGATCCGATCACGGGTTGGATCAACTTTTGTACCGAGTTCGATAACCACCTCACCGTTAACCTTGACATATCCTTTTTTGATATATTCTTCTCCCTGCCGTCTTGAACAGACCCCTGCGGAAGAAAGAAATTTCTGTAAACGCACCATTGGCATCATCTTATCTCAATTAATCAATGTATCGAAGCAGAGGGAGAAATACAGACTATGATCTGTAATCCGCATTAATCTTGACATAGTCGGTAGAAAAATCGCAGGTGAATACGGTGGCTCGACAATTGCCCATGTGTAAATCAATTGATATGGAAAACTGATTCTTTTTTAGTATGTTTGTCACGGCGGTTTCAGCGACCTTGCCACACCCCAAACCTTTTTTAACCATCATGACATCATCAAAATAGATATCGATCATTGCTGGTTCTACGGGGACACCCGCCCTTCCCACCGCCGCAATAATTCTTCCCCAGTTGGCATCTTCGCCAAAAAATGCTGTTTTTACCAGGCTTGAATTGGCAACCGTATCGGCGATTTGATGGGCGTCATGATCTGACCCAGCGCTTTTTACTTCTATCTCGATAAATTTTGTTGCCCCTTCGCCATCTTTTACCAACTCCTTCGCCAAGGTGGTCATGACCTCATTCAGTGTGCGTTGGAAATACTTGTGCTGCTTTTGATGCTCGATTTTTATATTTGATAATCCGTTTGCCATAATGAGAACCATGTCATTCGTGCTGGTATCCCCATCAATAGTAATACGGTTAAAAGATTGTTCGGTTTCAGCAAAAAGGATATTCTGAAGCAGATCTGGCGCGACTTCAGCATCGGTGCAGATAAAACATAACATGGTGGCCATATCTGGACGGATCATCCCTGACCCTTTGGCCACCCCGGTTACGATGAACGTTTGATCATCCAATTGCCCCTGTCGGGTGACCACTTTCGGCAACATATCTGTTGTCATAATCGATCGGGCAAAATTTAAAACCCCGTCGGTGCTCAATAATTCGGTAAGGTCCGGCACTGCTGCCTCAATTTTGTCTATCGGCATCGGTTCACCGATGACCCCGGTTGATGAAACCAACACCAGTTCTTCGGATAGACCCAGACCGGATGCGACAAAGGCTGCCATCGCTTTGACGTCGCGCATCCCTTGATCCCCCGTACAGCAATTGGCATTGCCGCTGTTCGCGACGATTGCCCGGCAGACACCTCGCTTGATCCGCTCTTTATCCAAAAGGACAGGGGCTGCTTTGACCCTGTTTTTAGTAAAAACAGCGGCCACGCGGGCCGGCGCTTGAGAAAATATAAGCCCCAAATCTTTTTTGCCATTTTTTTTTATGCCTGAGGCAACACCGGAAGCCTGAAATCCCTTTGGAAGTATTGTTTTCATTTCATCTGATTCCCCATAAATTTTTACTTTTTCCGATGTGGTTTTGACAGAACTGAAAAATTTTGTCAATCATGAGGGCGATGGCCTCGGAAAAGCATTGGAGAGACAACAAACCGACCGTTTGCTCTTTTTTCAAATTGTAAAACATGGGTGATGCATGGTGGAATTTCTTCCGGGTGATGGGTGACATAGAGCAGTTGGGTTCGGGTATGAGTTCCAATAAAATCAAACAAACCCAGCATTTGCTCCCGGTTCATTCGATCGAGGCCTTCGCAGGGCTCATCTAATATTAGAATAAGAGGGGATTTCACCATCGACCGGGCCAGCAACACTATCCGCTGTTCCCCATAGGAGAGCTGATCGAAAATCTTGTCGACCAAATTTTCAATACAAAGGGCCCCTGTCAACTTCTCAACGATTCTTCTTTGGGCGGGGGTACAGCTCTGATAAAGCCCCACGGAATCATAAAAACCGGAAAGCATCACTTCAAAAGCAGTTAATGGTTTTCGGTATCGGATCTGAAATGAAGCAGAAACAACACCGATCAGTTTCTTGATCTCCCAAATCGTTTCACCCGATCCCCTGGGTCTACCGAATAGGCAAATCTCATTGGCATAGGCTTGGGGGTTATCCCCTGTGATTAAACTCAAAAGGGTGCTCTTACCAGCGCCGTTCGGCCCCACGATCGCCCAATTTTCTCCCTGTTTCACGGTCCAGTGCAAATTGTTCAATACCGCTATTCCCCCGTATTTTACGGTGACTTTTTTCATAAAAATCAGAATTTTTTGTTGATTTGCTGGCGGTTGTCCCTGTTTTTGAAAATGCTTCGGCATTAAAAAGACCTTTTTTTGTTTCAGGCTCCCTTTGTATAAATGCTCCACGTTGTTCAGCACATTCTCCCGCTTTCCCTGCATGATCACTTTCCCATTGTCGAGGCAAAGCACGTGGGAAATATTAGATGGAATCTCTTCAAGCCGATGGGTGACCAGTATTATCTGTACATTCTTGTTTATCAGGTTATTGATAGATTTGGTCAACCAGGCAGATGAATCGATATCCATCCCGTCAAAAGGTTCATCCAGGATCAAAAGCCGGGGACGATTCATGAGGGCCTTTACCATCAAAACCTTTCTCAGTTCTCCGGTGGAAAGAAAACGAATCCCTCGATCAAACAGATCGCGTACTTGCAGGTAGCCTGCCACCTGATTTAAACCTTTTTGACTAAATGAATTGATATGATTGCCGGAAAAGATAACCTGCCGGACAGTGGTGATATGCTCCAGGTTCCCGCTAAAAAATCGAGATTCATCTCGGGCCTCATCCTGATCGATAACCTGCCGGTGGCGTTCAAAGGAAACATAGCCGATGGACGCTTTGGGAAGTCCTCCATGATGGTGGATTATATTTCCACGAACCACAGGCAGCTCACCTGCTATGGCTCGCACCAGAACCGATTTTCCCGCACCGTTTGGACCGAGGATTACCCAGTGCTGATGGGTTTTAATTTCCCAGCAGGTATGAGGAAGGATGAACCTGTCTCTTATCCGGATGGTGATGTCCTTGAGCGTAATAAATGGTTTTTCGATGGGCTGTGTTTGTTTCATGTTATATGGTCGCCCCGGGAGTAATCCATTTTCGGCAGAAAAGGAAAACATTTTTACCTTTATCCCGTTTTGTATCGTCCCACAAAAACCGAAAACCTGTCAAGGGGTGTTCCGATCATACGGCCGGGTTGTCCTTCTGAACAGAAAGGGGAAATATCCTGTTTTTTAAAAAAGGTTTGTGATATTTTTAGAAGCCGTACAAGAGGGGTTGAAATGCTAAAAAATTTTAAACTCACCATTGAATACGATGGGAATGCTTACCACGGTTGGCAGCGGCAGACAAACGAGCGATCGATTCAGGGTGAGATTGAAAAGGCGATCATGACCATGACGGGGGAAAGAACCTCTCTTATCGGTTCAGGGAGGACCGACGCCGGCGTGCATGCCTTGGGTCAGGTGGCAAACTTTCATTCTGACACGGACTTGGCTCCCAGCGCTTTTCTAAAAGGACTGACCAGCCTGCTCCATAAAGACATTGTGATTAAAGCATGTTCAAGGGTTCATCGGCAATTTCATGCCCGCTATGATGCAAAGAGCAAAACTTACAGCTACAGAATCTTAAATCTTTCGCAACCTGCAGCCGTCTGCCGTCAATATGCCTGGTTTATCAGTAAAAAACTTGATACCGATACGATGAAAAAAGCCATTGCCCATATTGTTGGAATCCACGACTTTAAAGCATTTGAGGGGACCGGGAGTTCCAGATCCAATACCACAAGAAATGTCATGGATGCTGCGCTTGTATGTCAGGAACGGGGAAAGCTTGTTTTTAATTTTAAAGCAGATGGCTTTTTAAGGTATATGGTGCGAAATATAGTCGGCACGCTGGTGGAAGTGGGACGTGGTAAAATTACGCCCAATGTGTTTAAACATATACTTATTGGTAGGGATCGTAATCTCGCCGGCGCAACGGCTCCTCCCCATGGTTTGTTCCTGATGGAGGTCAAATATTGAAGGCTTCATAAAATCAGAGTCGAACCTGCTTCTATTGCACCGCCCTGCGCTTTATCTCCTCTATCTGCTGATTATAAAATGCGATAACCTCTCTTCTGTTCAACATTCCGACAAGAACATTTGGATCATCATCCCTTACGATCGGAAGGCTGTCGATGTTTTTTTATGGTAAATTTTTTAAAACCGAGTTGCGATCGTCGGCGGGGGTGGAGGCAATGATTTTAGAAGTGCCGATATCTTTCATTACGACCAGGTGCTCTGTTTCCGCTGAAAAAAGAACGCTTCTGATATCATTGCTGGGAAAAATTCCGATAAACCTTTCATTGGAGGCGGTCACCGGAAAATAGTGCTGCTTTGTTTCAGAAAATAGCTTTTTAAATTCCAGAAAAGGCATGTCCTCAGGGATAGACTCCGCCTTTTTCACCAGGTGCATCAGATCCTTGACCCTGATCGATTGCAATATATCAACGAAAAACCACCGGCATGGGCTGGCGAGTCTATTTTGCTTTTGACCTGTTTATCGTATATGGTCCATTTTTTTATCCGAGGTAGGATACGGAACAAACAAGGAGGCTTGGAAGAAGAAGATGATAGGAATTTGTCATCTCACTGACGAATACAATTGTTGAAATCGGTGTATTGGAAACAGCAGTGAAAAACTCCGCCATACCCACCACAACAAAAGCACCTGGTTGGGTAACAACACTTGGCATGAGTTGGTGGAAAGTTCTCCCCACCGCGCTGCCCATTGCACCTCCGATGACAACGGACGGTCCAAAGACACCTCCGCTCCCCCCGGATTCTATGGAAAAAGAAGTGGTCACGACTTTTCCGATGGCAAGGAAAAGCAAAAAGGGGGTGGTTAGTTCATTGTTCAATGCCATCTGGGCAAAACCGTACCCAAACGCAAGGGCCTGAGGTAAAAAGAAACCGATGATCCCGGTACATAGACCACCGGTCCCGGGCTTAAGGTGATTCGGGATATGAATGGATTTAAAAAGATTGCTGATGCCATAAAAAGATTTGATATAAAAACCACCGGTGGCGATCAGGACGATGGCCAGAACCAGATAGGGCCCCAATTCCAAAGGATTTTGAAACTTGAAATCGGGTGATTCAAACAGAGATCCCCATCCAAACACCAGACAAAACAGACAGTAGGCCACAACTGAAGCAATCCCAGCAGGAATGATCACCTCTGATTCAAACTCCTGGTTTCTGTACAGAACTTCGGAGGCAAATAGGGCCCCGCCAGTGGCGCACGGAAGATGCTCCCTACACCCGCTCCAATTCCTGCAGCCATCATTATCCTTTGCTCCCGGTCTGAGAGGTTTAGTCGGGTGGTCACAAAGGACCCAAACCCCGCCCCGATTTGGGCAATGGGTCCCTCCCTTCCCCCTGAACCGCCCGTTATCAAGGTTATGGCTGAAGCGATGGTTTTGATGATCGGCACCCTCCCCCGAATAAAGCCCCCTTTTCTGTGATAGGAATCAATGGCGGCATCCGTGCCATGTCCTTTTGCTTCAGGCGCAAAGGTATACACCCGCCAGCCGCTGAAAATACCCCCGATTGCAGAAAGAAAGAGAAGAATAATCCGATTAAAGTGTGTCTGGGTGGGAAGGGGCAGGTGGCCGGTAACCGGCTATAAAATCCATGAAGTAATGGGCACCCAGCTGACATAATAAATTAAATCCGATCGAGCCGAGCCCTGCAATAATACCGATAAATATAAAATAAAAGTCCACTTTCCGACATGCGCAATAGAGATGGAGCTGTCTTTTCCTAGAGCCTCCTTCAACTTTTTTATAAATATATTGTATGTTGACATTATTGATTCCGTGCGGTTAATTCTCTAACCCCTTTTAAAATAATCTCGAACAGTTCTAATATTTCATCTTCATCCATACACGAAAAGGCGATTCTCAGATCCCGCTTTCCCAAAGAAATTAGCCCGACGCCATATGTTTCAAGAAGATATTGCCGGAGTTTTTCAGCATCAACTGTTTTGAGACGAAGACACATAAAATAACCAGAATTAAACGGATATGCATCCCATACTTCTTTAAACCGATGATCTTTCAAAACAGTTTTAACACGCTTCGCCCTCCTTTTTAAGGTTTCAAACTTTTCCTCTTTTTCTTCAGTATACCGTTTGTCATGCATTGATTTAAGCACAGCCGACTGGCTGAAATGAGAAACATTGGATATGCTCCCCCTCACACATCCAGCGGTCTTTTTTTCAAGAGCGCCATAAACGATCGATGAATCACCATCGATTTTTGATCCGTAGGTAACAAATCCCACCCGCAACCCCCATACAAAATTTTCCTTTGTCGCCCCATCAAGCTTGATGGCGAGAAGCCTGGGGTGTTGATTACAAAGCCGTGCAAAAAGGGATTCTTTTAAAGATGCATCCTCGTAAAAAAGTCCAAAATACGCATCGTCACAAACGGCAATGATGTTTGTACCTTTGTCGGCCACATCTGTCAGGACCTTGGCAATTCGATTTCCTTCTTCGAGTGTCAGCATATACCCGGTCGGATTATGAGGAAAATTTAGCAAAACGATTACCTTATCCAGTTTCGTTGACGCTTCCCAAATCTTTTCTTCAAATGCAACAAGATTCAATCCATCGTTTTGAGAGAAGAGGGTATACGGGCTCAACTCCGCTCCTCCTCTTACTTTGAATATCATGTTGTAGTTGCCCCACATCATGTCCGGTGCGATAATTACATCATTTGGTTCAATCCAGATATCGGCGAAGACGGCGAGCGCATGGGTTATGCCGGCCGTCACCACAGGGAGGCTTATATTCTCATTTGCAAGCGAAGGGTTTTTTTCAAACAACTCATCCTGCCAGGACTTTCGTAAAGCGGGAATGCCATAAGAAGACGCATAGGTCAGGGAGGCTTCCGGGCTGATGCCCGCAATCGCATCCATTATTGATGGCAAATGCATGGTTTTCCCCTGTTCCGTTGCAATACCGATGGTCGCATTGAACCGACTGGCCTTTGCTTTGGCTTCCGCTCCCTGGCTTAAAATCCCTTTGGGAAAAAAAAGGTTTTTACCTACTTCAGACAGCATTTGAAAAATATGGGGATTCCCTTTTTCGATCATTTGATTGAGTTCTTGTGCGATCGGATTCATATGTGGATCCTCCTCGTTAAATAAAATTTCAATCGCCCTCATGGCGGGCGAAATCACCTTTTTTGGCGGAGATCTTTATCGCATTAATAACAATGATGTCAAACAAAAAGGGCTTCAAAAACCAGACAGTAAAAACCCATGAACAAAAAAATAACTCTTGACAAAAACTGCTTATATATTCAAATAAATTTTTGATGCTTTATCAAGTATCCATCGTTTCATCTATATCAGTCTGACGAAGTGGCTACGGGTTTAAACCCAAGCAAAATAGATGAAATCATGACTACCATCAGATACATCCACCATGAGCTTGGCATTACGGTATTCCTCATTGAACATGTTATGGAACTGGTAATGAGAGTGAGCGAACGTATCATCGTGCTGGACTATGGCCAAAAGATTTCTGATGGAAGTCCGGAAGTCATTGTAAAAGGCCCCCAAGTGATCAGGGCCTACTTCGGGGAACGCTATGCCGAGGAACATGGCGACACATCAGGGTAACCCATGGACGTGTCGATATTGGAGATAGACAACATAAAGGTTCGGTATTCCGGGCTTCCCGTTCTCCACGGTGTATCTTTGCGGTTGGATGCGGTTGAAACCGTGTGCGTGATCAGTGGGAATGGCTCAGGGAAATCAACGCTGCTCCGAACTGCCATGGGAACATAACGTGCCTTTGAAGGTCGAATCCGCCTTGAAGGCCACAACATTCAAAATCGCAGAACCGAAGAAATTGTTCAGATGGGTATCGTCTATGTACCCGAGAAGAGGATGCTGTCTAAACCGCTGTCCGCCGTGGAGAATATCCTGATGGGGGCTTATGTGGTCGACGATCAAAAGCAGATTAAACAAAACCTTAAATTCGTTTATACTCTGTTTCCACTCCTTTGTGAACGGCAGGAACAACCCGTTTCCACCCTTTCCGGCGGGGAACAGCAGATGGTTGCAATTGGACGCGGATTGATGTCCAGACCAAAAATCCTTATGCTCGATAAGCCTTCATTGGGGCTGGCACCTTTATTGGTGGAGGGGGTTCTGGGAACGGTTAGACAACTTAAAACAGAAGGAATAACCATCCTGCTCGTTGAACAGAACGTAAGAGAAGCCCTGGATTTACCAGACCGCAGATATGTTCTCCAGACAGGTCGAATTATCCGGGAGGGCACAGGCCGGGAACTCCTTGAAAGCGATATTTTTCAAACCGCCTTTTTTGGAATTTGAACCTATCTATAGCAGGCCGTCTTCAATGGTGCTAAACTTGCGTTTTGATTTAAAAGATAGAGGTATCACTTTGCTTTAGTGTTCACGGTTACGAATGGAGAAGAAGTTATGAATACAATTGATCTGAACTGCGATATGGGCGAAAGTTTCGGTGCTTACGACATCGGAAGGGATAAAGAGGTTTGTACCTATATCACATCTGCAAACATCGCGTGTGGATACCATGCAGGAGACCCTCTGGTGATGGACAAAACCGTAAAGATGGCCGTAGAATCGGACGTCGGTGTGGGGGCACATCCAGGATATCCTGATTTGGTTGGCTTTGGGCGTAGAAACATGGATTGTTCGATGGATGAAATCCGTGGTTTTGTAATTTATCAAATCGGCGCGCTTCAAGCGTTTTGCGAAGCGAACGGAACGATTCTTCACCATGTGAAACCCCACGGCGCCCTGTATAATACGGCCGTTCAAAATGAGGAGATCGTATGTACCATTGCGGAGGCCATCTCAGCCGTTAATCCAGAGCTACTTTGTGTCGTACAGGCCGGTACAAACGCATCCCGAATGAAGCAGATCTGTCAGGATGTTGGTGTGAAAGTCGTTTTTGAGGCGTTTGCTGACCGTGCCTACACCAATAAAGGGACGCTGCTGCCGCGTCGCCTGCCGGGTGCGGTGATGACCGATCCCGAACAAGTGGCCAAACGGGCACTAAAAATGATAAAAGACCACCAGATCATCTCCATGGACGGCAGCGTTATTCCGATTGAATTTCAAACCCTGTGTGTTCACGGCGATACGCCGGGAGCTGTTGAATTGGTAAGACATATTAGACAAACTCTGGAAATTGGTGGTGTAACGATAAAGCGAATGGATTTGATTTAGTACCAAGAAGCTGTCGTTTAATTGGGAAGGATCGCTTTGCGCAACGCTTTATTTAAAAACGCGCATTTTCGCATTGTGGGTGACCGCGGCCTTTTGGTGGAATACGGTAATGCCATCGATCCGGTCGTGAATCAAAAGGTCAGGGCCATATCAGTTGCTGCGGGAAAAAACATGCCCCCAGGGGTGTTGGAAATTGTTCCGGCCTACCGATCCTTAATGATACTGTACGACCCGTTGGTCACCACCCCGGCAGACCTGCAGAACGCCTTTCTTTCGATTGAAAAAAAATTGCAGGATACGGTCATTCCCGCTCCACGGACGATCACAATACCGGTTTGCTACGGAGGAGAATTCGGCCCGGATATCGAAGTGGTAGCAGAAAGCAACGGCATTTCGACACCGGATGTAATCAGACTTCATTCCCAACCCGAATACATCATCTATATAATCGGATTTTCGCCGGGTTTTCCTTTTCTGGGTGGACTTCCGGAAGCACTTCACACCCCGCGCCTGAAAACACCCCGAACCGCTGTGCCACAAGGGTCCGTCGCGATTGCAAATGAACAGACTGGTATCTATTCCGTTGAGAGCCCTGGCGGATGGCAGCTGATCGGGAGAACACCCCTTAAACTGTTCGATTCCGCACGTTCACATCCCATCCCTTACCACCCCGGCGATCTGATTCGATTTGTTCCCATATCCCATGAGAAATATTTTCAGCTGCTCGAAAAAGAGAGCACGCCATGAATACGTTTTTAGTGCTTACACCCGGCTCCTACACCACTGTTCAAGATAACGGGCGTTATGGCTACCAGCAGATGGGGGTTCCGGTATCCGGCGCACTCGATCTGTTTTCTTTTAAAATCGCCAATTTTTTGGTGGGAAACCCGGAAGGATGCGCCGGTCTTGAGATCTGCATTGCCGGGCCAAGATTGGCGGTTTTAAAAGAGGCGGATGTTTCTCTTGCCGGTGCGGACATGGAAGCCAAGCTGAACAGCAAACCGGTGGAACCATGGACCTCCTTTCGCGTTACTCCCGGGGACGTTTTATCGTTTTACCAAGTACGAAGCGGCTGCAGGGCATATATGGCAGTCACGGGAGGAATCGATACCCCCGAGGTGATGGGGAGCCGAGCCACCTATGCCGGTGGCCGATTCGGGGGATACCACGGAAGGCCACTGAAAAAGGGGGATATTTTAAAAAGGGGAAAGGGGAGGCTGCTGAATTCACCCAAACACCTTCATTCTGAATACCGCCCGCGATATTTGTCCGAAATTGTGCTGCGTGCCATCGCTGGCCCTCAGGATTTTTATTTTCGGGAAGGGTTCAAAATTTTCTTTCAGTCAGTGTTCAGCGTCAGCACACGGTCGGACCGGATGGGGTACAGACTCACCGGTCCCGAGATTGTCCAGCGTGAAGACATGCCGCAAAGCATTATTTCAGAACCGAGCATGCCGGGCGGGATCCAGATTTCACCGGACAGGCAACCGATTATCCTCCTAGTCGAGCAGACCATGGGCGGATATGCTAAAATTGCGACGGTTATTTCAACGGAC
>MPMB02057328.1_pt1 | contig 15377 bp, 12 predicted proteins | sample 1617371 | NCBI WGS metagenome assembly MPMB02 (sample SAMN05944808, study PRJNA350692) | marine metagenome | biome: marine; feature: ODZ; material: water; isolation source: 300 m water sample filtered on 0.2 um supor filter | place: Pacific Ocean | collected 2012-04-08 | depth 300m m
CCGATGGAATGGCGCTGTTTATTTCCCAGTCCGGCGAAACGGCGGACACCCTGGCGGCGTTGCGCCACGCCAAGGCGCGGGGGCAGAAAATCCTTTCCATCGTCAACGTGCCGGAATCCTCCATCGCGCGGGCCTCGGACGCCGTCCTGAAAACCTACGCCGGGCCCGAGGTCGGAGTCGCCTCGACCAAGTCCCTCACCACCCAGTTGACGGTCCTGGCCTGCCTCGCCATCGCCTTCGCGCGGCGCCGCGGCGCCATCGACCAGGCAACCGAGGCCGGGCTGGTCGGATCCCTGACCGAGGTCCCGGCAAAGGCCGCCGAGGTGCTCAACCACGACGAACGCCTGCGCCAGCTCGCCCGCGAAGTGGCGGAGTCCAAGGGCGTGCTCTATCTGGGACGCGGCACCAGCTATCCCATCGCGCTTGAAGGGGCGCTGAAGCTGAAAGAGATTTCCTACATCCACGCCGAGGGCCACGCCGCCGGCGAGATGAAGCACGGCCCCATCGCCCTGATCGACGAGACGGTGCCGGTGATCGTCATCGCGCCGACCGACGAGCTGTTTGAAAAGACGGCTTCGAACATGCGCGAGGTCATCGCGCGTGATGGCCGGGTGATCTTTCTCAGCGACGCCAAGGGGGCGGAGAAGCTGGGCGATCTTGCCGCCGCCACCATCGTCCTGCCCGAGGTCGATGCTTTCGTCGCGCCGATCCTCTACGCCATCCCGGTGCAGCTTTTGGCCTATCACGTCGCCGTCATCAAGGGCACCGACGTCGATCAGCCGAGGAACCTGGCGAAAAGCGTCACCGTCGAGTGAGCTTCGAAATGGTGGGCGCCGTCCGCCGCATCATTAACGGACATTGAAAAAGAGCTTTGATTGACAAGATAACCACTACGGAGACTGCTGGAGTAGAGACGAAGCAACAATGAACTCCGGGCCAAACGCCTAAGCCGATTCAGGGATTGCTATTCTGAAACGATACGCTTCAATCATAATGGCTTGCGTGATAGGGGCTGCCTTGTCCCTGGCGGGGTATTTTATTGTCCTCGACCAGGAACATGCCGCCTCGAAAGCCCATTTTGAACATGCGATCCATAAGCACGTGGCTATTCTGGATCAGGGTCTCAACATCTCATTCTCGGCCCTTCGTTCCCTTGGCGGATTATTCCTGGCCAAGGAAAAAGTATCGCCTCTCGACTTCAAGCGGTTTATCGAACCTGTCCTGGATATTCACCCCGAGATTCAGGCCTTGGAATGGATCCCCCGCATCAAGGCTCCGGAACGCGCCGCCTTCGAGGCAATGGCGAGGAAAGAAGGATTCGCCGGGTTCCAAATCACCGAGCGAACCGAACAGGGAATGGTGAGCGCCGGGACGGACCGTGAAGAATACTTCCCGGTTTATCTTGTCGAGCCCTATGAGAAGAACAGGGCGGCCCACGGTTTCGATCTGGCCTCGTCGCCGACTCGCCTGAAGGCCCTTGAGATGGCCCGCGACACCGGCAAAATGGCTGCAACGGAACGGATCACTTTGGTCCAGGAAACCGGCGATCAGTACGGATTCCTGATTTTCCAGCCTGTCTATCGCGCTGGCGCTCCTGTCGATAGCGTTGAATCCCGGCGGGCGAACCTTATGGGGTTCACCCTGGGTGTCTTTCGTATCGACAACATCATTAATAACGCCATCGGCAGTTTTTCCAAACTCGAGCAATCGAGCTTCCATGTTTTTGACCACTCGGCCCCAGCCGGCAAGCAGCTCCTTTATCCAAAATCCTCCCCTATCGAAAACCGGGGCGACCTTGGCGATTCAAATTGCTTGGACGACCGACTTGACATTACCGGAAGGGATTGGCTGGTCACCTTCTGTCCTCCAGCAGGCGGTGTTGGTTATGTTGTATCTCATATCTGATCCTGGGTGACTTTGGGTTCCGGTCTGCTGCTTACCTTCCTGCTTGCGACTTACATGAGAATCCGCGCAACGGGGAAAGCCGCATTGGAACACGCGGCGTCGAAACGCTCGAAGAATCTTGCCGTTATCGCGTTGCTTGCCTTGGGTATGATTCTAGTGATTGCCTCCTGGATCACATTGACCAGGATCGAGGAGGAATACAAATCGGGTATCGGCAAATCACTAAAAGTGGCGATTGAATCCTCTCAACATGCGATACGCCTGTTAAACAAGAATCAGAAAGCGGCGGCGAAGCTTTGGGCCGGCAATCGAGAGGTCATCACCTCCGTCGAGCAATTGCTGCGGAACCCCAGGACGGCCGAGGCGCTGCTAAACGAGCCGGCGCAGTCGGAATTGCGGTCCTGGCTGAAACCGGTGTTCAGGACCATCGGCTATCGGGGATACTTCGTTATCGGACCGGACAACATCAACCTTTCTTCCAGCCGCGACTCAAACATCGGAATCATCAGCCTGCTTACCAAACAAGAAGAGTTCCTGGAAAAAACCAGGTCCGGCCAAACGCTTGTAAGCCTGCCTCAACCCTCCGACGTTCCGCTGATGGATGTCTACGGGGAAATGGTCGAGGATCTGGCGACCATGTTCGTGGCGTCGCCGATTCGCGGTGATTCAGGTGAAACCATTGCCATTCTCGCTTTCCGCATCGAACCTGATGTGTACTTCTCGTCCGTTTTCGAGCGTGGGAGGATTGGTGAATCGGGGGAAACCTATGCGTTCGATTCGCGGGGGTTGATGATCAGTGAGAGTCTATTTGCCGAACAACTTTCCGAAATCGGCCTCATCCCCAAAGGCAAACACTCGGACCTCAAGATTGAAGTGCGCGATCCGGGGGTCAATCTCATTGCCGGGGAGCGGACCCTCGCCCACCATGAAAAACAGCCCCTGACCCGCATGGCCCTGAGCGCAACGAAAGGCGAATCCGGGGTTGATCTGGAGGGCTACCGCAGCTACAGGGGCGTTCCCGTGGTCGGCGCCTGGGTTTGGGACGAGGAGCTTGGGTTCGGAATGACAACGGAAATCGATGCCTCCGAAGCCTTTGCCAGTCTGCGGAAAACAAGGATCAGCATTGTTTCGTTCTCTGTTTTTTCACTCGTCCTTTTGATCGTGCTGACCGCCGTGTTCACACGCAGCCAAAGACAACTTGCCGAGAGCGAGGCAAAATACCGCAACTCCATCGATTCGACTTTGGAAGGCTACTGGCTGGTCGATACCGAAGGCCGGATGCTGGAGGTGAACAAGTCGTTTTGCGAGATGCTTGGCCGCCAACCGGCCGAACTTCTCGGCAGGCGGCCGCCGGAGTTCGCCAGCGAAGAATGCCGCGCCCTCTATGAACGGATGGCATCCGAAATCGCAACCTCCGAGCACCGTCAATACGAGGTCGCCTTCAACAACAAGCAAGGCGAGGCTGTCCACACCAATGTCAGTTGCACCACCATTCGGGACCGTCAAGGCAAGGCCACCGGAGCCTTCGCCTTCATCGCCGATATTTCCGAACGCAAGAAAGCGGAGCGGCAACAAAGGGAAAGTGAAGAACGCCTTGTCTCGGCAATCAGCAACATCTCGGAAGGGTTCGTGCTGTACGACAGCGAGGACCGGATCATCCTCTGTAACGATCAATACAGGAGAATGCACCCCAACGCCTTTGATCTCATCATCCCGGGAGCAAAATTCGAGGACATCATCAGGGGTGGCGCCGAAAGAGGCCAGTATCCCGATGCCCTTGGCCGCGAGGAAGAGTGGGTCAAGGAACGCATGGAGGTTCACAAGAAACCCTTCGTCTCGTTCGAGCAGCGTTTGGAGGGGGAAAAGTGGCTGCGTGTTTTCGATAAACGGCTTGCCAGCGGCATGACCGTGGGTATCCGAGTCGATATCACCGAACTCAAGGAAGCCAAGGAAGCGGCAGAGGAGGCCAACCAGGCCAAGTCCGATTTCCTGTCCGCCATGAGCCACGAGTTGCGAACGCCGATGAACGCCATCCTCGGCTTCGGGCAAATGCTGGAGTTCAACCCCAAGGAGCCGCTGACCAAGGCCCAGAAAGACTGCGTTGATTACATTCTCAAGGGTGGCCAGCACCTGCTGGTACTGATCAACGATATTCTCGACCTGGCCAAGATCGAGGCCGGCAAGGTGGAACTGTCCATCGAGGATGTCTCGTCGGCGTTAATTCTCGACGAGTGTCTGCCACTGATAGCTTCAATGGCCGAGAAACGCGGCATCGATATTTCCGTTCCCGGTCCGGTGGCGGAAGTTCCAAGTGTGCGCGCCGATTACACGCGCCTCAAGCAGGTGCTGCTCAACCTGATGTCGAACGCCGTCAAGTACAACCGGAAAAACGGCAAGGTCACCATCAGCTTCGAAGAGGCAGCCGGCAATATGCTACGCATCGCCGTGACCGATACCGGCGAAGGGATTCCAGAAGACCAACAAAGCGAACTGTTCAAACCTTTCAGTCGCCTTGGCGCCGAAAATTCAGAGATCGAAGGCACCGGCATCGGCCTTGTCGTTAGCAAAAACCTGATTGAAATCATGAACGGTGCCGTCGGTCTGAAAAGCGAAGTTGGCAAGGGGTCCACGTTCTGGATCGAGCTGCCCCTGGCCCAACGCGATCACGGCGAAGCCGCCGCGACGATCGCCGCGGCGACGGCGCAAGTTGAGGCTGAGGGGCGGCTCCCCGGCATGAGCGGCACCCTGCTTTACGTGGAGGACAACCCGGAGAACCTCGAACTGATGGAGTTGATCGTCTCCCGCGTCGAGGGGTTGTCGATGATCTCGACCCATACCGGCGAGTTGGGGATAGAACTGGCGAGGGCCGAAAAACCGGACGTGATCATACTCGACATCAACCTTCCCGGCATGAACGGCATTGAGGTCTTGAAGAAACTCCGTGGTTACGAAGACACCAAGAACACTCCCATCCTGGCCCTCAGCGCCGCCGCCACCGAGAGGGACATCAAAAAAGGGATGGATGCGGGGTTTCTTAAATACCTGACCAAGCCCATTCAGGTTACCGATGTGGTGGATGCCATCAAGACCGCATTGGAGGCGGCTTGATGAACGATGTCATGGATAAAACCCCGGACGCCAACATCCTGATTGTCGACGATCAACCGGAAAACGTCCGACTCCTCGAGATGATGTTGTCCTATGCCGGGTATGCCAACGTGCAAAGCACCACCGACCCCCGGCAAGTGAAAGGACTTTATCAAGACAACGATTTCGACATCATCCTGCTCGATATCCGCATGCCGCACCTGGACGGTTTCCGGGTCATGGAGCAACTCTCGGACGGTATCAAGGGCGATTACCTGCCGGTCCTGGTGTTGACAGCGCAAAAGGACATGGAGACCCGGATCAAGGCCCTGGAGGCGGGAGCCAGGGACTTCGTCACCAAGCCCTTCGACAAAACGGAAGTGCTGAACCGCATATCCAACATGTGTACCGCACCCGGTTTCCCGGACACAAGTTTGTCATGCGGCGGGTCTGACTGACAACACCGCATTCCACTTTTCCCTGGCCTGATTGGGGCTCAGGAAGCCGTTCTTCTCGACCAGCCATTGGTCGTTGTAGCGGCCCACGAACTGGCGGACGGCATCCCGCAGTTCGTCGAGGTTCCGGTAGATGCGGCCATGGATGACCTGCTCCTTGAGCGTCCGATTGAACCGCTCGACGACGCCGTTGCCCTGCGGCTCGGCGACGAAGGAATAGGACGGATGGATGCCCCAGAACTTGATCTGGTTGGTGAAGTGGTCCGACAGGTACTGGGTGCCGTGATCCATCCGCAAGCTGAGACCACGGGCGGCGCCGGCGGCGGTGGAGCCGTAGAGCCTCGCCAGCCCCATCTTGATCGGCTCGCACGCGGCGAAGCGGTCACCCTTCTTGCACACGTGCCAGCCGACGCACTCCGCGTTCCAGTGATCCACCGCCGGGAATATCCAGCCCCAGCCATCATCCAGGGTGAAGACCCGAACACCGTCCGTCCCCCACATGACGTTGGGGGCGTCGGTGATAATGGTGCCATCGTGAGTGCGGGCGTCTCGACGGCGGGCACGGTGAGGCGAGAGCAGGTTGTTGTTGCGCATGATCCGGAGCACGCGCTTGCGCGACACGCGGATACCGTCGCGCACCCGCAGCCGGGCCCAAACCTTGCGGAACCCCTCGCCCTCGAAGGGAGAGGCTTCCAGGTCGGCCTGGATGGCCGCCAGCAGGTTCTCGTCGGAGATTTTCGGCTTCGGGCCACGACGCCCTGCCGGCAACTTCACGGGTTCAATCGTTTTTCGCTGCTGCCAGGCATAGAACGATGAACGGGGAACACCCCAGATCGCACAGACCCGCTCCACACCGTAGACCAAGCCCGTGCCGGGGGAGGCCGCCCGGCTCATCGCCGCGACCTCTTGCGGGCCAAAGGGGCGGATTTCTCCCTCTTGGCCTCCAGCAGTTCCACCTGCATGGTCAATTCGCCGATCCGCTTCATGGCCGTGTCCAACTCTGCCTGCAGAGGATCACCCCGCCTTTCCTTCAAGCCCGTCTCCATTCCCGACACCGCCTTCTCACGCCAAGCCTCTAGGCGATACACCTCGACACCCAACTCCCGCGACAGAAGCTCCACGGGTTCACCACGGAGCAGGCGAAACACCGCCTCCTGCTTCCGTCTCACGGTCCATCGCTGCCCACGCTCCAGCGAACCGACCTGCAGGGCCTGGCCCGTGGAAAACGTGGACGAGCCTTGCTCGCCCTCGTTTACCACCGGCCCATCAACAGCAACATCCTTCTTGAAAATCTTATTCATAAGGGAGTCCTCCTTGGACACTCAGTTAGCTCAATTCCATGTCCAAGAAAACTGGGTCCGCTACACGGGAACTTACCGGGTGCTCGTCAAGACCGGCGACGCCAGCGCTGTTACTCAAGTTGAGGTGAAGGCCGCCGAGGCCACCGAGCAAGCCGTGATCCTCAACGCCGGCTATCTCAAAATGGCGGCTTTCCTTAAGGAAGGCGGATCTCGGGTCGATAAAGGCTTGGGTTGGAGGATCACCGAACCCAAGGCCAATCTTGAGGGCGCTTACAAGAACGTCTCCTACCAGAGCAGTGCCGTCCCCCTGTTCATTCTGCCCCAGGGAACCTACCGGGTGCTCGTCAAGACCGGCGACGCCAGCGCCGTTATTCAAGTTGACGTCAAGGCCGATGAAATCACCGAGCAGGCGGTTCCTCTGAATGCCGGTTACTTGAAGTTGGCGGCCTTCAATAAAGAGGGCGGCAAGCGTTACGACAGCGGCCTTGGCTGGAGGATCACCGAACCCAAGCCCAATCTTGATGGCACTTACAAGAACGTCTCCTATCAGAGCAGCGCGGTTCCTCTATTTATCCTGCCAGAGGGATCCTATCGCGTCTACGTCAAGATCGGTAACGCCAGCACGGCCGTCCAGGTAGAGGTCAAGGCCGATGAGGCGACGGAACAGCCGGTGTTTCTCAATGCCGGTTCGGTTAAGCTGGTCGCCGAAGACGCCAAAAGCGGCCAGCAAATGACCAGCGGGCTCGGCTGGTGGGTCAAGGAACCCAAGGCCGATCTTGAGGGCAAACGTAAGGATGTGGCCTACAGCTCCTCGGCAACGCCCATCTTCACCCTGCCGGAGGGGACCTATTACCTCTTCATGAAAAGCGGAACCATTCAGGCCGAGACCGAGTTCCAAGTTCAGGCCGGAGATGAAAAGGAAATCAAAGTCCTGGTCGGCTCCAAATAAACACATACCAAGAGGCCGAAAGAGCTGCGTTTCACTGGAAGCAGCGAGGGTATGGATGAATTCGGAATTTTGAGCGTTCTAATTTATGGCTGGGGTTTTGGTCTCTTCGTGGCCGATACTGTTGATAAAGTCGTCAGGTCGGACGCATGGTGCAATGATCGAATCCAATTCTTTCAGGTTTTGAATCAATATTGCTCAATGCCTGGGCGCGCTGAATAATTCGGGCTAGGCCAGCCCCTTTTCCATCATCAGCGAAAGGCGGCGCGAAAAGTCGGCCGGATCGGCAAGCGGCTCGCCTTCGGCGATGCGCGCTTGATCGAGAAGCAGGTGGGCGGCGTCATCCAGGCCGTCGCCGCCGTCCTTGGCCAGCTCCGCCAGCCGCTTGATCAAAGGGTGCTTGGGGTTGAGCTCGAGGACGCGGGCGCTGGCCATCCGCGCTCCCAGTTGGTGGTGTTGCTTCAGCATCCTTTCCAAATGCATGTCCATGTCGCCCTCGCCGGCGACCAGGCAGACGGGGCTGTCGGTCAGCCGCTCCGAGGCGGTGACGTCCTTGACCGCCTCGCCCAAGGCGGTCTTGAAAGCGGCGATCAGCGAGGCAAGTTCGGGCGTTTCCTCTTTTTCCTTGTTTTCGTCTTTTTGTTTGCCGTCCTCGGCGGCGGCGATCTTATCCAAATCGGCGCCGCCGCGGGTCACCGATTTGAACGGCTTGTCCCTGTAATCGCCGAGAGTGGGAACCCAGAACTCGTCGATGGGGTCGGTGAGCAGGAGCACTTCCACCCGACGCGCCTTGAAGCCTTCCAGTTGCGGGCTCTTGGCGAGTAATTCCGAATCCCCGCCGCTGATCGTGAAGATGGCTTCCTGGCCGTCCTTCATCCGCTCGACGTAAGTATCCAGACTGATCAGTTCGTCGCCGGCGGTGGTTTTGAACCGGCAGAGGGGCAAAATCTTGTCGCGGTTTTCGAAGTTCTCGTAAAGGCCCTCCTTGAGGACGGCGCCGAAGTTGTCCCAGAATTCGGCGTATTCGTCGGCTTTCTTGTCGGCCTTTTTCTTCAACTCGGCCAATACCCTTTTACCCAGGCCGGAGCGGATCCGGGCCAGTTTGGGGTCCTTTTGCAGCATCTCGCGGCTGATGTTGAGCGACAGATCCTCGGAATCGACGATGCCGCGGAGAAAGCGCAAATATGGCGGCAACAAGCCCTCGCAGTCGTCGGTGATGAACACCCTCTTGACATAGAGCTTGACGTGACCCTTGCGGCTGGAATGGAAGAGATCGAAAGGCGGCAGCGATGGAATGAACAACAAGTTGGTGTAGGAAAGCACCCCCTCGACACTGTTATGCAGGATCATCCAGGGATCGTCGAAGGCATGTCCGGCGTGGTGGTAGAATTCCTTGTACTGGTCCTCGGAAATGTCCTTCTTCGGCCGGGTCCAAAGCGCCGAGGCCGTGTTCAGGGTCTTTTCCTCCTTGCCGTCGAGGAAGACGATCGGAATGCCGATGTGGTCCGAGTACGACTTGACGATGGTCTCGAGGCGCTCCTGTTCGAGGAATTCACCCTCGCCCTTGCTCAGAAAAAGGGTGACGGTGACGCCGCTGCCTTGGCGCTCGGCTTTGTCGATGGTGAATTCGCCCTTGCCGTCCGAGGTCCATAACCAGGCTTCCTGTTCGCCGGCTTTGCGGCTCAGCACTTCGACTTTCTTGGCGACCATGAAGGCTGAATAGAAACCGACCCCGAACTGGCCGACGAGGTCCATGTCCTTGGACTGGTCGCCTTTCAACCCGGCCAGGAACGCCTGGGTGCCGGAACGGGCGATGGTGCCCAGGGATTCGACCAAGTCGTCGCGACTCATGCCGATGCCGTTGTCGGAAACGGTGAGCACGCGCTTTTTGCCATCGGTGGAAATCTCGATCCTGAACTCGCCGTCGCCTTCGATCATCCCGGATTCGGTGAGCGCGGCGTAACGGAGCCGGTCGCAGGCGTCCGATGAGTTCGAGATCAGCTCGCGGAGGAAAATTTCCTTTTGGCTGTAAAGGGAATGGGCGACGATGTCGAGAAGCTTGCTGACTTCCGCCTGGAAGGTGAATTTTTCCTTGGCCATGGTATTCTTGGGAATCCTCGTGATTAAGGTGAGCTTTCACGACGAAATATGTGCGGAAGCGGCGGCAATCGCAAGCCCCATTCGGCTGGCCCGAGAATATCGGTTCGGCGCGAGTAAGAGCCGGCGAGAAGGGTTTTGGCGAAGGCGGAGCTGGCGGGGGCGAGCGCCATGGCGGTCTCCCTTGCTCAATTTTTTCCCTTTACGAGCTTGACGCAAACCGCTCCTCTCCGCAAAGCTGGTTGGGAATTGGAGGTGGCACTCATGGTCGATAAGAAACTGGCGAATGCACACCAACGCCTGCTCGTGGAAATCGAGGACGAGGCCCGCGCCACCGATTCATGGACCGGGCGGCCGCGGTTCTCGGAACGGGTGATGGCGGCGATGGCCAAGGTGCGGCGGCATGAATTCCTGCCATCCGCCGACAGCCCTTGCGCCTACTTGAACCGGCCCCTTCCCATCGGCCACGGGCAAACCATCTCGCAGCCCTACATAGTGGCGGCGATGACCGACTTTCTCGACCTCGAGAAAAACCACCGGGTACTGGAGATCGGCACCGGCAGCGGCTATCAGGCGGCGGTTCTGGCGGAAGTGGCGGAACGGGTTTATACTATCGAGACCATCGAAAAGCTGGCGGCCAGCGCGCGCCGGCGTCTTCAGCGGCTGGGCTACGGGAATATCGAGGTAAAAACCGGCGACGGCCATGAAGGCTGGATCGAGGAAGCGCCTTTCAACGCCGTCATTGTCACCGCCGCGCCGGAACGTATTCCCCAAGCCCTGGTCGAACAGCTCAAACCCGGCGGCCGCATGGTCATTCCCATTGGCCGCGTTGACGAGCCGCAAACGCTCTATTGCGGGATCAAGGACGAAACCGGCAATCTTAAGACGACGAAGACCTTGCCCGTCGCCTTCGTGCCCATGGTCCGGCGGGCCAAAAAGAGAAAACTTTGGAACTAGTGGTCCAAATCCGACATATGGTACCCATACGATCACGTTATTCGTTTCCTCGGTAGGAAGGCGCCCGCCGGCGATGCCGGCAGCATCGTCAAGGGTGCCTGACGCCCCGAGGAAACGAATAACGCGACCAGAAGGGCGGCTTTCCGAGCCCCCCGGCGCCGTTGCGCAGCGCTTGTGATGCGTCGGCATCACGGCGCGCCGCGCGCCTGGCCGGATGAACTCGGAAAGCCGTCGTATGGGTACCATATGTCGGATTTGGACCACTAGAGCCCCGAACCTGCGATTCTTAAAAAACCATGCAAATCGATACCTCATCATCGCGGCTCCGCGTCACCGCCATTTTGGGACCCACCAACACCGGCAAGACCCACTTGGCCATGGAACGCCTGCTCGGACACCAAAGCGGCATGATCGGCTTCCCCTTGCGGTTGCTGGCCAGGGAGAATTACGAGCGGGCGGTGAAGGTCAAGGGCAACGGCCAGGTCGCCCTGATCACCGGCGAGGAAAAGATCGTCCCGGCGCGGGCGCGCTATTTCATCTGCACCGTCGAATCGATGCCGATCGGCCGGCGGACCGCCTTTTTGGGCATCGACGAGGTACAGATGTGCGCCGACGGCGACCGCGGCCACGTATTCACCGACCGCCTGCTTCACGCCCGCGGCGAGGAGGAAACCATGTTCATGGGCGCCGAGACGATCAGGCCCCTTCTCCGCCGCCTGGTGCCCGAGGTCGGGTTCCAATTCCGGCGGCGCTTTTCCACCTTGCGGTATTCGGGCCAGCGGCGGATCACCCGTCTGCCGCCAAGGAGCGCCGTGGTCGCCTTCTCGGCCGCCGACGTTTACGCGCTGGCCGAATTGATCCGCCGGCAACGCGGCGGCGCGGCGGTGGTTCTGGGGGCGCTGAGCCCGCGCACCCGCAACGCCCAGGTCGGCATGTATCAGGCCGGCGAGGTCAATTACCTGGTGGCCACCGACGCCATCGGCATGGGCCTCAACATGGACGTCGATCATGTCGCCTTCTCCAGCTGGCGCAAGTTCGACGGACGGATATTCAGGGAACTGTCGGCGGCGGAACTGGCGCAGACCGCCGGCCGCGCCGGCCGCCACATGAACGACGGCACCTTCGGCACCACCGCCGAGGCCGGGGTTTTTGACGCGCAAACGGTCGAGCGCATCGAGAACCACCGTTTCGAGGCGCTGAAAAGCCTTTTCTGGCGCAACCCGAACCTCTGCTTTTCATCGCTGGGGGCGTTGCAAAAAAGCCTTTCGCTGCCGCCGAGCGAGCCGGGCCTGTCGAAGGCCCGGGAGGCCGACGACGAAGCGGCCTTGACGGCGCTCGGCGGGGACGGGGAAATCGCCGGTCTGGCCGGCACCGAGGAAGCCGTCCGCCTGCTGTGGGAGGTCTGCCGGATTCCCGATTTCCGCAAAACCATGAGCGGCGCCCACGCCCGCCTCTTGGGCCGTATTTACCGCCACTTGATGGCCGTCGGGACAAGCGGCGCCGGTGGCCGGCTGCCGACCGATTGGTTTGCCGCCCAGGCCGCCCGCCTCGATCGCGCCGACGGCGATATCGAAACCTTGGTCGGCCGCATCGCCGGCATCCGCATTTGGACCTATGTTTCCTTCCGCGGCGGCTGGCTGGACGATGCCGGCCATTGGCAGGAGAGGACCCGCGCCATCGAGGACAAACTGTCGGATGCCTTGCACGACCGCCTGACTCAGCGGTTCGTCGATCGCCGCACCACCGTTCTGTTGAGCCGCATGAAGGACCGCGGTGTCCTGACGACGGCGGTCGAATCCGACGGCGGGGTGACAGTGGAAGGCCATTTCATCGGCCATTTGCAGGGCTTCCGTTTTCTCACCGACGGTGGCGGCGGCAATGCCGGCTCGAAAGTGCTCAGCAGCGCGGCGCGGCGGGGACTGGGGCGGGAAATCGCTGATCGGGTAAAGCGTCTCGCATCCGATGCCGACGGCGCCTTTCACCTGTCATCCCAGGGGCGCGTCTTTTGGCGCCATGAAGAGGTGGCGCGGCTGATGCCTGGTCCGGACTTGCTGAGGCCAAGCATCGAACCCCTGTCGAGCGAGCTTTTAGAGACGGATCAGCGCGAAAGGCTGCGCAACCGTTTGGCGGCATGGCTTCGGAGCACCGTTGCCGAGCGGCTGGCGCCGCTCGCCCGAGCGCTTGCGGCGCCGCTCGATGGGGCGGCGCGCGGCCTCGTCTTCCAGCTTTCCGAATCCCTGGGCTCGATGTCCCGGCGGGACGCCGAAAAGCAGCTGACGGCGCTCGATCGCGCCGGCCGCCGCGCCTTGCGGTTGCTGGGAATTCGCATCGGCCGCGAGAGCGTCTTTTTCCCCGCCCTCGTAAAGCCGGCGGCGGTGGAAATGCGGGCCACCCTGTGGGCGATTCATCAGCGGCTGAAGACGCCGCCGGTTCCCATCATGGCACGGGTTTCGCTGCCCATGGCAAACGGCGTGCCGAGGCGTTTCTACACCGCCATCGGCTATCGGCCGCTCAAGGAACTTGCCGTACGCGTCGACATGCTTGAGCGGCTGGCGGCGCGGGCCTGGGTCCTGTCCCGCTCCGGCCCCTTCGCCGCCGACCCGGAGTTGCTGTCTCTGGCCGGCCGCGGCGCCGACGGAATGGCGGAAATCCTGGCGGCGCTCGGCTATCGAGCCAACGGTTCGGGCGACGGGGTCACCTTCAGCTTGCGGCGGCGCCGCAAAAACACCGTCCGGCCGCCGCGCACCCCTCCCGCAAAGACCGATTCTCCCTTCGCCAAACTGCGTCGTCCGGCCCACCTTTCATGACTTCATGACCGCCCATTCACCGTCTCGAAAGCCGAACGCCGGCACCATCCGTCTTGATAAATGGCTGTGGTACGCCAGGTTTTTCAAAAGCCGGTCGCTGGCCACCAAGCTCTCGGCCGAGGGCCGTATCCGGGTCAACGGAACCAGGGCGATCAAGGCCCACCACGCTTTGAAAGTCGGTGATGTCCTGACTTTTTCCAAAGGCCCCCACATCCGGGTGGTCGAAGTCCGCGCCCTTGGAGCCCGGCGCGGACCGGCGACGGAAGCCAGGATCCTTTATGCCGATCTCGAGCCGCCATGGCCGAGGAACCGTGACGAGGGGGCCGCCCGCGCCGCCGCCGCCATTCGCCCGCCCGGCGCCATTCGCCCGCCCGGCGCCGGCCGGCCGACCAAAGCCGACCGCCGGGCCACCGACCGGCTCAAGGGGAAGGCGTAACAAGGAACCCTGTTTCGGCCGCCGCGTGGTATTGCCGTCAGGCGCGGAGAATGCGGAGCGGTCCGCTGAAAAAGACCGACAGGTTGTTGCTGGGCATGTCGACGGTTTCGAGGAATCGCAGGCCGTTTTCGATGGCCGCTTCCTTGACTTCTTCCACCTCGCGAAGACCCCATTCCGGATTGCGCGTTTTCAGGGATCGGTCAAAGGCGGCGTTGCTGGCCGCCGTGTGAACTCCGCCGACCCGGTAGGGGCCATAGAGATAAAGCAGGCCGTCCGGTCCGAGCAGCCGTCCGGCCCCTTTCATCAGGCCGGCCGTGGCCGCCCAGGGGGAAACGTGAATCATGTTCACACAGACGATCGCCGCCGCTTCCCTGATCGGCCAGGTGGCGGCCCGCGCGTCGAGATCGATCGGTGGTTTGAGATTAGAGGCCGCCGCTTCCTTGGCCCAGGCGGCGATGGACCGGCGCATCTCGGGGTTGGGATCGCTCGGCTGCCAGGTCAAGGCCGGAAAACGGGGCGCGAAATAAGCGGCGTGCTGGCCGGTTCCCGACCCCACCTCCAGCACCGTTCCCGAGGCCGGCAGATGCCGGCCGAGGACGGCGAGGATGGGGTCGCGGTTGTTAATCGCGGCATCGGCATGCAGCCGGCGGCCAGCTTCCGCGGCGAGCCTGTCGTGATGGAGGTCGGACGCCTTGGTCATGGTTGCCGGGTTAACTTGTCCCGATCGGCGAAACAAGGGACGGGCGTGTCGAAAACCCCTAATTTTCTCGGGGTTGCCCCATGCTCCGATGGTGTGGTAGGCAGAGCCATGCTCACCAGGATCAAGGCACTACTCCTTGCCGAACAACCTCCCGAGTCGGCGGCCAAGGGCGATCACGGCGCCGATGACTTGCAGCTTGCGGCGGCGGCTTTGCTGATCGAGGCGGCCTCGATGGACGACCGTGTCGACCACGAAGAGCTTAGCACCATCGCATCCCTGCTCGAAGCCAGTTTCGGCCTCGATGCCTCGGAGCTCGAGGATCTGCTCGAGGCTGGACGGAAGGCGGCGGCGGAATCAGCCCAGCTTTACGGCTTCACCCGGGTCATCAAGGACCGATATTCCAATGATGAAAGAATTCGCATGATCGAAATGCTGTGGGAAGTGGCCTATGCCGACGGCCATTTGCACCACTATGAATCCAATCTTGTCCGCCGCGTCGCCGGCCTGATATACGTCTCCGACCGCGACAGCGGCGAGGCTCGCAAACGGGTGCGGCAACGGCTTGACTTACCGCCAAGTTGATATATTTTCCGCGCGGCCAACAAAAATGCCCGCTACTGGCTTAACGAAGCTAACGGTTATGGATATTCAACGGAAACGCCGATGACCTACATCGTCATCGAAAA
>MPMB02209820.1_pt1 | contig 15335 bp, 16 predicted proteins | sample 1617371 | NCBI WGS metagenome assembly MPMB02 (sample SAMN05944808, study PRJNA350692) | marine metagenome | biome: marine; feature: ODZ; material: water; isolation source: 300 m water sample filtered on 0.2 um supor filter | place: Pacific Ocean | collected 2012-04-08 | depth 300m m
GTATAAACAGGAGCAAACTTACTAAGACGTCTAATTAAACTTATACTAGAATTATATGCTTGCATAAAAGCCCTCTTTTCATGAGAAGGAGAATACTCAATTTCAGGCAAACCTTTCTTTTTTCTTTCTATGTTCCCAAAAGCCATTTTCCTCATTAAATCAGCTTTTCCAATATCTCCTGTAACAAGAATTAAATCAACATCTTTAACAGGAATTTTTTTCGTTTTATCAGACCCATGAGGATCTCCAACAACTAAAATTTTCATAAAATGAATAGAAATAATTAGTTTATAAGATTAAGGACTTACCCTATCTCTATCTCTTGGAAATAAAACAACTTCTCGAATATTTTCAATTCCAAGCAAGTTTTGAGTAAATCTTTCCAAACCAATACTCCATCCTGCATGAGGTGGTGCTCCAAATCGAAAACTATCAATATATGATTTAAAATCTTTTAATTTAAGTCCGTTTGATTTCAACATTTTTTCAAGTAATTCCGGAATATGAATTCTCTGTCCCCCAGAACTTATTTCAGAACCTAAATAAAGTGCGTCAAAACCCCCACTTAATTTTCCTTTTTCATTATTCTTTTCAGGCATAATATAAAATGGTTTTAATTTTGAAGGCCAAGAATGTGTAAAAATAATATCTCCTTTATACATACTACAAAGTTTCTTTTCTTGCTGTGGTGTGAAATCATCTCCAAATTTTCCTCCAACTTTTTTTATTGCTTCTTCATAACTCAAATATTTAGCTTTAGGGATTTTTAACTTGACATCAAGCAATTCCAATTCATTCTTACATTTCTCAATAACTTTCTTAACAATATATTTAACAGATTCTTCAAATTCTTTCATAACAATAAATTGATCTGCAAAAGCCACTTCAATATCCATCTTCCTTGATTCATTCAAATGTCTAACAGTGTTATGTTTCTCTGCTCGCCAAACAGGAGTTATTGTAAAAACTTTTTCTAAAGGAGAAATTGCAGTCATTTGTTTGTAAAGTTGAGGTGATTGCGCAAGATAAGCTTTTTTTTCGAAATATTGTGTTGGAAAAAGTTCTGTTCCCCCTTCGCTTGAACTTGATATTATAGATGGGAGAAAAACTTCTGTAAAATTTTTATTATAAAAAAATTCCCTAAATGAATTAGCAATTTCTGATTGAATTTTGAAAATAGCTTGGACTCTATCTCGATGAAAATCTAAAAACCTGTAATCAAGTCTTTTAGGAAGTTCTGTTTTAGAATAATCAGAAACATCAATTGGCAAATCTTCTGCCTTTGATAAAATTTCAATTTTTTCAGGAATAATTTCTTTTCCTCCCGGAGCTTGTTTTGAATTTACAACAGAACCTTTAACGTAAACAACAGACTCTCTGGAGATTTTCTCCATATTATCAAAAATTTCTTTAGGTGTTTTAGATTGAATTCCTGTAACTTGAATTATACCAGAAATATCTCTTAAAATAATAAATTTTACTTTGCTTAAATCTCTTGTATTACTAACCCAGCCAACAACTTCAACATTTTTATTTTTAGAACTAAAAACATCTTTTATTAAAGTTCGATTTTTGTTTAATTTTTGTAAATCCATTTTAAAATATATCAAATATGTTTTTTAATAATTTCCATTGCTTCTTTTCCATCAATTTTTCCTTTAAATTCTTTCATAACTAAACCCATATATGCATTTGAAGATAATCCTGGTTTATCTTTAATAATTTTAATAATTTTTTCTTCAATAATATTCATATCTTGTTTTTCAAAAACAATTGCTTTTTCCACTTTCTCACCTTTAACAATCATTTCAAGAACCTCTTTAATACGGGATTCTACAAATTTTTTGTTTTTAATATTTTTAAGAAGAAAATAAAAAACATCTAAATTAAGTGTTTTTTCTATTTTTGGCAACGAAATTTTTTCACGACTTGAAATTTCTTTAGGATAAATTAATAACATTTTAGCAATTAAATTTGGATTATCAAAAACTTTTAAGAGTTCTTTAAATTCTTTAACCTTATTTTGTTTAAATAAAATTCTTATCATTTCATGATTCAAACCTTCTTTTTTTAATTCTTTCTCAGTTTCACTTCTTAATTTAGGAAGTTCTTTTTTAGCTTTGTTAATAAAATCCCTTGAAATTTTTAATAAAAATAAATCTGTTTCAGGATACATTCTTGCTTCTCCAGGCATTGGTCTTAAAAATTTACTTGTTCCATCAGGTAAAACATTTCTAACTTCGCTAGGATTTCCTTTTTTTAATAAATCCTGTTGCCTATTAATCTCATTTTCAACAGTTTTTACCATAATTTTTGGATCTTGAAAACCTTTTAACTCTACTCTATTACTTCCTTTAATCGAAATATTAATATCTTGTCTAATTGTTCCAATACCTCTTTTAACCCTACAACTTCTCAAAATATCACCTATATGTAATGCAACTTCTTTTGCTTGTTCAGGTGTTTTAATATCAGGAGCAGTTGCAATTTCCACTAAGGGGATCCCTAATCTATCTAATCTATAAATTATATTTTTTCCATCTTTAATCATAGGTCTTGCTGAATCTTCCTCTAAAAAAATAGCTTCAATCCCTACTCTTCCTAATTTAGTTTCAACATAACCTTCTCTTGCAATTAAAACAGTTCTCTGAAAACCAGAAGTATTTGAACCATTAATAACTGTCTTTCTCATAATTTGTGTTAATGGAATAATTTTACAATTTAGTAAAATGGCAATTTGCAAAGAAATTTTTAAGGCTTCTTTATTTATTTCATGCGGCGGCTCTTCATCTAATTCAACAAGGCAGTTAACATTATTATAAACTTGGTAAATAAATTCTTTATCTTGTGCAATCTCATGTTTCGCTGCAATATCTATATCGCCACTTTCACCAGCAACAGCATGAAGTTTTCTTTTTATAGTAAAATCAGGTTCTTCTTGTCTCAAAATAGAAGGACAATTACAAAATAATTTATTTGTATTTAATTGCTGGTGAATTTCTAAACCGCATTTTAATCCTAATTTTTTATAATCTATTTCCATAAGACGTTTTTACCTCCTAAAAACGGATTTGACGGAAAATTTTAATTTTCCAGTCTAAAATAAAAAAGAAAAGAAGTTTATTAAATATTTCTTTCCATTATAAAATTTTCAATAACTTTTTATACATTTCTTATCTTTATTCTTTTATGAAAAAGCCAAATCCTGGAGATTATGTTGAAATTCATTTAATGAAAAAAATTTATGAGGGAATCTTATTAGAAAATCCCAAAACAGAAAAAGGAATTGTTTTATTGAAACTTGATTCAGGTTATAATATTGGATTTAATAAAAAAGATATTTCAAAAATTAAAACTTTAAAAAAATCCAAAGTAATTGAAGAAAAAATTGAAATAAAAAAAAGCAATGAAAAACCAAATATTGCAATGATTATTACAGGGGGAACAATTTCTGCTAAATTAAATCCAAAAAAAGGAGGTGTTGACTGGCTTGATACTCCAGAGAGTTTATTCAAATTTTATCCTGAAATTTTTGAAAAAGTTAATATCATAAAAGTTGAAGTGCCTTTTATGAAAGCTACTGAAGATATGGATTTTAAAGACTGGAAAAAAATTGCCAATGTAGCTAAAAAACTTTTGAATGATTCAAATATTAAAGGAATAATAATAACTCAAGGAACAGATTTTTTACATTACACATCTTCAGCTTTAAGTTTTTTCCTTAAAAATTTAAACAAACCAGTAGTCTTAACTTACAGTCAAAGAAGTATTGATCGTGCAAGTAGCGATGCTGACTTAAATTTACAATGTTCTGCTATTGCTGCTATATCAGATATTGCGGAAGTTATGATTGTAGGGCATGCAACAATAAATGACGACTACTGTTATGCAATGCCTGGAACTAAAACAAAAAAAATGCACACTTCAAAAAGAGATGCTTTCAAAGTAATTAATGACAAGCCATTTGCTAAAATTTTTCCAGACAAAGTGGAAATAATTTCAGATTATACAAAAAGAGAAAACAAAAAAAAGGTTAAAACAGATTCAAAATTCGAGGAAAAAGTTGCATTGATAAAAGTTTATCCAGGGCAATCTCCAGAAATTTTGGATTTTTATTTAAAGAAAAAATATAAAGGAATTGTTTTGGAAATGAGTGGACTAGGGCATGTTCCAACTACAAGAGCTAGAAAATCATGGATAAAAAAATTAAAAGAAGTTCAAAAAAAGGGCTTAATTATTTGCGCTTCTGCTCAGACAATTTATGGAAGATTAGATCCTTTAGTTTATAGTAATGGTAGAGAATTGCTAAAAACAGGAATTATTTATCTTGAAGATATGCTTTCAGAAACAGCTCTGGTCAAGTTAGGATATATACTCGCTAAAACAAAAAATAAAGATGAAATTAAAAAAATTATGTTAACTAATATGGCGCATGAACTAAATGATCGCCTTGAAAATTAATTTTAATTTAATCTTTTTGTCTTTACTTAATATCTTTAAACACAAAAATAGATTATGACCACCACATTAAATCCTTGTATCCAACTTTTTCTAATATCGGTCTGAAATCTGGTTCTAGCATTTTTAAAATATCTATTTGTAATCCTATTTCTTTTTTTAGTCCCTCCATATCTTTCATAAGATACATTTTTTTCAAGGGATATCCACCAAGAGTATTAATTGGTTTTTTATCTACATATGAATCAATATATTCTTTGCTTGGAGAAACCTTAGCAACATTTGACACATCTTTTAGCATTTTAATTTTATCAGATTTAGTTTTTGCAAGATCAAGCGGAACAATATAAGGATTCATTTTCATCACTAAATGTATAAACGCATTAAACATAAATGGCATCATTATTGGATCCACTGGAACAGTTTCTTTTTTGTTTGATTCATGTCTTGTAATAATTGCGGCCAATGGATCACGCATAGTACATATAGGACGCCAGTATTGAGCAAGTGTTTTTATCATAGGCATGCAATTCATATAAAAATGACCCGCCACAATATTCGTAACATGTGGTTTTAGACCATGACCATCTATACCTTCAAATAATCGTAGATTATTAGAAAAAGTATCCAAATTTACCATATGGTTGTCTGGAGACATTTTCAAAAAAAACTCTTGTAAATATCTAGTCCCAGTACCAGGTATTGTTGTCAAAAGAATACAATCCATTTTTATTATTAATATTAATTTTTAATTATCTTGCTTTTAATTTTCTCTGAATAGATTCTTCAATTCCATCAAGTTGTCTTTTAATTTGTTGTATCTCTTTTTCTGCTTTTTTGTTTACAGCATAATCATATCGTGCTTGAATATGGTCTTTTTGTCCTTGCCTATTTTGAGACATTAAAATTATTGGAGCTTGTACTGCTGCAAAAGTTGATAAAACAAAATTAAGAAGAATAAAGGGATAAGGATCCCATGTTTTTCCAAATAGTAACCAATATGTATTAATTAATATCCAAGAAAATAAAAGTACTGCAAGTGAAATAATAAAAGCCCAGCTACCAGCCCATCTTGTAATCAAATCAGCAGCCCTCTGTCCAAAAGTCCTTGAAGTTCGAAAAGTAGGATGTTCCAACTCTAAAAAATTTATTTTTTTACCAAAACTCTTACTAGCTTTTTTCATAGTTTTAATTGCATAATAATAATTATAAATCTTTGGGGTAATTAACTTAATAAACTTATTTTTCTTTTTTCTTACATGGTTAAGATTGGTTTAGAAATCCATGGCTATTTAAAGACAAATGAAAAATTATTTTGTAAATGTAAGGCAATGCATGGTAAAAAGTTTGTAAAACCAAATACTTCAATTTGTCCAATATGTACATCTCAACCAGGAGCAAAACCAATGCTTCCAAATAAAGAAGCAATAAATAAAGCAATTCAAATTTGTTTAATTCTTAAATGCGTAATAAATCCAAAATTTATTTGGCAGAGAAAACATTATAATTGGCCTGATTTACCAAAAGGATATCAAAATACAATTTCAGGGACTTATGCAATCCCCATAGGGGAAAAAGGAAAATTTTTAGGGGCAAGAATTACAGAAGCACATTTAGAAGAAGATCCTGCATCATGGAATCCTCAAACAGGAGAAGTTGATTACAATAAATCAGGATATCCTTTAATTGAAATTGTTACAGAACCTGATTTTACTTCAAGTGAAGAAGTAATTGAATGGCTAAAACAATTAATTGAAACTTTAAAATACATAAAAATTATTAACAAAACTCTTGGAATAAAAGTAGATGTAAATGTTTCAATAAAAAATGGGAAAAGAGTTGAAATGAAAAACATAAATTCTTTAAGAAATATTAAAACAGCAATTGATTATGAAATTCAAAGACAAAAAAAACCTGGAGAACTTCCCACTATACAAGAAACAAGAATGTTTGATGAAAATAAAAGAATCACTATAAAAATGAGAACAAAAGAACTTGCAGAAGATTATAGATTTATTTCAGAGCCTGATTTACCAGTAATAAAATTAGAAAAATTAAGAATTGAAAAAATAAAAAAATCTCTTCCAGAAACACCTCGTGAAAAAATAAAAAAACTTATTAAAAAATATAAAATAGAAAAAAAATATGCAGAAATTTTGACAAAAAAACTTGAAATTGTAGAATTTTTTGAAAAAATTATTGGAAGTGTAAATCCAAACTTGCAGTTCGTTGGGTAACCGAAGAACTTTTAAGAATTTTAAATTATTCTAAAAAGGACATTGATGAAGTTAATATTCAACCAACTCATTTTATTGAACTTTTGAATTTAATTGAAAATAAAACAATAACAGAATTAAAAGCGAAAGAAATTCTCAATAAATTTATTCCAGAATCATTTTCACTAAAACAAGAAATAAAAAAACATTCCAAGATTTCTTCTGAAAAAGAAATTGAAAAAATCGCTGAAAAAGTTATAAGAGAAAATAAAAAACCTGTTCAAGATTACAAGGAAGGAAAAAAAGAAGCATTGAATTTTCTCTTAGGGCAAGTTATGAGACAATCAAAAAAAAGAGCTGATTTTAAAACCTCAAAAGAAATTCTGAAAAACTTATTAAAATAATTCAACAACAATTCCTAAAACAAAAATCAAACTTAAGATTCCTATAACAAACCAATTAATAGGTATGGAAAATTCAGATTTTCTATTTCCTGTTTTCTTTGCATTAATATTCATTAATAAAATTAAGATTCCTGTTAAACCTCCTGAAATAACACCCCCAATCCCTAAAATTCTGACAAAATCTACAAAATCAAAAAAAGTTACTGCTAAATATAAAACTAAAGGGACAAGAGAAACAAAAATAAAACTTAATTTTTTCCTTCCAAGAAAATTCATTAAGGAATTTTGAGGTTTTAAATCATAAATAAAAATATCTTTAAGAGAAAAGCTCAAAACAAAATAACTTGTAAGCATTGTAAAAATTCCAAGAACAGTGATAAAACTTCCAAAAGAAATTGTTGCTATTTGTTCAACACTTTTTCCTAGAACACCGACAAAAATTAAAGTAAAAATAAAATATAAAAAAACAGGTATCAAGGTTCCAAGAATAATTGCTTTTTTGAATAATTTTTCTTCACCTTTAATTTCCCGCCTTAATTCAGGAATTGAAGTAAAACCAAGCATTGCAAAAAGAACAACTCCAAAAGGAAAAAAGAAATTAGAAAAATCATAATAATTTAAATTACTAAAACTAACTTCTGGAATAAACCATAAAAATATTGAGAAAATAATTCCAATAATTACAATTACTCCATAAAACTCAATTTTTTTTAACCCCTTTAAACCTTCACGCAAAAATAAAGTCATTAAAATCCAGAAAGCAAATGCAAAATAAATAGAATAATCTAAAGTTCCAAAAAATAATTTGGAAAGACTTTGTCCTTCACCGATTAAATAAGCTAAAAGAGCTGAATAAATTCCAAAAATTACTGCAAAAAACATAACCATCTTTCCATAATTTCCAAGATATTTTTCTGCATAACCAGGAAGCTGATGAATTTTTTTTGTTCTTAAAGAAACTTCCCCTAAACATAAATTAACAAAAAGCATTAAAAATCCTAGAAGAATTAACCAAAAAACCCCTATAAAAAAACCTGATCTTGAAAAAACATAAGGCAGTCCTAAAATTCCTGCACCAATAACTGCTCCTGAAAGAGTAAAAGCTGTTGCAAAAAATTTTCTTTTAAGCATAAGAAAAATAAATTTTCAAGTTATAAAAAAGTATTGGCATATAGCAAATAAATGAAATAGGCCCGGAGGGATTCGAACCCCCATCTTTCGGGCCGAAACCGAGTGATCTATCCGTTGAACTACGAGCCTATATTTTTTTAAAACAAATAAAGGTTTTTATATCTTAATATCTATGTAAAAAAATGGCTTTAAAAAAACATCACAAATGGATTATAGGTAGTCTTAGTTCAATAATAATTATTTTTATGATAACTTCAAGTATCTTAATGTATCTTATATTTGCCAAACAAGAATATAATTATCAACAATTAAATAAAAAAATAACTGATTTGCAGGCAGATACTCAAAGTAAAATAAGTGATGTTACTAAAAATTTAATGCAAACAAATGAAAATCTAATAAAAACAAATAAAGTTTTAGATGTGGAACTTGGTTCATTAAGCCAAGAATTAGATTTATTGAAAGCCTCTGCTGGTGAGGATTTTTCAGGAATAATTGAAAATGCAATAGAATCTGTTGTAACAATAAAAACAAGTGCAGGATATCAAGGAACAGGTTTTATAATTTCAAGCGAAGGTTATTTAGTGACAAATGCACATGTATTGGCAGATGAAGATGGAAGATTAGCAAGCTTAATACAAGCAATAACTTATGAACAAAAAACAGAAGATGCAGCATTTATTGGCTATAACGGGGAATTAGATTTAGCATTGTTGCAAATCTCAGGAGATTATGATTACTTAGAATTTGGAGATTCAAACGACGTTCAAATTGGTGAAAAAGTAATTGCAATCGGAAATCCTTTAGGATTACAGTTTTCTGTTACAGAAGGAATTATATCTGCAGTTCACAGAACAGGTCCAAGCGGAACAAATGATTACATACAAACAGATACAGCACTTAACCCTGGAAACTCAGGCGGTCCTTTAATCAATAAACAAGGAAAAGTTATAGGAATAAATAATTTCAAAATCGGCTCTGGAGAAAACTTAGGATTTGCACTTGAATCAAACCCAATGGTTAATTCCATAAATGAAATTTATTTCGAAAAATTCAATGAAACTTTAATTTAAAATGGCAAAAAAATCACAGGAAGGATTAACAGTAAAAAAAGAGGAAAATTTTAGTAAATGGTATTCTGAAATAATTGAAAAAGCACAAATAGTGGATTTAAGAATGGGGCTAAAAGGATTTATGATATTTAGACCATGGGGAACGCAAATCCTAGAAAATATGATTAGAATGTATGAAGAAGAATTACAAAAAAAAGGACATAAACCAACAATAATGCCTTTAGTAATTCCAGAAGAAAATTTGAAAAAAGAATCTTCTCACGTTAAAGGTTTTACACCACAAGTATTTTGGCTCAAAGAAATAAATAATGAAAAATTAGCATTACGTCCAACAAGTGAAACACTTTTTACACCAATGTTTAAATTATGGGTTAGATCTTGGAGAGATTTACCTATGAAATTATATCAAAAAGGTTCTGTATTTAGACTTGATACAAAAGCGACAAGACCTTTAATTCGTACAAGAGAAATTATTTGGATTGAAGCACATAATGTTTTTGCAACAAAAGAACAAGCAGAAGAACAAGTTCAAGAAGATATAGGAATAACTGAAAAAATTATGCATCAAAAATTTGGTATTCCTTTTTTACCGATGAAAAGACCTGAATGGGATAAATTTCCCGGAGCTGAATATACAATTGGTTCAGATGTTTTAATGCCTGATGGAAAATTAATTCAGCAACCTTCAACACATTTAATGGGACAAAAGTTCTCAAAAGCATTTGATGCAAAATTTAAAACAGAACAAGGAAAAGAAGAATATTTGTGGCAAACAGCATATGGTCCTGCATTATCAAGAATAATTGTTAATGTAATTTCAAATCACGGCGACGATAAAGGATTAATAATTCCTTTTTGTATTTCGCCAATTCATGTGGTAATAATTCCTATTTTTGACAAGAAAAATAAAAACAAAATTCTAAAGGAATCTAAAAAAATAAAAGAAAAACTTTTTGATTTAGGAATAAAAACAGAAATTGACTCAACTGAAAAAAGACCTGGAGAAAAATATTATGAATGGGAACTTAAAGGAGTACCATTTAGAATTGAATTAGGAGAAAATGAAATTAAAAACAAAAAATTAACTCTTTTTACAAGGGATCTTGGTAAGAAACAAGAAATTAAAATAAATGAACTTTCAAAAATAAAAAAACTTGGAGAAGAATTTGATAAAAGATTAAAAGAAAAAGCAGATAACTTCATGAAAAATAAAATAGTAAATTGCAAAACAAAACAAGATATTAAAAGGGCAATTGAAAATAAAAAAATTGCAAGAGTTAATTTCTGTTCAATTGAAAAACAAGGAATTTCTTGTGCAGAAAAAATCGAAAAAGAATTTCATTCTGAAGTCAGAGGAATTTTAGCAAACAAAAAAGAAAAACCTTCTGGAAAATGTGTTATTTGTGATAAACAGGCAAAAGAAGTTGCATATATTGGAAAAAGTTATTGATATTTATATTTTTGATTTTATAGATTATTGTGATTAATCCTTATAAGTTCCAACAATAGTATTCAATTCGTCTTCCAATTTCAAAGTAGTTTCTATCAAAGAACTCAATTCTTGTTTTACTGCTTCGTGTTCCATTTCCTTATTCATTTTTGGAACTTAATTTAAAACAGAAATCTCTCATGTCTGAATAAATTATGGAAGAGTTTAATTTAATTCAGACCTAAAAAGAAATCTGAATTAATTAAGAGTATTTAATAATAGCTATGACTAATTTAAACTTACAATTTGAATTTGTATTTTTTAGCCACCTATTTTTCATACATTTATTAAGAAAGAATTATTTATAAATTTTATTGTTTTGTATCCTTATTAAATTTTAACAGCTTCTTCTAATTTTTCTTTAAATTTTTCTAAATCTTCAAATTTTATTTTTGCCCCAACAGCATTTTCATGTCCCCCTCCACCTGCATCTTCAAATCCTTCAATTATTTTTAAGACAATTTCCCTAATTTTTTCCCCCCTTACAGAAATACTTGCTTTAATACCTGAAACATAAACTACTACAACAATTTTCTCTGGAAATAAATAAATTAATTCATTTGATAAATTACTACTAATACTTAAATCTCCGCCATACTGAAAAAATAAAATTTTATTTGAACTTTCTATTTTCTTTGCTTTTTCCAATAACATTTGATATTTTGAATTAATTTGGTTAAATCTCTTATGCATTGTATAATTTTGGTTACTTTCTTCTAAAACTTCATAAGGTGTTTTTACTTTCATTAAAAATCTTGTCATATTAACAACATTAGTTGTCCTATCCATTAATGCAAAATTAAATAAATTTGTAATTTTTCCTATTTGAGATCTATATCTTATTTCAAAAGCATTTTCTGAATTAATAGATAAGTCAGGATAATTTTTTTTGAAGTCAAGATAAAATTCTGGAAGAAAACTATCTGAAATACATCCTATAACAGCAAGCCATAAGTCCTCTTTCTTATTAGAAATTTGATAGCAAAGATAACTTGTTGGTCTATTTTCTAATGGTGTTGAATTAAAAATAGGGTTATAGTAATTAACAAATTCAGGAATTTTTACCTTATCAATATCATGATGATCAATCCAAACAACAGGAATATTTAATTGATGTGCTTTTTCAAAAAATTCTTCAGATACAAGAGGTTTATCTAAAATAAAAATATAATCTGCACTTAACTCATGAACTTTTCTAAAATAATCTGCTGTTAATTCTGGGAAAGATTTTATTGCAACCCCTCTTCCTTTTCCCATAAATCTTTGCAATAAAAGAAACGAACATAAACCATCAGCATCATTATCAAAGAAAAACAATGGATTTTGAGATTTATTCAAATGTTCTTTAATCTGGCTAATTTGATCATTATTTAACATAATAATTCAGTAGATTAAAAGTATTTAAGTTTAATATTTTCAATTAACTTATTTTAGACTTGAATAATCCACCATATAAATCTTTTTAAATCGTCAACAATAAATGATGATACAATGAACAAATGGATTGAACTTTTATTAGGATTAGTTATTTTAACAGGTGTTATTTTAATTGCATGGATGTCTTCAACATATTCTTGGGCCTTATTCGGAAAAAATTTTAATTTTCTGAATTCTGCTTGGATTTTCTTAAAAGGGGGATTATTTTGGCTTGTATTTATGATTGGACTTCTTTTAATTATTTTAGGAATTAATGATTTAAAAGAATAAAATTTAATCCATAATTATTTAAGAAATTAATTTTTAAGATTTTCATTACAATCTCAAATTTTTAAGATAAATCTCTCTTTTTATTTCGCAAAAATTTAAAAAATAAAAAAAATAAATAATAAATTTATTCAGGAACTAGTGCAACGACAGCTGCAACTGCTCCACCAATTAATGGTAGATATATATTAGGGCTCATTCCAGGTCCTCCCCAAAATTGTCCAACTGCTGCGACAACACCTGCAGCAACAATCACCCATTTTCTCCAATCGTTCATTTTTACCTCCTTTTTTGATTTAATTTGATAAGGATAACAAGAAAAATAAGTATATAAAATTAACTCTAAGAAATCAAATAAATTAAACCGCCTTCAATAATTGCTGCAATAATTAAAAGTGGCAAAACAATAAAAAGAAATACCCTTAATGAATTTAAAAAATATTTTTTTAATGATTCTAATTTTTTTCTCTGAAAAATAAAAGTTCCAATTTTTAATCCAAGTCCAAGAGAAATAAAAATTGCAGGCAATTCAAAAATTCCATGAGGAAATAAACGCCATAAAACTGAAATTCCTTCGCTATTCACAACTAAAGAAGCCACAAAACCAAGTATATAACCATTAGCAACAACAGCCACAATAGGAAAAATCCCTAAAAAAACTCCAAAAATCATTCCAAAAAAAGAACTCTGAATATTATTAAAAAAAATAAATTTCATCAGTTCAAAATGCCCCATGCCTTGAGTTTTCAGTAAAAGTTTCTCAATAAATTTTAATATTTGTTCCGCCATTATAGTTGGAGTAGTAATAAAAAAACCAATTAATGAAAAAACAAAAAAAATCCCAATAACAGAGTAAATAAAATTCTTTGATTCCCTAATAAAGTTCCAACTTTTTTTATATTCTTCAATAAAACTAAAAATTTTTTTATTTTTCATTTTTATCTAAAATGTCTTCCTATCATCCTTGTTTTTCTTGGAAATTTATTTTTTAAATAAAATCCATAAAAAAGCCCCATAATTAATCCACCAATATGTGCGCTATTTCCTATTGGTAAATCAACGAAAAACTCAAGGATAACTAATGGAACGACTGCAATTATTGGTAAAAGCCACATTGGTAATTCAAGAGGAACTGCAAATTTTCTCATAGAAGAATTAAAAGAAAATATTGAAAATATCATCAAAATAATTAACATATTTACAATGAAATTAAAAAAAGAAATTAAATTTGACGGAACAAATGGTCCAATAATAAATTGAGCAAGAATTAAAATTAAAGGACCTACAATAAGATAAATTTTTGAATAAGGAACTAAAATTGCCAAAACCCCCAATATTCCAAAGATAGCTCCGCTTGCTCCAATTCCAGGCATATTATTTGAAAAAATTGTTCCTGAAAGAACAAAAAAAATTCCTCCTAAAATTCCTGAAATTAAATAAATTGAAATAAATCTTTTCTTTCCAATAATTTTTTCAAGAAAATTGCCTATAAAAAAAAGTGAAAACATATTGGCAAAAATATGAAAAAATAAAGTATGTGTAAACATACTTGTTAAAAAAGTCCATAAATTTTTTCCTGCAAGAATCGAGGAAGGAGCTAGGGCAAAATTATCTAAAAAAAATTTCTCCCCATAAAAACCCAAAACAAAAAGAGAAAAAATATAAAAAATAATATTAATCAAAATTAATTGATTAGTTACGCTAAGATTACCTAAAAAATCTCTTTTTCCATGATAAATTCTATAAGCCATATTAAAATATTATTTTTTCTTGCCTTTGGTTTTCAAAGGTATACTCTTAGGTGTTGCAACTTTTTTAACTACTTTCTTTTTTATCACCTTTTTTTTCTTAACTATTTTTTTCTTAGTTTTTTTTGCTATTTTGACAATTTTCTTTTTCTTTGCTATTTTCTTTTTTATTGGTTTCTTAACAGATTTCTTTGTTATCTTATTCTTCATTTTTTTCTCTTTTTTTATTTTTTCTTCTTTTTTTCTAATCTTCATTTTCTTTTTTTCGATTTTCTCTTTTTCAATTTTTATTTCTTCATTAATTAAAGAAAATTTTCTTTCATTTTTTACTAAATCTTTTTTCAATTCCCTTAAAAGTTTTGCATTATCTTTTATTTCAAAAATATTTCCACATTCATTGCATGTAAAATTTTGGAGAAGTGCATTTTCTTCATTAAATTCAACATTACACATTTTACAGACATAAAAAACATTCGCCTCCCTATTCTTTATTTGATGTTCTCTTTGAATCATGTTCTTCTTAAAAATATCTCTTAATAATTCAAGAGATTTTAAAATTTCAATTTTCCAAAAATAAGTATACCATCCTTTTTTTTTATCCTTTTTTCTTATATGGGAGACCAATCCATAATCTGAAAGTTTATAGAGCATGTTTCTTACTTGATTTACCGTAATCTCTAATTTTTTAGCGACAAGAAACTCGTTAATATATTTTGGAGTACTCAATAAATCAACCATTTCTTCTGCTTGTTTTCCAGCAATAATGACAACAATTTCTTCGAGGAATTTTTTTAGCATTTGAATATTAAAAAGATTTTGAATAAATACCTTTCGGTTTAAAGTTTAATTTATTTTAAATTAAAAAAATAAAAGTTTTTAAACTTATATTCTATTTTATATATATTAAACTATAGAGATTAAAAAAATGAGGTTGTTTGGAAAAAAAGAGAAAAAGGTTGAAAATAAGGATTTAGAACTACCAAAACTACCTGAATTACCAAAACTTCCAGAACTTCCTAGAGTTAATGAATTTGATCATAAAGAACCATTACATAAACTACCTTCTTATCCTCCAACACAGGAAGGGAAAAAGTTTTCTCAAAATGTAATAA
>MPMB02128913.1_pt1 | contig 15285 bp, 16 predicted proteins | sample 1617371 | NCBI WGS metagenome assembly MPMB02 (sample SAMN05944808, study PRJNA350692) | marine metagenome | biome: marine; feature: ODZ; material: water; isolation source: 300 m water sample filtered on 0.2 um supor filter | place: Pacific Ocean | collected 2012-04-08 | depth 300m m
AATGTCCGGACCTCGAGTGCTTCATCGAGCAAGAAGGTGACGCTGGCCCCACTCGGTGTGCGCGCGTGCTCGAGGAAGTGACAGATGTGGTCGAACGCCGCGCGGGCAGAGCCGGTGTCGTCGCTGCCCGCGCGCATTTCGGGGGCCTGGCACCCTGCCGTCTGCGTGACCGAGGAGAGACAACCCTCGGGGGTAGTGGCGATACGCTCGACGTCGATGTACTCCGTCTCGGACCCGAGCAGTTCGGCAAGGCGATGTAAGACGGTGGTGCGGCCACTGCCACACCCACCGACGATCACCGGGAGCCGTGGCGGGGTCGCCTCGAGCGCGGCGAGTATTCTCCGTTCGACGGCAGGACGCTCAGCCAGCACTCGCTCTTTTCAAAGTGACGCCGTATCGTTGGCGCGCTGCGGAGCACAGCGGATGATCACTCGGCTCGCTAGAAGGTAAATAAGAGCGAACAGATTGTCAAACCGAACGTGCTCTCGGATAAACAATTTCTCGCTTGACTTCTGCGACGTCGTGCGAACGCCTCGTTAGGTCCCCTGATGACATGGGCGTGTCGGGTTCTCGCGTCGTGCGCCGTGTGTCGCCTTCTGTTAGGATCGATCGCTTGGGTGCGGCCACGAGGGCTGCCTGAGTGCACCGCTCGTGAACATGTGAACAGAGGCAGAGCGTGAACATCGCGGTCATCGGCGCGCAGTGGGGTGACGAAGGGAAGGGCAAAATCGTCGACCTGCTCACGCCGCACGTGTCGATCGTCGCTCGTTATCAGGGCGGACACAACGCGGGCCACACGGTCAACGTGGGCGACGAGCAGTTCATCCTGCATCTGCTCCCCTCTGGCATTCTCCATCCCGGGGTACGCTGCGTCATCGGCAATGGCGTCGTGGTCGATCCCGATGCGTTGTTCGCCGAGGTCGACATCCTCGCCAGGCAGGGGATCGAAGTCGGGGACCGACTGCTGATCAGCGACAAGGCGCATGTGATTCTGCCCTATCATCGGGAGCTCGAAGTGCTCGCCGAGGCGCGACGCGGCGACCGTCGAATCGGCACGACGTCGCGTGGGATCGGGCCAAGTTACGAGGACAAGGTGGGACGCCGCGGGATCCGGATCGCGGACCTGGGCGACGCTTCGGCCGATGGCCCCCTGGCGGCGGCGATTCGGGAAAACGTGTCGGCACGGAACCGTGCAATCGACGGTGCGGAGACCGACTGGCGCACTCTGCATGCGGACGTGCGCGCGACCTGGTCGCGACTCGAACAATGGGTGGATGACGCCTCCCTGTTCTTGTCGGCGGCGATACAGGCCGGTCAGTGCGTGCTGTTCGAGGGCGCGCAGGGGACGATGCTCGATATCGATCATGGGACGTATCCGTTCGTCTCGTCATCGAGCAGCACGGCCGGCGGCATCTGTACGGGACTGGGCGTGGGTCCGCGCTCGATTGGCGCGGTGCTGGGCATCGCGAAGGTGTACACGACGCGAGTCGGCGAGGGCCCCCTACCGACTGAGCTGCATGGTGACATGGGGGATCAGTTGCGCGAGAGCGGTCGCGAGTACGGCGCCTCGACCGGCCGCCCACGTCGTTGTGGATGGTACGACGCGGTGGCGGTGCGCTACGCGGTGCGGATCAGCGGGCTGGATGCGCTCGCGGTCACGAAGCTTGACGTGTTGGATGGGCTCGACGAGATTCCGTTGTGCACCGGCTACAGGCACGGGGAGGAGATCTTGACCGAGTTTCCGTCGAACGGCGCAACGCTGGCCGCGTGTGAGCCGGTATATGAAGAGCTGCCAGGGTGGACGAGCCCGACCGCCGGCGTTCGCAGGTACGAAGACCTGCCGCCTGAAGCGCAGGCGTATCTCCAGCGGATCGAGGAGGTCACGGGTGTTCCCATCGCGATCGTCTCGACCGGGTCAGACCGCGCCGACACCATTCTCGTGGCCGGGGGGCTGATCGATCGCTGGCAAGCGGAACGCGCGATGTCGACGTCCGCGTCGTAGAACGCTGTCGAGGAGCGAGAAGGCAGAAGTCAGAAGAAACAGGTATGCGACACGTTACGGGGGGAAGCCGTCTCGCGCCTCTCGGTGGTCTGGTGATGTTGATCCTGGCTGCTGGGTGTGCCGCGCCTGGACCGTCCGTCGAGGAGGCGCGGGCGTTCGTCGACGACGCCGAGATACGGCTCCTGGAGCACTGGATTGTTGCCGAGCGCGCGGCGTGGGTGCAGAGCACGTTCATTACCGACGACACGACAGCCATTGCGGCCGATGCCCAGACGGCCCTGATCGGCGCGACGATGGAGCTGGCTAGCCAGGCGGCCCGTTTCGATGGCGTTACCTTGCCCGAGGAGATTCGGCGCAAGCTGATGCTGTTGAAGACGTCGATGGGGCTGGCGGCGCCGGAGGATCCGGCGCTCCAGGCGGAGCTGTCCAGAATCACGACGGGGATGGAGAGCACCTACGGCAAGGGGCTGGTTTGCCCGGGCGACGGGGAGGACTGCCTGGATCTGCCGCAGATGGAGCGGATGATCGCCGAGAGCCGCGATACCGACGAGTTGCTCGACCTCTGGACCGGGTGGCGCACCATCTCGCCGCCGATGCGTGCGCAGTATGCGCGGTTCGTCGAGCTGGCCAACGCCGGTGCAGGCGACCTCGGCTTCGCGGATCTCGGCGAGCTCTGGCGGGCCGGCTACGACATGCCCCCTGATGCGTTCACGGCGGAGCTCGAGCGACTCTGGCAGCAGGTGCGTCCGCTCTATGAGTCGCTCCACTGTCATGTGCGCGCCGAGCTCGGGGAGGAGTATGGGACGGCGGTGGTGCCACCGGACGAGCCGATTCCGGCCCACCTGCTCGGCAACATGTGGAGCCAGACCTGGGCCAACATCTACGACATCGTGGGCCCGGCGCGGTCCGACCCCGGGTACGACCTGACTCAACTGCTCGAATCGAACCGGGTGGACGAGCTCGAGATGGTGCGCTACGGGGAACGGTTCTTCAGCTCGCTCGGCTTTGCCCCGCTGCCAGACACGTTCTGGGATCGGTCGCTCTTCACCCAGCCAGTCGACAGGGACGCGGTCTGTCATGCAAGCGCCTGGGATCTGGACTTCGAGTCGGACGTTCGAATCAAGATGTGCATCGGCGTCAACGGTGAAGACTTCGTCGTCATTCATCACGAGCTCGGGCACAACTACTATCAGCGCGCCTATCAGCAGCAGTCGCCGCTGCATCGCACGAGCGCCAACGACGGATTTCACGAGGGCATCGGTGACACCATCGCGTTGTCGATGACGCCGGAGTATTTGGCCGAGGTCGGGCTGCTTCGGCGTGTGCCCGAGGCGGACCGGGATCTGGGCTTGCTCATGCGCCTGGCGCTCGACAAGGTCGCGTTCCTCCCGTTCGGACTGATGGTGGACCAGTGGCGCTGGAAAGTATTCTCCGGCGAGATCGGTCCCGACGAGTACAACGAGGGCTGGTGGGACCTCAGGACGGAGTATCAGGGCATCCGCGCGCCGGTGCCGAGGAGCGAGGCAGACTTCGACCCGGGCGCCAAGTATCACATCCCGGCAAACACTTCCTATACCCGATACTTTCTTGCGCACATCCTGCAGTTTCAGTTCCATCGGGCGCTGTGCGAGGTCGCCGATGTCGACGGGCCGCTGCATCGGTGCTCGATCTTCGGAAGTCTGGAAGCGGGTGAGCGGTTGAACACCATGCTTGAAATGGGTGCCAGCCAGCCGTGGCCGAACGCGCTGGAAGTGGTGACAGGACAGCGGGAGATGGACGCCACGGCGATATTGGATTACTTCGCGCCGTTGCAGGCGTGGCTGGACGAGCAGAACGCGGGCCGGTCGTGCGGGTGGTAGGAGCGAGTCGATGACGAGTGACGGTGGACGCTTTGATGGTCTGATAGTGGGCGTGGCCGTGGCGTGCGCCCTTGGCGCGGGCGCGTGCATCGACGGGGCACCTGTCGAGGAGGCCGTGTCGGGTCTGCGTGTGACGACCGTGCCGACCCCTGCACACCTGGTCAGTGGAGGGGACACGCTGATTCGTGTGGAGCTTCCCCCCAACGGCGATGCCGCGGCGGCAACCATGGCGCTCGACGGGACCGATGTTACTAGGGCGTTTCGCCAGGCACCGGTCGACCGGCTGGGTCGCCCGGGCCACGCGCTCTTGGGGCTGCTCGAGGGACTCGCCGACGGTGACAGCACCCTACAGGTGAGCCTGGGGGAGGCACAGGCGAAACTGACGATAACAAGCTACCCGCTCGCGGGGCCCATCTTCTCTGGCGAGCATCTCGAGCCCTACTTCTGCCTTGGAGAGCTTGGCTCGGGGCGTGACGGCGAGGCCAGACAATTCGCCATTGGCAACGGCGACCTGCTACTGGGCGATGGGATGGACGCGGACTGTTCGTTCGACACGCGGGTGGATTTCGTCTATCGGACGACGGGGGAAGAGCCCGCGTTCGCGCCGTGGCCGGACGACGGGTCGAGACCCCAGGACCTGGCCGAGACCACGACCATGGAGGGACGCGCCGTGCCCTACGTGGTGCGCCTGGAAACCGGCACTATCAATCGCGCGATCTATCAGACCGCGGCGCTGGTTGATCCGTCCGCTCCGGCGCCGTCACCCTGGCTGCCGCCCGCCGGCTGGAATGGGCGGCTCGTCTACACCTATGGCGGTGGCTGCGAGGCAGGGTTCTTTCAGGGCACCAGCACCGGCGGGGTCCTGCGGGACAACATGCTGTCGCTTGGTTACGCCGTGGCGTCGTCGACACTCAACGTGAACGCCCAGGGTGGCTGCAACGACGTCCTCTCGGCCGAGACCACGATGATGGTGAAAGAGCGGTTCGCCGAGACCTACGGGCCGCCGGTGCATACGATCGGGTGGGGCGGGTCGGGTGGCGCCATGCAGCAGTTGCTGATCGCCGGGGCGTATCCCGGCATTCTCGACGGTATTCTCCCGACCCTGACGTTTCCCGACGCGATCAGCTACTTCATCGACACGGCCGAGTGTCGGCTCCCGCTACGGCGTTTCCTCAACGGTAGGAACCCACCGTTGTCAGACGACGTCAAGAACGCGATAGGAGGGTGGGCGGACTGGGACGTCTGCGAGCGGTCGCTCGGTCCGCGACCCAATCGCATCGGCCCCGATGACTGTCCGGCCTCCATTCCGCTGGACGCTCGCTATCACCCGGTCGACAACCCGGGTGGTGTGCGCTGCTCGATCTACGATGGGATGCGCAATGTGTTCGGCACGCGTGCGTATGACGAGGTGGAGCCGACGCCGGTGCAGCCGTTCGGTCGCAGTCCGCAGGACAACGTAGGTGTGCAGTACGGACTGGAGGCGCTGAACCGGGGCCTGATTGACACCGGTCTGTTTCTCGAGCTGAACGAGCAGGCGGGTGGTTGGGATATCGACTTCCAGTGGCGCCGAGAGCGTGCCGCAGCCGACCCCGATGCGCTCCGCATCGCCTATGAGACCGGTCGGGTGACCAGCGGTAGTGGCGGCCTGGCAACGACCCCGATCATCGACGAGCGCAATTATCTCGACCACGTGGCGAATTTCCATGCGAGCTACTACTCGTTCGTGATGCGCGAGCGGTTGGTCCGGGACAACGGGCACGCTGACAACTATGTTCTGCAACGCCGTATGGCGCCGTTGTCGCGGGCCGACGAGAACCTGGCGTTGATGGACGAGTGGCTGGTGGCGATTGCGCTCGATGCGACGGCCGACCACGCGGCAGCCAAGGTAGTGGGCGCGAAGCCAGCCGCGTTGCGGGATGCCTGTTGGAACGATGACGGCATCGAAATTGTCGAGCCGGCCGTGTTCGACCGCGGTGCCATCTTCAACAACACACAGGGGCGCTGCAACGAGCTGTTTCCACCCCATGCCGGGGCGCGAATTGTCGCCGGCGGGCCGCTGACGAGCGACGTCCTGAAGTGCGAGCTGAAGCCGATCGACCCAGCTGACTATGCGGTTCCACTCACATCGGAAGAGACGACACGGCTGGAGTCGATCTTCCCGGATGGTGTCTGCGACTGGTCCAAGCCTGGCGTCGGCCAGGTGCCGAACACCAGGACGTGGCTCTCCTACGGTCCGTCCCCGGTGAACCGATACCAGTGACCGCGAAGAAGTCAGAAGGTAGAAGGGTACTAGAGGCCTTCGGTGGGGCACCGCCGGTGCTCCATCTCCTCTGACGTGGCATCGATCACAGGCGGAACGGTGCGGTAGGGTCGATCTCGACGCCCTGAAGATCGGCGCCTTTGAAGTTGGCGCCGCGCAGGTCGGCACCCGCCAGGACTGTCTTGTGCAACGTGGCACCATAAAAGACGGTCTTCACGCCTGTCAATCGTTGGAGTGAGGCTCGAGTCAGGTCGGCGCAAAAAAAGTCCGCTCCAGAACAGTCGACACCTTTTCCCAGATAGGCATCCGTCAGATTGGCCTTCTGCAAATCGGCGTGTCGCAGGTCAGGAGCGTAGGCGAGGCCATCGGCCAAGAGCTTTTGCATCTTCTGCGAGAGGGTCTCCGAACGCAGCATCGAAGCGATGACATTGACGGCCTCGGTGGCGTAGGGAGTGCCGGCGATGCCATATTCGGTTTTGGGATCGAAGAATCGTCGCAGCAAGATCGCCGCAGAAAGCTGCTTGACTTCTTCCTTCGAAGCCAGCGCTTCGATCACAGTGCTGAAGGATTTTCCAACTTCTGCCATCTGGTCCTGGTGACTCTTGTAGTTGAAGTACTTGAAGAGACCCAGCAGACTCCCCGACACTCCGGTGACTGTTGCGACGACCGCGGTCCATTCCATGTTCTTCTGCTGAGGATCTCAGGCTGGCAGATAGGCACTCAAAGCGGTCTGGACGATAGACATCGCTTGAGGCGCCGTGACTGGCGGTGTCACGGAGCTTTGTTTCAGCGCCGTCTACCCGCCGTATTGTGCGTCCGTCACCGGTTCGAACCAGTCGGTCGTCGCGTCGATATTGATGGCGGCGTGTGTCATCGGCCCGCCGGGGGTGGCGCCATGCCAGTGCCGTTCACCTGGGTCGAAGGCGATCAGGTCTCCGACCCCAGCCTCACGCACCGATTCACCGTCCACCTGGTAACGGCAGACGCCGTCGAGGATCTGCAGCAGCTGTGGGCCGGTGTGGGCATGCCAGTTGGTTCTGGCGCCAGCCTCGAACGCCACCCGATAGACGTTGGTCTGCGGCTGACCGGCGGCATCGTTCATTCGGGTGAGCCGAGCCCGACCGACGAAGGTGTTCGGGTCGGACGGTTCGCTGTCGAGCATGGCGAGCGTGAACACGCGCATGTGCTTAGACCGCCTCCGAGGGTGCGCGGCCGTACCGCGCGATGAAATAGATGGCCAGACCCGCGATAAGCGCCACCAGCAGCGTGCCGATGTTCAGGAAGCCGGAGCTGCCATAGGAGACGATGAGATAGCCGACCGACCCTGGCAGGAGCGCGTAGTAGGTGAAGGGAAGAATCGTCATCCTGATGATCGACCCCTCCCGTCCCAGTAGTCCTACGACCGCCGAGGCCGCGACCACGTTGTGGACGCAGATCATGTTGCCGGCCGCACCGCCGACCGCCTGCAGCGCCACGATCCAGACCGGGTCGGCCACGATACGCTCGCCCATGCCGAACTGGAAGAGCGAGAACATCATGTTGCTGACCGTGTTGCTTCCGGCCACCGCTGCACCGATGCCGCCGACGAATGGGGAGAAAATCGGCCAGGCGCCGCCGGCCAGCGACGCCACGCCGTCGGCGAGCACGATCGGCATCTGGTCAAAACCCGAAGCGCCACCGCTGGTGTTCAGGAACACCTGCACCATCGGCACCGTGAAGATGAGTGCGATGGACGCCGCCGCGGATACCCTGAGTGATGTGCTCCAGGCGCGGGCGTACTTTTGTAGCGATAGGCCGTGCATTCCGACCGCGATGAGCGAAGCCACGATGAAGAGCGTGCCCGGCAGGTACAACGGCTCGACCGTCGTCATGTTGATGTTGCTGCCGAGAATGCCGTCCCAGGTCAGTCGTATCGACTGCTGCAGGAAGGACTTGAAAAAGGGGACGGCCCGTGAGGTCAGCAGCAGCAGCGCGACGATCACGTAAGGCATCCACGCCATGGCCAGACCCATCCGCGGTCCGCCCTCGTTGTCCTTGAACACGGCGGAGCCGGTCCACTCTGCCGGCCAGGTGCTCTTGTCGTCGAAGTCCCAGTGGTCGCTGGCCTTTGGCACCAGGAAACCGGCCCTGGCCGCCGAGACAACAATGACCAGTCCGACGAGGCTGCCGGCCAGCGCCGGGAACTCCGGACCGAGGAACCGCGCCGCGAGGAGATACGGGACGGTCATCGAGAACGCGGCGAAGATCGCGAACGGCCAGACACGCAGCCCTTCGGCGAAGGACTTGTTCTTCCCGAAGAACCGGGTCAAGAACGAGACCAGGATCAGCGGGATCAAGGTGCCGGCAATGGCGTGGAGCAATGCCACGCGGAACGCAATGAAACCCAGGAAGTCGTTCCACTGGGCGTAGCCGAGGCTGGCGGCGTACTCTGCGATGGCCGGATCGGCCGAGAGCCCAGTATTCACGCCCACCAGAATCGGGGTGCCCAGCGCACCGAAGCTGACCGGCGTGCTCTGGATGATCATGCCGGACATGACGGCCGCCATGCCCGGAAAGCCCAGGCCGACGAGCAGCGGGACGGCGACCGCGGCCGGTGTTCCAAAGCCGGCCGAGCCTTCGATGAACGACCCGAACAACCAGGCGACGATGATGACCTGTACCCGCCGGTCGCTGCTGACGTCGGTGAACCCCTGGCGAATCGCCGAGATGGCACCGCTCTCCTGCAAGGTGTTCAGGAGCAGAATGGCTCCGAAGATGATGTAGAGCAGCGTCAGTGCGACGACGATGCCGTTGATCGTAGCCGCGACGACCTGCATGCCCGGGACCTGCCAGACGAAAAGCGCAAGGACGGTGGCGACGGCATAGGTCAACGGCATCGCCCGGCTCGCAGGCCAGCGTAGGAGGACCAGGAAGATCGCGACCGTCGCGATCGGCAACAGAGACAGAAACGCCAACGTCATCGTGCCCATCGGGGCTCCTTCCTTAGAAGCTCTGAAGCGCGTCCGCCTCGTCGTCGAAGACTTCGAACACGTGCACCAGCTTGGCGACCTCGAACAGTTCCCGCATCCGGTCGGTGAGATTGACGAGCTTGAGCTTGCCGTGATTGTTGCGGGTGGTGATGAAGACGCTGACCAGCTCGCCGATGCCCGTGCTGTCCATGTAGGTGACGTTCGCCATATTCAGCAGGAGTTGCGAATGCCCCTGCTTGAGGAGTGGAGCGACCGCCGCCTTGACCGTGCCAAACCCGTCATTGCGGGTCATACGGCCGTCGAGGTCGAGAATGACGACCGGACCGGAGGTCCGTTGCTTTATGCGCATACACGAGTCCTCGCGAGCCGGGGTCTCGATGCTGTGGGTGTGCCGGCCGCGACATTGTAGCGCACGCAGTGGGCGTCGAGGGAAAATGGGGCAGTCGGGCGGGGCGAGTGCAGCTCGATCGGGAGGGGACAGAGATGCGTGTAGGGGTTCCGACCGAAGTCAAGGCGGATGAGAACCGGGTAGCGATTACGGCGTCGGGCGTGACAGCGTTTCGCGCCCACGGGCACGAGATCCTGGTGCAGGCCGGCGCCGGGCTGGGGAGCTCGATTCCTGACACGGCCTACCAACGGGCGGGCGCCGCAATCGCCGGGACGGCGGGCGAGGTGTGGCAATGGGCAGATTTCGTCCTGAAGGTGAAGGAGCCGGTAGAGGCGGAGCTCGAGCTGCTGCGACCCACCCAGGTGCTCTTCACGTACCTGCACCTGGCGGCGTCGAAGAGCCTGACCGAAGGGTTGCTCGATCGACGGGTCGTTGGGATCGCTTACGAGACGGTGCAGCTCGAAGACGGCACCTTGCCGCTGCTGGTCCCGATGTCCGAGGTCGCCGGAAGGTTGGCGATTCAGGCCGGCGCCACGTCGCTCGAGATGATCGCGGGTGGCAAGGGATTGCTCCTGCCAGGCGTGTCCGGCGTCCGACGGGGCCGGGTGACGATTCTCGGCGCCGGCATCGTTGGGCTGAATGCCTGTGTCGTCGGGGTCGGCTTTGGGGCGGATGTGACGATCGTCGACATCAATCCGCTGCGATTGGCCTATGTGCGGGATGTGGTGCAGGGGCACGTGACGACACTGATGTCGAATGCGGCGAATATCGAGAGCGCGGTAAGCGAAGCGGATCTGGTGATCTGCGCGGTTCTGATTCCGGGCGCAAGAACGCCGCGACTGGTCTCTCGGAAGCACTTGAGTCAGATGGAAGACGGTTCGGCGCTGGTGGACGTGGCGGTCGACCAGGGGGGCTGTGCCGAGACGAGCCGGCCGACTACGCACCACGCTCCCCGCTATGTCGAACATGGCGTCGTACACTACTGTGTGTCGAATATGCCCGGTGCGGTGCCGCATACGTCGACCTATGCGCTGACCAACGCGACAATGGCCTATGCGCTCGAGATCGCCGATCGCGGGTGGAAAGCGGCTGCCAACGATCCGGCGCTGGCTTCTGGGGTGAACATCGTCGAAGGGCGTGTCACGCATCCTGCCGTGGCCGACGCCCATGGTCTGAAGCACACGCCGCTGGACCGGCTCTGATCGCCGACGACGGTTAGCGGCCGGGGGAGGAACTGGAGAATGGGGAGCTACGTGAAGGTGGGCAGCGAGGGGGACGTGGCGCTGGGCACGGTGAAGTGCGTCAGAACCGGTGATCGGAGAATCGCGCTGTTCAACGAGCGCGGCACACTCGTCGCCTACGACGACGCCTGCACGCATGTGGGCGGACCGCTGTCGGAAGGTCTCTGCGAAGATGGCACCATTACGTGCCTCTGGCATGGCGCGAAGTTTCGGATCGCAGATGGGGAGCCGCTGACGCCGCCAGCGGGTGGCAAGCTGCGCGGCTACCCGGTCCGTGTGCACGCCGGTGTGATCGAGATCGACCCATGAGGTGCTCGCCTCGAGAGGGTCACTTCGATTGATAGTTCCGGCTGTACCCGGTCCGACCGTTGGTCATCGTCCAGCTACGCCCGTCGGGCGGGATCGTGGCCTTGATCCAGTACCCGTCACAATCTGCCTCCTCGGTGAGATTCGCGATGAGTCGCGGGTCTGTGTTGGCGGCGGCATCGGAGCCGAGCGCCTGGTGGAGTTGCCAGATGTCCTGGATGCCGGGTGTGTCCCGCACGACGGAGTACGATTCGGGGTCGCCCCCCTTGCGCGGACCGTTGTTGATGACCGCTACAGTCGGCCGAAGCGCCCAGGTGAGCTCCGGGCGCGCCGCGCCACCGCCGCCGTGGTGCGGCACCTGATAGAGATCGATGACCCCAAGCCGATTCTCCGGGCAGGCCAGGTCGTACTCGTGGTTCGGCGAGAGGTCGCCAAGGTTCGCGAACTGAAATCCGCCAAGCGACAACACGTAGCCGAGGCTCTTGCCGTTTTCGTTCGGATCGATCGGGCCGGCAACCGCGCTCTCGCATAGCCGGTTCGGCGGACGCGGCTCCAGTGCGTCGATGAACGCGCTGTGTGAGGCCACGAACGAGAATTCGATTCGACGGAGTGGCAGCTTGTCGCCCGGTTCGACCGTCCGCCGACGTGCCTCGGCGACTGCCAAGTAGTCTTCCCAGAGTGCTTGACCCTGTGCGCGGTCGCGTTCCACGCTGTCGCCGTGGTCGACGATCTGGCCGATGGGCACGCGTGCGGCCAGCGCCGCGAGCCCACCGACATGATCCGAATGAAAATGCGAGATCAGGAGGTAGTCGATCTCGGTGATGCCGGCGTCGCGCATGGCTGCCTGGATGCGCCCGGCGTCCCGCGCGTCTGCTCGGGGCCACCCGGTGTCCATGAGCACCGCGTCGCGCTGAGGGGTGACGACCAGGGTCGCCGCGCCGCCCTCCACGTCGATCCAGTAGATGTCGAGTGTCGCCGGCGCCTGTGTGTGTACGAAGGCCGGTCGGGTCAGGAGCACCACGGCGGCGAGCGTCGCGACCCTGCAGGCGGTGGCGACCGTGTGCCGCGTGTTTGGCAGGCGCGTCATCGTTTCCTCATTTCCTCTTCGGGGCGAGTATGGTAATCATACTCAACCAGATCAGCCGAGCGATCACTGCCGGCTCTCTCGAATCACCTCCATGCCCACACCAATCGGTCATGCGCTGGGCGGCATCGCGGCCGGGGCCTTCATCGTGCGACGAGCGGGTTGGCCGTGTCGGCTGGCCGGTCGCCGTGTCCCCATCGTTCTAGTCTTTGCGTTGCTGGGAATGCTGGCCGATGTCGACTTTGTGATCAAGGAGGGCCACCGGCATGCCACGCATTCGCTGGCGGCGGCTGGGGCGGTTGGCGTGGTGGCCGTGTTCGTCGCCGAGGGGCGTCCCTTGCTCTGGCTGGCCAGCTCCGCCGCCTATGCCACGCATGTGCTGCTCGATTGGCTCGGAATGGATACAGTTGCGCCCTTTGGCCTCATGGCGCTCTGGCCGTTCGATTCTACGTACTATCAATCCTCGTTGCAGGTGTTCTATCCGGTCTGTCGTCAGTATTGGCTGTTCGACTGCTGGGTCAGGCTGGCGTGGTCAGTCTGGTATGAGCTGCTGATCGTGGGGCCATTCGCGCTGGCTGGTGTGTTCCTCATGCGCCATCGCCGGGTCCGGCACGGGTGACAACTGCGAGGGTACCGGGTGATCTCGGGGCGCCCGCAACACCGTTCACGGCAGCGGCAGGCAGAGCAACTGGGGTAGTCATGTCGATTGGGCCGCTGCCCGAGTCTGCAACGATGCGCTTGGCATCGTCTTCTCTAAACTACCGTAAGTTGGCAGGTTAGACGCGCGCGGTTGCCTCAGGTGCCGCTGGCGGTGTTCTTGCGAGCATCCTTAGCGGCTCCGCTGATGCCCGTCGGCGTCTGTGCCCGACCTCGCTGACGCCGCGGGCGGCGGGGCCACCGGTAACGGTCGTCTGACCCCGCATGGGTCGGTGACCTTGTCGACTCAACCAGACTGAGGAGGAGAGAAGATGCGACGACTCATGTGCGGTGTCATGGTGGCTCTGGCGTGCTGCTCGGTTTCAGAGCGCGTGGAGGCAGTGCAGGAGCCGGCTGCCCGAACCGGGCAGCGGGCACCCGGCGATCTGATCGATCTGAATCAAGCCAGTGCCGTTCAGCTCGAGAGCCTGCCTGGCATTGGTGAGCGGACGGCCGAGCGAATCATCGAGTATCGCCGGCAGAACGACGGCTTCAAGAAGGTCGAAGAGCTGATGAACGTGCGCGGAATCGGCGAGCGCAGCTTTCTCAGACTGCGGCCACTGGTTACAGTTGGCGAGCCGAAGACAGATGCAGGCACGCGCGACTAGTGCGCCAGGTCGGCGCGTCCTGGGGGAACACGGCCGGGGCGCGCCGCCCACCTGGTCCACTCTGAAGACGGCCCCGTTGCTCGGCGGCCAGCTGTTTCTTCATGCCGGAGGGGTCTCCCTGTTGGAATTACTTGTCGTGCTCGGGCTGGTGGCACTGATGGCTGCACTGGCGCTGCCCTCCATGCTGGGTGGATTGGACGACGCTCGAGGGATGGCAGCGGCGCGTCACGTCGCCGGGCTGGCGCGCCTGACCAGGGTACAAGCCGCAATGCGGTCGACTCGTGTCGGATTGCGGTTCGAACGAGAGGGCGCAGCGTATCGTTATTCGGTGTATGTCGATGGCAACGGCAACGGGCTACGTAGTCGCGATATCCGTCGTGGCGTCGACAAAGCGATTACCCCCCCGGAACGGCTTGGCGAGCGCTTTCCCGGGGTCGCGCTTGGTATCGTGCCGGGAGTGGCCGCAATTGACGGCGGGCAACCACTAGCAGGGGGTACCGACCCGATCCGGTTGGGTTCGGCGGATACGCTGACGTTCAGTCCGCTCGGCACCGCGACCAGCGGCACAATCTTTCTACGTAGCCGCAGGGGCCGACAATACGCCGTTCGTGTGCTCGGAGCGACCGGACGCACGAGGGTTCTGGCGTTTCGACATGAGGTCGGGACGTGGACGGCCCGCTGAGGCTGCAGCGCATACCGGATCGTCGTCGGGACGTCCGCTGGAGCCGATTGGAGTTGCCCTGGCTGCGGGAACTGCAGTTTCGGCCTGGCTTCAACGCCGCTTTGGTGAACCTTTCGTTTCGAGGCGCCCTGGTGGAGACGTCGACCCGCCTGCGACCGGGCGCCCGTGCGGTGTTGCGGCTGACCTCCACGGCGCGTGTCTGGACGGTGTCCGGAGCCGTGTCGCGTTCCTGGGTGGCGGCGGTCGAGCGCGAGCGCGGGGTCGTCTATCGAGGTGCGGTGCAGTTCGACAACGCACTTGACCTTCCGGGGACAGGAACGGACTAACACTGTCATGGGACCTTCCGAGCGGTTGGCCGGGCAGCATCTACCCAGGACAGACCCCGTGACGAACAATGATGCGGGAGTGACGAGCGCGTTAGGGCTGGCAGTGCATGAATCGCAAGAATTCTAGCGCCGACAGTCGATGGCACTGCGTTTGATACGTCGCACGAGCAGATCTCCCACGATGTGTGCGACGGATTCTTCTGCCATGGTCACGCCCCCCTCCTCCTCCCGTACCTCTGTCCCTCAGCCGCGTGGAAGGCGCCGTGAGCGCAGGCACCGGTTCTCCGTGTTTCTTGCGATGTTGGCGTCGCGTCGGTCTGGGGTGCCGCGGCCGGCTAGCCGCGGCGGCCCCGGAGACTTGGACGACGACCTTGTGGCCGCAGTGCGCACACTGGCGCCGATACGCTCGGTGCGTTTGACGACCAGACTTGCCGCCGTCAGCGTCACACCGGAGGGGGGTGCTGCCGGCGTGCTCCGGTTTCCGGTGCCAACGCCTGCTCGGCCAGGGTTGCAACTCGAGGTGGAACTGGACCCATCGTGCGGATTGGATGGTTGGGACCGGCAGTCGCTGCGTGACGCCGGGCGCGTGCTCGGGCTGATGCTGGAGCCACGCCGGGAGGCGAGTGTCCTTGCCGATGGTCGCGAGGCCGACGGCGCAGCGCCGCTCATCGGGTCGAGCGCCTGCATGCAACGGCTGCGAGTGCAGATCGAGCGGGTCGCGGCCACCGACTTCACTCTGCTCATCGAAGGAGCAAGCGGGTCTCAGTAGAAACTTCCGCGTCGTCGTCGATTTGCCGCGCTGTCACCCTGGCCCTGGCTGGCGGAGGAAGGCAGGATGATGTCGGCACCGATTCTAAGCGGCAC
>MPMB02173348.1_pt1 | contig 15259 bp, 7 predicted proteins | sample 1617371 | NCBI WGS metagenome assembly MPMB02 (sample SAMN05944808, study PRJNA350692) | marine metagenome | biome: marine; feature: ODZ; material: water; isolation source: 300 m water sample filtered on 0.2 um supor filter | place: Pacific Ocean | collected 2012-04-08 | depth 300m m
AGGCGCCATATTGATCCCCGACCGCTAACGAACAAATCGCTGCCGACAAATGTAAGTCCGAGCGGTGTGTCCAATCCCGAGGCAAACACGGTTGTCGTTTCTCCGTTCCCGTCACCGTCCTGGTCCTCTACGATACGGACCTCGCCCCCCAGCGTCGACACGGTGAACATGCGGCCGCGATCATCATGGGCGATCGCGCTCACGCCGGCTTGCTCCGTCCACACGTTCACCTGAAAGCCCGCAGGTACCTCGATGGGATTTGTTTCTTGCGCTCCGGCAGTCTCACCAACGCCCACTAGCAGCAGTGCTGCCAGGATCGCCACGGCTATGCGGCTGCCATCGGGCCATCTGCTCATTCCTGCGACACCCACGACTCGGGCATGTTTTTCTTTATCTCTATCTCCGCGAAATGCGGAGGCAAGTGGCCGCTCACGCCCCGCGCCCAAGGCACCATCCTGTTCAACCCAGCCCGCAATGCGGTTCCCGGAGTGGCTCCAAAGATAGAGCGCATCTTGTCGTGACAGGCCCGGGCGTGGCGCACCTCACATCTTGCTTCCAGGTGAACGACCCGTTTTTTCTTGCCAGCAACGTGCGCGACCGCCTCTGCCAGCTCATTGATGGAGCAAGCCTGGTCGGAGCCCAGGTTGATGACCTGGTTGTAGGCGGCAGGTGTGTCAATCGCACGGGCAATGAGCGGGGCGACGTCCCCGATGTAGCTGAATGCCCTCGTTTGCTCGCCGTCCCCGAAGATTGTCATCGGCTCTCCCCGTAGAACCTGCCGCATGAATATCCCGACCACGTTGCGATATCTGTCGACTATGTTCTGGCGCTCACCGTACACGTTGTGCGGGCGCAGGATGACATACGGAAGGCCGAAGGTGTGCTGTGCAATGCGCAGGTCCTGTTCCACCGCCAGCTTGGCGACACCGTACGGGTCTTCTGGCACGGGGCGCTGCTGCTCATCAAACGGCTTTGCGCCACTCCCGTACACCGCGATCGATGAGGTAAACACGAAGCATTTCACGTCTCTGTTGACGGCAGCGTTGATCAGATTCACGCTCCCGATCACGTTGTTCGTGTAGTTGTAGCGGCGGATATGATGACTGAGACCCTCAGCAGCATAGGCGGCCAGGTGAAAGACGTAATCAAAACAATGTTTCTCGAAGAGCGACTCCATCAGAGCGTGATCAATCACGCTTGCCTGCACAAACGTGGCCTCCGAGGGAATATTCTCTGACCGGCCTCCGGACAGATCGTCCAGGATTACGACGCTATGACCTGCATTGAGCAGCTCCCGGGAAACATAAGAGCCGATAAATCCTGCGCCGCCCGTGACCAGGGTCTTCATTGTTCGCGGTACTGGTGCGGCTGCCATTTTACGCCCCATTTTTGTTCAAATTGCCTGCGGTTCTCGTCGAACAAGCGATCGTAAGCCCCTGACTCCAATCGGCCGTAGAATGAACCGCCCCAGTGGTGGACGAACACGTCCTCTGCGCACACGAGCCGGCCTCCGGACCGGCGGGCACGCAGAGAATAGTCGTCGTCCTCGAACATGCCCAGGCCGTAGCGCTCGTCAAGTGGCCCAAGCTTCTCGTGCGTGCTCCGGCGTAGCCCAAGACAGTACATCGCCAACACCCGAATATCAAAACACTCGCCCGAGTGCTCGCGGCAGTGACGCCGCGCGAACTGCTCCATACTATCCATGCCTTCGTAATCCACCTCGATGCGCGCCTCGTTCCCGATGGAGTTTGTCACCGGCCCGACCAGGGCCACACCAGGTTCCTGCAGGTGCCGCACCAACCTAGACAACCATCCCCGCGTCACCACGGTATCACTGTTCAGCAGCACAAAGTAATCGCAAGGGCCAGCCGCTTCGATGCCGCGATTGCAGGCGCATGCGAATCCAAGGTTTTCATCGTTGTAAATCACGCTCAACTGCGGCCATTTCAACTCGGCTTCGCGCAAGTAGGCGACGACATCGGGTTCGGAGCCGTTGTCGACCATGATCACCCTGTAGTCGGGGTATACCGTCCTGGTAAACACGCTTTCCAGGCACATGCGCAAGTAATCCCCGTTGTTGTAGTTGGCGAGGACAATAGCGGCCTTTCCATACAGATTTTGAATCGCGGCGCGCAGTGTTTTTTGGCGGTGGTCCCAGGTGTTGTTACTTGCCAGCTCGATACGGGATGCAGCCCGTTCAGTCGAGCGCTCGGCCAGAGCGACCTCAAGTTGCGGCACGAACTGGGTCTCTTCGCGCACAGGATAGTAGAAATCCGAGAGAGGCTCGAGCTCGGGCAACTCCACAGCCACAACCGGCTTCCCGGCACTAAGGTACTCGTAAAACTTCACCGGGTTAGTAGCCAGGGTCAAAGGAGTGCGCAGAAACGGGATGCAGGCTGCGTCGAAGCGTGCCAGGTAAGCCGGTAGTTCGGTATAGGGACGCTCGCCTAGCAGGTGCACGTTGCGCAGCGCGCGCAGCGGTGTAACCTCTGCGCCATAAGTGTCGCCGATGAGCACGAATTGCCATTTCGGTCTCCTCACGGCCGCATCCCGCACCATTTCCACGTCGAACCACTCCGAGATCGCGCCGAAGTAGCCGATAATGGGCCCGTTGATCTCCGGGAGCGCCCTCGGCGCCGTTGGGCTGCTGAAATGCTTGTAGTCGGCTGCGTTGGGCAACATGAGCACCCGCTCCGATTGCGCGCCACACTTCTCCTGCAATGGCCGCGAGCTGGCAAGCACCAGATCGCTCTCGCGCAATAAATGCTGCTCCTCGCCCAGCATGTTCTTTCCATTATTAGAGAAGCCAGCGTGGTCGTCCATGCAGTCATAGACGATCTTCCAGCCCCAGCGCTTTCTGGCCTGTAATGCCAAAGGTGCCCAGAAAGGCAATTGAACAAGGCAGACAGCTTCCACGATGTCCGCTTCCTCGCACAGCGCCTGCAGCGCATGCAGACATTTCTCAAGCGTCTCCCCGCGCAACACGTCGCTGTAGCAATCCAGGTCTGCGTCGCCGGGAAGCTGCACGCCCTCGACGCCCTCCCTGATGGGCTTCAGTAAGGCTTTGTCACCGTTATGGTGGAAGGTAGTGCGCAAGTAGTAGCAGCGCTGCCCGTCGCGCGCGAACCGCGTTAGCAACTGCTGTGGCCGCTGATAGCGGAATTCCCAATCGATGAGCGGAAAACAGACCAGGTCAAAATCCGCTGGGAGTTCCCTATGATCCGGGAGTCGCGAGGACAATTGTGAGGTCGTGACTCTCTTTGCAGCCAGGCGCCGCCGAAACCGCCAGAAGCGCCGCCGCCCCGCGTACGGGATCACGGCACGCAGAAGAGTCCTCGCCCTGTCCTGGGACGTGCGGAACCAATGGCGGACACGCCAATACATTCCCATCGCCGCCCAGTAGCGCGAGCGGTGGATTTCATGTAGCGCATGCTCGCGCTGCTCGCGCTCGCCGCGCAGCTTTGCAAGGAGAGCCTCGCGATCATCAACTTCCGTCCGCAGAGTCAGGATACGCTGGTTACTGCTTTTCGCCTCCTGCTCCGAGGCTGATCGCAAGTCCTGCAACGCACTCTGATACTTGCCAGCCTGTTGCTCTATTTCAGCGTCGAGCGAGGCGATGCGCCGGTCCCTATGCTCCACCTCCTGCTCGTACTCGCTCGCCCTCTTTTCGGTTTCAGATTGAAGCGTCTGGATACGCTGCTCTCTCTCCTCCACGTCCTGCTCGTACTCGCCCGCCCTCTTTTCGGTTTCAAATTGAAGCGTCTGGATACGCTGCTCTCTGTGGCCCACCTCTCGTTCAAGGGATTTGCGCACTTCAACCAAAGTGCGTTCCTGCTCTCTTGCGCGCCGGGCATTCTTCTCCCACAGACCCTCGATCTCCTGGTCCCGCTCCGAGACTATTTTCACGAGGTCTGCAGCCTTCTCCCGCAGCGCAAAGAGCTTCCGTGCATGGGACAGAAGCGCCCGGTTCACAATTATCGATCCAACCCCGGTCTTGCCGGAGCGACGTGGCGCATGACCTTGCAAGAACTGGGCAGCCACCTGCGCATCCTTCACTCCCCGACGCCTCATCCTCGCGCCTGAGGTACCCAAGCGAGTTGCGATCTTCTCCTGTTCCCGCTGAGCGCCTACGAGGCAAGCGGAAAGTGCCTCCGCAGATACATCACCCAGTTCAAGGCAGTATTCTGCACAACCGATCCCTTCCATCAAGCTGCGCACTTTCGGATCATAGGAGAGTGCCACGGCGGGAACGCACGCATCGACCGCGAACGCGATGGCGTGCATCCGCATTCCCAGCACCAGGTCACTCCTGGCCAGCATGGCCGCCTGCCGGCGCGGGGAGCGCTCGTCAGGCGCGATGCTTGCACGTGCCGAGCCGCCCATGCGGCCCATCACACGTTGGGCCACGGCGCGATCGTCCAGGAGTGCTTCAGGCCCGTCCTGGAACGGAACGAACAGGACCCCCGCCTTTGGGTTGGTCCCCAGAAAATCGTCCAGCGCCCGGGCTACCTGCCCTTCCCAATAGTCTGGCAACACCCCCAGGTCCCAGTTGCGTAGTGCTACCGCCAGCAGCGGACTCCCTGAAAAATGCGGGCGCGATCGCGATGGGCTGCCTTGCAACCGGAGTGCCGGATCTGCGCTCACGCGCACCCGGTTGGCAGGGATTCCGATTTCGCGTAGTTGCCGCTTTGAGTGCTCGTCACGCACACTGATCGCCGATGCGTATTCGCACACAGCACGGGTGTATTGCCTGCCCAGTCCGCTTAGCAGTGGACCAACACCGACAGAGTAAAGCATGAGCGGTTTTTCAAGCAGTTGAGCGAGCAGGCCAATCCCGCAGAAATAAGACAATCCGGCATGGTCGGCGGTCAGGGTCGCATCCGGATCGAAGCCCCAGTAATCATGGAACAGCCCGCCGCCACCCAGGAGCACAAGGTCTGTGGCAGCGGCCGCAGCGGTGACCTTCGAGATGTCGGTCCACAGGATTGACGACACCCTGTGCATCGAGCGGGTAGCGCCCGGGTCCCCGGAGAGGACCGTCAGCTTCACACCGGGTTGCACCGCACGCAGGTCACGACAAATGGCGGCCAGGATGGCCTCGTCCCCTGTGTTTCCGAAGCCGTAGTAACCCGATATTAGGATGCGCTTTGGTTGCTCGCTCATGACTCGCTGATGGGCCGCTGGTAACGGCCACACACTGTGCAGTGCGGACCGTCGGACAGGGAAATGCGTTCGCCCCCGCACTGATCACAAACGCCAGTTGTGGGCGCAGATCCTCTCCGCACCCATTCCCAGTGCCCTTCCCACGCTCCCGCCACCACGGCCCAGTCCAGGGGAGTGGCACGCGCCCGACGGCGCAGCGCAGCCAACTTAGTCGGGCTTCCCACAAGTTCAATCATCAAGTCGGCTGCGGTCTGGTGTGTCCGAGGCTGCAGCGGATCGCCGGTTATCAGAAAGCCATTCCGGCCATGCTGGATAATCTCCGGGTACGCACCCACCGGGCTGGCAAGCACAATGCATCCTGCGCGCATGGCCTCGGGGATGACCATGCCGAATGGCTCTCGGCGCGTTTGCAGATTCAAGCTGAACCCGCAGGCCATCAATTCGCGGGCGAGGCGGCGCTGGCCCAGCAGCCCGTGAAAAACCAGACCTGGTTGCGAGGCAGTGGTTTCGTCTGGATCGCCCCACAGGCTCGGCCCTCCGAAAACATGAAGCGTGAAGCGTAAGTCGTGCTCTCTGAGTTTCCGCAAGACCGCCCGCGCCGCTTCCAGTCCTTTGCTCGGGTGAGCGGCATACGCGATCGCATACGGGTCACGGTCCGGGACCTTCCCGCGGTGCGGAGCGTAATACGAGTCGCGCACACCACGCCAGCAAACGAGTGTGTCTGTAGCCGAAACGCCCCACGCACTCACAAGCGTGTCTCGAATGAAATTGCTGGGCGCGTATATGTAGTCGAAGCTTTCGGGCTGAAACCCGCGCGGCGGCCGGACTCCATGAGCCATCATGATGCGCAGGGCCCCGTTTGTGGAAACCTCCTGCAGCGGCCGCAGATCGAACGCACCGCCACTGGTAGTGGCGATAAGCACGTCGGCCTGGAGTGAATTTGCTCGCGAGAAATGCCGGTAGCTGACCCCGTCCAGGTCGGCCTCACCCGGGCAGTTGACGTAAGCCGTGACCTTGTGGCCTCGCGCGGCCAGGGCATGCGCCATGCGGATGCGCGAGGTGACGCCGCCGCCCACGCCAATCCGGTCCAATGTGCGCACGTCGTAGGCCAGGTGCTGATCTGGAGAGTACACCGCAACACGAAGCTGCCGCTTCCGGTCTGCCAACCGTGGACCTATTTTAGTATCAGATGCACAACTTGTTCTGGAGGTCCGCGCTGACACCAAATCGAAATTACCAATCTGCCAAGACACTCTTGTTTTCCTCAGACAAGATATCAGAAACGCATACTTTGTCCAAATATTCTTTTACATGTACTGGGGTCACAACCACAGAGAATGTTGAGTTAGAAGTTGGCTCCGAACATCTGCTACAGAAAGGCACGTATGCATCCTTTAATCCTTTGGTCTCCATCTGATATTCAGCGTCATTTGCGGCAAAATACTTCCGGGCTAACGCATACATATGAGCATTCTGCGATCCGCCAGTTTTGTTATTTGAGAAAACCAGATGCCTGTCCTTAGTTGGGGCCATGCAACAAGGCATGATATTGCCGAGGGCATCCATAGTAATATTCTTGTACAGGTATGCGCAAGTTGGTTTTGTCGACGCAGAAGCGCGATCAGCGTGACAGCCCAGCTCTTCATATCGCTCAACCCAACTTCTCGAAAAATGCTCGTTAATCACTTGGTGCTCCAATTGTGCAAGCATCTTATTGTGGTGATCCTTAGCCTGTTTAAAATTATAGACCCGAGTGATTGCCCGTTCTTCAGTAGATTCTTCCACCACAACAGATGGATCATCCCATGCCACAGAGTACGGCCTGGCCAGTCTCAACTGATTGACGCCTATTGACTGCGCTAATTTCTTGACGTCTTCCATTTCATGAACATTGTGCTTGAACATAAGGAATTGCCAGGATAGAAACGGGGTGTAGGAGTTAAGCGTCTGTTTTGCGGCAACGAGCCGCTTCACATTGTCGATAACCAGGTCGAAATCCCCTTGCCTTCTGTAGAGCGAATATGTCTCTTTCGTTGCGCCATCGATAGACAAGGTCAAGAAGTCCAGGCCTGATGAGACCAACTGATTCGCGTCAAGTTTCTTGATGGAAAGGCTCGTCGAGGAAACGGTTTCTACTAAATACTGTCTCGCTGTTCTTATGAATCGGGGTGTAAGCCGGTTGATCAATGGCTCCCCGTAGTTACAAAAAATGACATTTATGGCGTAGGGGCCATATTCCTGTATGAACCTCCCGAAATTCTGCTCACTCAAGAGGCCGGACGGCCATATAAAGACCTCGGATGCCCTCGAACTTTTGGAATGTACGCACCCCGGACAGCTGAGACCGCATGCATTTGATGGGTCCACTATCAGCCCAATCGGACGGGAAAGCAGGTGTGTGTGTCGGTGTACACACTCGTATTTGGCGACAACGAGATTCGTGAGTTTAAGGGCAATGATCTGTGATGCTGCCCGGCCGATTTCACCAAGCAAGCTATCGAAGATTTCGGCCTTGGCCCGGTCAGCGAGGGTGAGAAATCTCTCGAAATCGCGATGCCCAATCTCCTGATTGCACATCCTAATGGCGCCGTTAATGCGCGAAGCTACCTGTACACGATCGCGCCGCATAACCCGTGTCACACGTTTCGTGGCCCGGATTGGCAAACCGGCTAAGTGGGATGCCCGGAGGGACTTCGGAAGAGGGACGTTCAACGGACCTATGCTAAGTGATCTTCTCACACCTAGCCCGCGTCAATGTGGTAATGCCTGAGACTCTCCACTTCGCATACCAGGTTTTCCTGGCGCAGGAAACGGTTCGCGTACGCATTCTCAATCTGTCGATCGCAATCGTGCACAAATACATCTGTGTCTCCGTTCTCCAGTGCCAGTTTTGACGCCATGTAAATGCTTTGCATGCGGCCCGGCAAAGTGGGCTCATATCCCTTGGGCGCGTCAACCACAATGAAGTCCCACTTCGTGCGTTCAATTTCGGAGGGCAACTCCATCTCCAAGCGCCGGCAGCTGCTGTCGGTCAACAGCGTTTCCCAGTCAGCGGATTTCGTGTCATATGTAACCATGACCACATTCTCGCCGCCCAGCGCAGCCCACGCCGGGTCATCTTCGATGAAGTACGTCGTTCCGCCCTGATTGACGTCGCACCACAAATCGCTGTCGTGACCGGCTCCAAACACCAACATGTTGCAGGGAGCCCTCTCCGCAAGCCTATCTGCAATCTGAGAGTATTCCATCGCGCTCATCGCACCACCATCCTTGAGCAACTCACTCCGCCTCCAGCGCGCCTGACTGGATTGATAACGTTCGAGCACATCGTCGACAGGGCCTACAGCCCTTACGGCACCCTTATCCAGCCACACAGCCCGGTCGCAAAGTTGCTGGATCATGGCGGCGTTGTGGGTGACCACCAGAATCGTGACGCCTGCCTGGCAGAATTCTTCCAGGCGCTCCAGGCACCGGCGCTGGAAAGCCTCGTCGCCCACCGCCAGCACCTCGTCAATGATGAGAATATCCGCCGCCACATCGGTCGCCACGGCGAAACCAAGCCGCGCCACCATACCGGTCGAATAGGTGCGTAGGGAAGCATCCAGGAATCCGTTCAACTCCGCGAAATCCGCGATCTGCCCCACTCTACGCTCCATGTCACGGCGCGGCTGCCCCAGGATCGCGCCGTTGAGATAAATATTCTCGCGCCCAGTAAGTTCGAAGTCGAAACCGGCGCCGAGCTCGAGCAACGGAGCAGCGCTGCTGCGCACCGAAACCCGCCCGCTGGTCGGACGCAGCACGCGCGCCACGACCTTGAGTAATGTGCTCTTGCCGGCCCCGTTCGCGCCGACCACGCCCAGCACCTCCCCTCGCTCCACAGCCAGGGACACGTCACGCAGCGCCCAGACGTCCTTGTAAGTCACCTGGCGCTGCATCCATTGAATGGCGAACTGCTTAAAGGATGTGATCCGCTCCTGTTGGAGCCGATACTTTACCGAGACGTCGTCTAGTTGGATAATTGGCTCAGTCATTTCGGTAATTGCATTCTTCAGACGCGATAGGCGAATTCATCCGCTTTGCGAGAAAAGACCACCCACCCCAGTCCCATGGAAATCAGTGCAGCCATGAGCGTGACCAGCAGCGAATGCACCTCCGGTAACTCCCCCCGGTACAGCGGAGCTCGGAAACACTCGACGATATGGGTCATCGGGTTATATTGCAGCCAGCGCGCCACCCCATCCGGCACGATGCTGGCGGGGTAAAAGACCGGCGTCAAATACAACCAGGCAGTCAGAATGACACGGTAGGTATCGATCACGTCGGTGTAATAAACCGCCAGAGTAGACACGAAAAGCCCGACCCCGAGCGCGAACATGGCCGCCAGCAGGGCCACTAATGGCATAATCAGGATCGCCGGCTTCAAGGGCACCCCGGTAGCGAGCGCCACCAGGCCCAATGGAATGAGCGCCAGGCCAAGGTTGACCAACCCGGTGCCGACTGCGGCCACCGCAAAGATCGCGCGCGGCACGTACACGCGCTTCAGCAGGCTGCTGTGCCACACCAGGTCATTCATCGCCGCGGTCGTGGCCTGCGCTACAAAGTTCCACAATACCAGGCCCGACAACAGGTAGATCGGGTAGTGACTCACCGCAGGGGCGAACAGATTAGAGAAGACCAACGCGAGCACCACCATGGTCAACAGCGGGTTGAGCATGGTCCAGGCCAGGCCAAGCACCGAACGCTTGTAGCGGTTCTTGATATTGCGCGCGATGAGCAGCACCAGCAAGTCACGGTGCCGCCACATTTCGCGCACGTCCTGGGTTGGACCGGGACGTGGCCAGGCTGAGTCGTAAGCGGTGGTCATAGGGCCTCAGCAATCATTATGGATTAAGGAACCGGCGTAGCCGGGAACTCTTCCTGGAAGTCGTCTTGGAACCCAGGGAGTTCCGTTGCTATTTCTTCGGGTGGCGGCAGGTTCAAGGGCTCTTCCGGCTCCGGCACCGGAGCAAAGATGGGCTCTTCCGGTTCGGGCTGCGGAGCAGGCAACTCTTCTTCCGGCTTCGGGATGATCCCTGGGCCAGGCCGTTGCTCTTCAAAGCCTGGGGGCATCTGTCCCTCACCGGGATCAGGTTTCGGCTCTTCCGGCCGTGGCATGATCTGCCCCTCACCGGGTTCAAACCTCGGTTCTTCTGGGCGCTCTCCTTGCTCAAAGAATTCATCACCGCCCGGGGTTTCGAAAAATTCCTCGGCAGGTTTTTCGGGGGGTAGTACTATCTCCTGCTCTAGGTCATCTAAACTATCGAAATCCGGCATTATATCAATGGCTCCATCCACTATTTCCCCCGGAACGAATTCCTTTATCGACCCAAGAGCGCCTCCCCCACCAGGTTCTGCTTGCGTGTACTCGAAATAATTCGCCAAATCGTCCGAATCGAGGTAACCTGCGACATCCTCCATTTCTCCTCCAGCGTCAGCGATCGCATCAAGCGTGCCGCCCAACTTGTCCTCGGGCATCATACCCATGAATCCGCCCAGCAATGCTCCTCCACCCGCCGCGTCGTCAAAAGCGAGACCGCCGGCGACAACCCCAAGGTGTTCCGGTTTCAACTCGTCCATCGCGCTCGACTGCAAATCCTCAGGCATGAATGTCCACATTTCGCTTATGGCCTGATTAACTGCCGCCATTGGATCAATCTCCTGCCCGGGAGCAGGGATGGGGAAGCTCAGACCCGGACTGCCGGCTTCACCCTCCGTTTCTGATATCGTCGCAACAGCTTCGAGCATGCCCATCATCTTGTCTGGCGGGACAAACGCCAGCACGTCAGAGACCACATGGTTTTCAAAGCCAAAAGCGCTCATGGAGACAATCATCTCTCCGAGAGCTTCCTCCGTGGCATCAAGCGCCATGGTTTCCAGTCTCTCATCCGAAAGGTTGTTGACGAAGCGAGCCATTGCACGTTTGTTGTCATCCCTACCCGCGGCGCCTTCGACCAACTCGCCAAGCGCCTCGTCTGGGACGAATTGCACAATCTGACCGAATTTTTCGCTTTCAGGATCAAACGCATCCATCGCGACTATGACAGCACCAAGAGCCTCAGGCGGTGCACCGATGGTCATGTTCTCCAGTCGTTCATCCGAAAGATCATCGACAAAGCGCACCAATGCCTGCTCGCTCGCACTTCTGGCAGACACGCCGGCAACTACCTCTCCGAGAGTCTCATCCGGGATCATGTCCATAATTGCATCGAATTTCACGCTTTGGGGATCGCGTTCGTCCACTACCGCCATTGCTATCCCCAGGGACTCGGCCGGGACATTCTCTACCACTGAGACCAGGGTCACAACATCTGCTACCTCCACCACAGTCCCCAGCGCCTCCTGCCCCCTTTGGTCGTCAGTTGGCAGACTGGCTGCCATATCGACGAAGGTGTCCTGCGGTACCACCTCCGCATCGGCCATCACTTCAATCGAATCGGATACATTCATCGCCCAACCGACAAGTTTCTCGGTGGGCATTGCACTGGCCACTGCCGGCGCGTCAGTGCCGACGCTGGATTCTGCCCGCTGTCCCGGCGGCACGATGGTGCCTTCATCGCCTCTGGTGAACAGTTTCACCGTGCCTTCCATGCATGTGGTATCGATGCTTTCGTCTTCTGACGAATAAGAGATACCCAGCATCGACCCCTCCACTGTGGCGATGCCTGCCGGGGTCTTCACCGCGAGCTTGCCACCATGTAAGTTAATCCACATTTCACCATCCGAAAGCGTCAACTTCATTTCAGAAGCGCTGGGATCCGCACCGGATTCGCCAAACCTGAACACCGTGTTTTCGCCCAGGCTAATCTCAGTGCCATTCGCAAGCGTGAGCTTGAGGCTCCGTCCTGCCTGGATGAAACCATCCACATTGAGTGCGTCTCCGAGGTCGAGTTCTTCTAACGCCACGGGCTCTGCCTCGGGTTCTACAGCCTCCTCTAACACGACCGTCCCCGATTCAACCAGCTGTGCGCTTCCCAGATTCTCTACCACTTTCTGGAGCACAGCGAGCTGCGTAGCCATGGCCACCACAAGTGGGTTGGTGGCAGGCACCGGCTGCGCGGGGATCTCGGTCGCAATCTGCTCAAGCGCCTCGCCCGCGATCTCCGTGGGAATCTCAGGTACGGAAGGCGGGCGAACCGCCAACCTCCACATGGTGAACCCGATTGCCCCGACAACTATCAGGCCACCGGCCCAGTACGGCCACGCGACGCGCGGCGCCTTTACCAGTTCGGTAAGGCGTTGCTGCAAAGAGAGCGTCTCAGGCGCCCCTCCCACTAGTTGTTGCAGCGCGTCCGCGAACGCGGCAGCGGTCACGTAACGGTCGTCGGGGTCCTTAGCCATTGCCTTTTTGACAACTTGTTCTACGGCAGCCGGGACATCGGGAACGACTTCGCTGGGCGCGGGCACGGGTTCGTTAACGTGCTTGAGCAGCACAGCCACAGGAGTGTCGGCCGAGTAGGGTTTGCTTCCGGTCAACATCTCGTAGAAAAGGACACCCAGAGCGTAAATGTCAACGCGATGATCCACCTTGCGACCTCTGGTGGCCTGCTCTGGCGCCATGTACTCCGGCGTTCCCACGGTGGATGTCACGTCCTGCTCCTTTTTGGACCCGCGCTGATCCAGCAATACAGCGATGCCGAAGTCAGACAACACCACCTCATCATTCAGGCGAATGAGCACATTGGAGGGCTTAATGTCACGGTGCAGGATACCCTGAGCATGGGCGTGCTCCACAGCCCGCGCAAGCGCCAGCACCTGCTTTACGGCCGCTTGCCAACCCGTGGGTTTATCGAGTTTCTCGCGCAGAGTGCCGCCGGCGACATATTCAGTCACCAGATACAGGTTCCCATCGTGTTCTCCGAAATCATGCACGTTGAGAATGTTCGGGTGGCGCACCTGGCTGAGAGCGCGAGCTTCTTGCTTGAAGCGTTCGACCATCTTCTTGGAGCGCACGCGGTCGCGACGGATGAACTTGACGGCCACAGGTCGCCCCAGGCTGCTGTCATCAGCCTTGTAGACGGATGCCATGCCGCCTTCACCCAGCAGCTCGGTGATCTTGTAGCGTTCGTGTCCTATCGTCTTGCCGATCATGCTGAACCGTTCACTGAGGTTGGAGGCGCAGCAGATCCGCAACCGCGCCTAGAGACCATGTCCGCAACGTACGTGGTTAATTGCGCCATTCCAACTGCATCACTGTAAGCCCACTTCACAAGGTTCACCCTGCCCGCAATGAGATGGATCATGTTACCACAGCGACCCGGGAACCTGGCGTCATTGCAAGCCTTTGGCCTGCACCATCATATGGGCCGCCAGGCCACGGTCAAGCGGATCGTCCGCACAGAACCTGAGCGCAGGACCGGTTTCGCATGCCGGGATCAGGCCTTCATTGTAGGCTGCTTCCGCCCATTTTGCGCCCCAAAATGTGCTTGCCATGTCGCTGAAAACCCCGCTCGCAGATGGAGGAGTGTAACTGCTGCCGAACTTGATGCGCAGGAAGAACACCGAGCCCTGCGCACGTGTGAGCCCCTGCCCGGGGCAATAGCGCAACGGGTTGCTACCGCATCCGGAGGTGAAACCGCCGTTGTACATGGCCGCTGCCCACTTGGCCGCCCAGTTGGACAACGGCAAATCAGCGAAGATCGCCTGGTTTGGCTGCGGTGGTACGAAGCTCGGCCCGTTCGCGCCCCTGAGCACCAACACCGCACTCTGAGCCCGTGACATGGTGTTTCCCGGGCAGTACTTGAGCGGACTACTGCTACAGCCGGAGATGTATCCGGAATTGTATAGGGTCTCGATAGCGTTGAAGTAGGCATGCGTAGCCGGCACGTCCGTGAACGTCGGGGGCGGCGCCGAAATAGTGTAAGTGTGCGTAGTGCTGCTCCCCAGGGTAGCGTTGTTGCTCGGATTGGAGAGCGTGATGATGATGGTCTCATCGCCCTCGTAGAGGCTATCGTCCGCTACGGCCAGGGCGATGTTCGTCGTGGTGCTTCCAGCGGCGATGGTGGCCGTGCCATCGGCCAGGGTGTAGTCCACCCCGCTGCCCGTGGCCGTTCCGCCGGTGACGGCGTAATTCACGGAGACATCCTGAAGGCTGGCGGTGGAGAGTTCGATTGCGATTTCCGCCGCAGTGTTGCTCTTCTCCGAGCCGCTGGAGGTGGCCGCGGTGAACTGCACGGTGAACTGCGGGTCGTCGTCAATGATCGTGTAAGTATGGGTGGCGTTGCTCCCCAGGGTCGCGTTGTTACTCGGATTGGACAGCGTGATGATGATGGTCTCATCGCCCTCGTAGAGGCTGTCGTCCACCACGGTCAGTGCTATGTTCGTCGTGGTGTTTCCAGCGGCGATGGTGGCCGTGCTGCCCGCCAGGGTATAGTCCACCCCGCCGCCAGTGGCCGTGCCACCGGTGACGGAATAATCAACCGTGACATCCTGGCTGACTGCGGCCGACAGGACCACCGGAACGCTGACCGATGTGACGCTCTCGGAGCCACTGGAGGCGGCGTCACCGAATTGTGCCGCACCCGATGTCAGGTTCAAGGCCAGAGAAGAAACATCGAAACCCAAAGCGGTCAAATCATCATCGTAGTAGTATTTGTAATTCCCTGCCTCGTCCGACAATAACAAATAATTTAACGGCGCCACTCCCTCCGGGCTGAACCGGCTTATCGAATCGTAGTTAGAGGAGGCTCCAAATACACCGTTCTGAACCGTCCCTGAAATGATCCCGGCGCTGTTAATGCTGTAATATGGATCATCGCCTGATACGAAATTCCACCTCAACGTGGCAGTGCGAAATCCGCTGTTGTCATCAGTGACCTCAATTTCGACCCCCAAGTCCGCCAGAGAGGAATCGTCCGCGCCACCCACTGTGACGTCCCGCGTCTCAAAAGTGATTGCCACCGGCACCGGTGGGGCCGCATCGCTGGGCGTACTGGTCACACTATCATCGCTATCAGGGAACTGCACACTCGGCGGTGGGTCATCGTCAATGGTCGGCTCGGCCGTGGGCTCGGCAGTAGGCTCGGCAGTGGGCTCGGCAGTGGGCTCGGCAGTGGGCTCG
>MPMB02119527.1_pt1 | contig 15247 bp, 10 predicted proteins | sample 1617371 | NCBI WGS metagenome assembly MPMB02 (sample SAMN05944808, study PRJNA350692) | marine metagenome | biome: marine; feature: ODZ; material: water; isolation source: 300 m water sample filtered on 0.2 um supor filter | place: Pacific Ocean | collected 2012-04-08 | depth 300m m
CGCGATGGCGAACCACTTCCGGCCGCACGGTAATAGGCTGGTCGGCCTTGCCCGAAAAAAGCGGGCCACCATGGACCACCGCCCAGTCGTCCTGGTTGTCACTGCTCAGGTCAAAAGCCCACAGGTTACCCTGCAGGTCGCCGGCATAGACCCGGTCCGCAACTTGATCACCATCGGTGTCGACCACCGCTGGCGTCGCCAGGCCATTGCGCTTGGCTGGCGACCCCGCGCCGGTGGGGATGCGCAGGTAATCCTTTTTTTCGGTCCACTTGCGATCCAGGCCACCATCGAGGTACAGCACGAACAGTTCCGCCTGGCCGGCGGTCGGCGTGACCATCGCGGTGTGCTGGTAACCATTGCCGAAAATGGCAGCCCAACGCCCATTCGGCAGCAGCGCCACGGTGGGCCTTGCCAGCGTGTAACCGAGGTGCTGATCGTCACTGCTGTTGAACTCCCACAACACCAGATCGCCGGCGTTGCTTTCGTCGAACTTACCGGGATTGGTGACATCAAGCGCAAACAGGCCGCGTCCACCCGCGCCCTCGATACCCACCAACACGCTGCGCCAACTCTCCGCGCTTGAGAAATGTGAACGGATGAACGCATCGGCCACGGTCGGTGTACCGTCGACGTAGTAGCGATGGCTATAGTCCGAATCAGTCAGATAGTGATAGCCTTCGCTGGCCGCCGCGCTGAAAAGACTGCCCGGCAGGTAGGCCAGCAGTTCCTTGCCGCTATCGGCCGCAAACCCGTGCAGCACGCCGTCGTTGGCGCCCGCCATGACGACGCCGCGCCGGCTTTTTTGATCCCTGGCAAAGCGGCTGTAGGCGTTAGCGCCAATGGGAAACTTTCCGCCATCGGGCCATTTGAGAGTCGGCGCACCCACGTACACTGCCGATGAGTGGATGATATCGCCCATGAGACTCTCACGCTCACGGAACTGGTAGCCTTTCTTGCCCTCGTTGCTGCGATCCCCGCGCAGGTATTCAAGGCGCGCCTTGCCGATGTCGGCGCTGACAGCTGACCGGCTGGGGGTGGAAAACTTCTGTATCCGGTAGTTGTAAGCATCGGCCACGAAAAAGCTCGACCCTTTACAGGCCCCGCCATCGTATACCGCGATACCCCGGAGGTAGCGGAACTGACCGTCACCCGAGCCAGTGGAGCCCCACTTCTCAAGGAAATTGCCGGCGGCGTCGAACTTCTGCACGCGATTGAAGTACTCGGCTACGTAGACGTTGCCGCTGCCGTCGGTGGCAACCCCGTACGGGTATCGAAACTGACCGTCGCCGCTGCCGTACGTTCCCCACTTACCGAGAAACTGGCCGTTGGTGTCGAATTTTTGGATACGGTGATTGACGTAATCTGAAATGTAAACGTTATCGCCCTGATCGATGGCGATGCGGTTGGGATGCCAGAACTGGCTGTCGCCCTTGCCCTTGGTGCCCCACTTTTGCAGAAAGCGGCCAGCGCTGTCGAAAACCTTGATCCGATGATTCTGAAGTTCGACTACATATATGTTGCCGGAAGAATCCACGGCCACATCAAATGGATAGTAGAGCTGGTCATCTTCCATACCGTAGCCGCCCAGGCTGCCGAGGAATGTGCCGGCTGAGGAGAATTTTTTTATCGTGTGAGTTGCATGTTGCGCGACGTAGACGTTGTCATCGTTATCGGTGGCAAGACCAACCGGGTAATGTAAGTTGCTGCCGGCCGAACCCAGGCCCCCCCACTGCAGTAGAAAGTTACCGTTTATATCGAACTTCTGGACCAGGTGGTTATTGTAATCCGCCACATAAACATTGCCGTTGCGGTCGGTGGCGACGTCAAAGGGGAGTCCAAACGAACCGCTGCCCGAGCCAGACCTGCCCCACTTGTGCTCAAAGACAAAGTTTCCTGAACTCGCCGACTGCTTGAGCAGGTCCTGTTGTTGGATGGTTGAGAGAAAATCCCAGCGGAAAGGAATCCCACCCGGGCGGGCCTTACTTTTCGGCGCCTTCTTTGCCGGCTTGCCGGGGCAAAGAGCAGCGCTGGCGCCAGCCTCGCTGTTCCAAGTGAGCATGACGCGGCCATTCGGATCGCTGGCGCTGTCCAGTTGTTCTGCCGCGGACCACTTCTTGCGATCGGGCCGGCCGTTGCCGTCCAGGGTGCCTGCGATCACGTCGCCGGTCCAGTGTTCGGTATTGAAGGTGGTGAAATAGATGTCGGTGCCGGTCTTCAGCATGCTGGTGCTGAAAGTTGCGGCCGCGGCCGAACCGCTGGCATGGGCAAGAATGTCCGCACCAATGCGGGCAAAAGCGGCTTTCAGTTCGGTCTCATTGTCAGCCTCGAAATAAAGCCCACCGCCCTTATTGGCAGTTTCCTTCAGCAGGCTCTGGCTGGTGTGAAAGCCGATGGTGTAGGTAACAAGATTATTTTTAGCCTCACTGCCATCGAATTTGTCCACGTCGGGCCTCAAGTCGATGTCGTTGAGGGCCGCAGCCACACTGATCAGGGGGTGGTAGCAGGTCGGGCAGTAGTTGCGCAGCGGGGCCGAGGCACTACCCCAGCCCCAGCCGTCGGTGAGCAGGATGATGAAGTTCTTCTGGCACCAGTGACAGATCGGAGACTGCGCTCTTGCCGGGGACCGACCCTTGTTGGGAGCACTGGGAAAGACTTTGGACACAGAAAAGTTGCGAGGCCGCTGATCCGGGTGCAGGGTCAGTGGTCCCCGGTACTGGCCGTTCTTGGTGCAGCTGGCCGAGCCGTGATTGCCCGGGTTGGCCGGCCCGCCTAAGCCGACAAAATAGCGGCCCATGTGCTGCAACGTTCCCACCAACGGCGTGCCGCCACCCGGCCGCAGGCTGCGGATGGCGCGGTAGATCGTCGTGCGGTTGCTATCCAGATCAACCACCTCCTGATCCAGTTCACCGCCGAAGTTGTAACGACTGAATGAACCCACCCCCACCCGCACCTTGGCAAGCGATTCGAGTAGCGCGATTGCCGCATCCTGGGCCCCCAGCATCGGTGTCTTGGGCTGGCCAGAGCGGCGCCAGCCCATCGAGCCGGAATCATCGATCACGATCAGGATGTTGGGTGCGCTGCTGGCCGAGGCCAGAATTGGTACCTGTGCCAACGGCCCGGGAGCGGCCGGGCTTGCCAGCGGCCACACCAGCGCCAGACCGGCAACCGCAACTGCGGACAATAAATATTGCCAGCGAGCCATCACCAGGCTAGTCCGGTAACACCGGCAGTTGCGCCGCATTGGCGCTTGCTGATGGGGTGCTAGCGGCAGCTTGCTCGCTGTTGCGGTAGCGGCGCTTGAAATCTTCCAAGGCGCCTTCTATTTCGGCCAGCGTCAGGGTGATGTCCTCTTCCACCAGTCGCAGCATCTCTGCTTCTTCTTTAGTGGTCGGTGCGGGCGCGCGTTTGAGTCGTTCAAACTCGACCAGTATTTCAGAACGCAGATCCACCAGTGCCCGGATGCTGCGCAACAGATCAGCCGTTTGTTCCGGCTGCTGCGACCTGGCCGGCACAGACCCCAGCGCAAGAACTACAACGCAGGTGATGATCAAGAGTGGCTTGAGCACGGTTACTCGCAAAGTCATGGCATGGTTGGCAGCTTCAGAACCATCTGTGCCGCGGTACCCATTCGGGCAGCGTGTAGTCTTCCGCCTTTTTGCAACTGGTCTCCCTTTTTTTCAGGAACTGATAGGCGCTGCGCATGTCGATGCGGTTGCGGCTGACCCCGGCCCGGGCAATCGGTTCGCCGGTACAATCCAGCGCCGTGAGCAACTCGGCCACCGAGGCGTTAGGGTCGTAACTTTTCAGCAGGGCGAAGGCCCCCGCCACGTGCGGTGCAGCCATCGAGGTACCGCTCTTGTAGCCGTAAGAGCGGCTGGGCACACCAGCGTAGATGCCGTAGCCGGGAGCCAGCAGGTCGATCAAGTTGGAATGGTTGGAAAAGTACGCCAGATTGTCGTTGTCGGTAGTACAGCCCACCGCGATGGCGTTGTTGATGCACGCCGGCCAGCTGATGTAGCCGTCCCGGCCGCTGTTGCCGCTCGCCACCACCACCGCTATCCCAGCACTGGTCAGTTGATTGGTGATCGCGGCCATAGCTGGCTGGCTGGCATCACAGTGAGACCGGTAGATGCCCCCGCCCAGGCTCATGTTGACCGCAGCGATGTCGTAACTGTTGCGCAGCCGGTAGACGTGCTCCAGTGCCTGGATCAAATTCGAGGTAAATGCCATGACGCAGGATCCCGACCCGCAGTAGGCGGGATGGCTGAACTTGGTGAAGACCTGGATACGGATGATGCCGGCCTCTCTGGCGACGCCCCGCAATGAGCCGTCATCACCAGCGGCGATAGTGGCAACATGGGTGCCGTGGTCGCAGCCACGAATGTACGTCGGACAGTTACTGCCCGCAGATTTGCCGGTTCTGGATGTTGCCCCGCCCGCACACAACGACTCGGCGGTGTAGGCCGGGTAGTTGGTGGAATAGCACGCCCCCGCCACGATCCGGTCTTTGAGCATCGTTGCGTGGTTGGTGCCGGTATCGAGAATGGCGATAGCCTGACCTGCACCGCGCAACTCGGGCTTCAGCGCCCATACCTGGGTGGCGCGAATGGTCTGGGTACTATCCCTGAGCATGGGTGCGGCAACGGTGTCTTCCTGCACGCTGGTCACCCCGGGGTCGACCAGCACCTTGCGCAACTGGGACTTGTTTACCTCCAGCGTCATAAAGGGAATATCCCGGAACCGCAAGATGGCGCCGGTTCGGTTCGAACCAAGGATCCGTTGCAATACTGCGGCCTGGAACTCGGCGAGGTCGGCCGCCTGGGTTGCTGCGTCACCCTCACTCAGGAAGTGGGCCGGGGCCATGTCGAAATCCAGTCCCACGATTACCCGCAAGGTGCGATCCCCGTCGATAAGCTCCAGCAACGCCCGACCCGGCCCATCTTCGGCCCCAGCAGGCGCAAGCCGGGTGTACACCACGATTGGGTTTTTGGCAGCGGCAGGCGGCAGCTCGGCCGCATGCAACGGCGGGGACAAAAGCCCGACCCAGAGGGCCGCAGTCAGGGTCAGGGTCCCGGAGAGCCTGAAAAAACGAGTCATGGTTGCTGCCCCCAGCGAGATTATCCGGCGATCAATCCGATTACAGATCGCCTTGCCTGCCGATTTTGCCGGCTAAACGGGATGCAATTATGTGACGGCGGTCACATTTCATGACCAGTATTATGATCGCTGAATCTGCCGTGCGGTCCAGCAGCCCCCTTTTTTTCCTCGTGTTTTCGGGATCCGGCAGCAACGCCAGGCGGGTCAACCCTTAAGCGGGGCCCCGGTGGAATCCGCAAGCCACTCGAGCCCCGTCTCCCAGTAGGGCGGCTCACCGATTTTCTCCGCCAGAAAATCGATGAACGAGCGCACCCTGGGCGGCAGATACTGGCTGTGCGGGTACAGGGCAGTCACAGCATACGATGCCGGCGGATACCGGGGTAGAACCACCTTGAGCCGCCCACTGAGCAGGTGCGGGCCCACCTCCCAGGTATCCTTCAGGGCAATACCGTGGCCGGCAAGGCACCAGTCGGTCAGAATCTCACTATTGTCCGAGTCCATGGTGCCGGCGAGACTCAGTACCTCCAACTGGCCCGAGGGATGCGCCAGGGTCCAGCGATACTGCTTTGACCCGGGAAAGCGCAGCAGCAGGCAGTTGTGGCGAACGAGATCCGATGGTGTCTCGAGCGCAGGCTCCCGGGTGAGATAATCGGGCGACGCGCACAGCACCCGCCGGTTGGGGGCGAGGCGACGTGCAACCATGTTCGAGTCCTTGAGCTCTGCCACGCGGATCAGAAGGTCGATCTGCTCGTGAAAAAAATCATTAAACCGATCGCTCGCGACCAGTCGCAACTGAACCTCGGGGTAGCGTTTGGTGAACTCCGCCGCAAGCGGTGCAAGATGCAGCCGGGCAAATGCCACTGGCGCCGACACCTTGAGCGGACCCGCTGGTTGATCCCGGTGCAGGGCCACTGTGCTTTGTGCCTCATCCACCGCTTCGAGGATTTTCAGGCTGTGCTGCAGGAAGGCGTGCCCGTCCGGCGTCATGTCTACCTGGCGGGTGGTGCGGTTCAAAAGTCGCAGGCCAAGTTTTTTTTCAAGGCGCATCAGGCGCGCGCTAACCACGGCAGGCGTCAGCCGCAGGTCGCGGCCAGCCGCGGTCAGACTGCCAAGTTCGGCCACCCGCACAAACAGCACCAGATCATCGGTATCCATTTATTTTCAAAAAAAACAATAAAGTGCTTTCGAATTGTAATGATTTCACTGAAAACCGGCCAATATTAGGATGGCGGCACAGGGGGTTGGGCGCCACTGTCCGTGTGCCCTTAACAGCCCGAGAGGAAAACCACCATGGATATACCCTGGCTGGACTGGGCCAGTCTGCTGATCCGCTGGCTGCACCTCGCTGCCGGGATCGCCTGGATCGGCACCTCGTTCTACTTCATCTGGCTGGATCAGAGCCTGCGGGCACGCGAGGGTCTCGCGCACGGGGTGCTGGGTGAGTCCTGGAGCGTGCATGGCGGCGGCTTCTACCACGCCCAGAAATACATGGTGGCCCCCGAGCATATGCCCAGTGAACTGCACTGGTTCAAGTACGAGGCTTACTTCACCTGGATCTCGGGCTTTGCCCTGCTGGCAGTCATCTACTACTTCGGGGCAGCAAGCTTTCTGCTTGATCCCAGCCGCGCAACCCTGTCGCCCGCCACCGCCGTGACAGTCAGCATCGGCTTTCTTACAGGGGGCTGGCTGGTGTACGAAGCGCTGTGCCGCTCACCGGTGGGTAATCACACTGCAAGTCTCGCACTCGGCGTTCTGGTGCTGACTGTTGCCAGCGCCTGGGGCTTGACCCAACTCTTTAACGACCGGGCCGCTTTCGTGCACCTGGGCGCGCTTATCGGCACGATCATGACCGCCAATGTGTTCGTGGTCATCATCCCCAATCAAAAAAAGGTGGTAGCGGACCTCATGGCCGGGCACGTCCCCGACCCGGCACTGGGTCAACAGGCCAAGCAACGCTCGCTGCACAACAACTACTTGACCCTGCCGGTGCTGCTGCTGATGGTGAGCGCCCATTACCCGATACTGTTCGCCGGCGGTGCGGCCTGGGGCTGGCTGGTGGTGGCGTTCATCCTGCTGATTGGCGGCGTCATACGCCACTTTTTCAACAGCCATCACGCCGGCGTCCGCGGCCTGGCTCTGGCCTGGCAGTGGCCACTCGCGGCGCTGCTGACTGTGGCGCTGATACTCTTTATTAATAGCCGCTCATCTCTGCCGGCCGTCGGGATGGTCAGCGATACCCGGGCGCTTGAGATCCTGAATGCCCACTGCAGCACCTGTCATGCCGCAGTACCAACCTACCCTGGCTTCAAGGCGCCACCTGGCGCGATCACGTTGCAATCTCTTGAATCGCTGCGCACCCACGGGCAAGGGGTGCTGGCGCAGGCCGTATCCAGTACCGTCATGCCGCTTGGCAACGCCTCCAGCATGAGCGCACAGGAGCGGGCAGAACTTGGCGGCTGGATCCGGCAGAACGAGAAACAGAAGTAACAGCGTGTCTGCACGATATGCACGAAATCACCACGAAGACGCCGGTTGCAGCCCACTTTTTTCGGGCACTATTACTGAATGGTAATAGCAACCAGCCCAGAACCTGCGCACAGCCATAGGGCCACTCGCTACAATGGCCTTATCCACCTGAGTCGAAAACGCATCGTGCATCATCTCATCGTTGGAATTCTCGCCGGGCTCGGCCTGGCATTGCCGAGTGCCAGCCACGCCGCCGAAGGTACGGTCAGTTTCGAGGTCATGACCCCGGAGACCGCCCTGGCCGCGGCCCAGGCAGCACTGGAGAACTGCCGGGGGTCGGACTACCAGGTGGCCGTTGCGGTAGTAGACCGCTTCGGTGGCATCCAGGTGGTGCTGCGCGACCTGTTGGCCGGTGCTCGTACCGTGAATACCGCAGTGGGCAAGGCCCGCACCGCGGTGGGCTTTCGGACCAATACCAGCGACATGGTACCAGTGACTGCGATGGGGCAACCCGCAGCCGGGATCCGCCACCTGCCTGGTGTAGTCGTGGTTGGTGGCGGCGTGATAATCGAGGCAGCGGGCTCCCTGGTGGGCGGGATCGGTGTATCGGGCGCCCCGGGGGGCGAGTTGGACGACGTGTGTGCGTTAGCCGGCATCGAGGCCATCGAAGACCTGCTGGAATTCTGAGCGAAACAAGCAGATACGATGATGACAAATGTGATGCCGGTCACACAGGAGCATCTGCAACGCTCCTATACTACTTGGCAAATTCAAGTTGGCCCGCCCACAGCGTGGGCCATGAGCGATTGCAAAATCCAGGGAGAAAGACAATGAAAGGTATTCGAAGCACTGTGGTAATAGCGAGCCTGGCACTGCTGCTGGGCGGCTGCACCACGACAGTAAGCAAACAGCAAGCGGGCGCAGGCACCGGGGCAGTGCTTGGCGCAGCCCTTGGCTATGGCCTTGGTAAAGGCCATCGTGACAAGGGGCTGGCGATAATGCTGGGCGCCATTTTCGGCGCCGTGGTCGGCGACCAGATTGGCGCACAACTGGACGAAAAGGATCGCCTGCTGGCTTCCCAGAACCTGCAGTATGCCCTGGAATCAACGGCCGATGGCACAACCACCACCTGGCAAAACCCGAACACCGGGCACGGTGGGACCTCTGCGCCGACCAAGACCTACCAGAGTAGCGGCACGCCGTGTCGGGAATTCACCACCGAGATCCAGGTGGGCGGTGAAACCCAGCAGGGTTACGGCACTGCCTGCCGCCAGGCCGACGGCAGCTGGAAAATCACCAGCAGTTGATTCCGCCCGGCCCGGCCGGGCGCAATACCCGGTTGGGCCGGCTCAATCCGGCCACAGCTTGTAACGAATGATGCAGCGTAACGCCCGCAAGCATCTCTTCAGTCGATCTTCTTGCCCTCCTGGTAGACCCCCGCCGGCGTAACTGATGCCGAGCGAAAAAATGCGCAACCGACTGTTATCACTATTGCGGTAGCGGGCAAGTCGGGCTGTTACTTCCGGTGCAGCGCGAGTCGGGGTGGCCAGGCTGATTTTCCTGGGGTAAAAATGGTTTCAAGGGGCAGTGGGGAGCATATTCTGCTATTTTGGGTGTTATTGCCCCAAACGACAGTCGGTGCAGGCCAGCAAGCACAAATACCTGCGCCGCACTGTGCGCCCGGTCACATTCCAGGGCGTGTACCTTAGTTACAATCACCGTGGGACCCTTTAACCAGATTTAAGGGCCATGGGGCATTTGTTGAAAACAGAATTACCCGAGTTGCCTGCACCCAACGTCGTGTGCCAGCGCCGTACCAGGGACGGCTTTACTCTGATCGAACTGCTTGTCGCAGTGGCGGTGGTGGCGCTGATTGCGGTATTTGGCATTCCTTCTTTCCGTACGTTTGTGATCAACAATCAAATCAAGGCCGGTACCAGTGACTTTGCCGCGACCTTGTCCTTTGCCCGCAGCAACGCAATCGCCCGCGCCACGACCGTGATCGTCTGCGCCAGTAGTAGTGGCAACACTTGCCCTGCCGGCAGTGCATGGGCTGATGGCTGGCTGGTGTTTGTGGATGCCAACAACAACGGTCAGCCAGATAATGGCGAAGAACTTCAGGTCCATGGCCCTCTCGACAGCAATTACAGCCTGGCCGAAGAGGCGAGCAACGCCAGGATTTCTTTTTCTTCTCTAGGAGGGGCTGATCAGTCAACGTTTACTCTTTGCGGGCCTTCAGGAGCAACCAAGGGGAGCACTGTTTCTGTAACCACAACAGGGCGAACCAGGGCCGACGTGCAAGACCTCTCGGATACCGACTGCGACACCCCATGATCAAGAACGAGAATGGTTTCAGCCTGCTGGAGGTGTTGATCGCACTGGTGATCTTTTCTTTTGGCTTGCTTGGGATTGCGGCGCTGATGGCCAAAGGGCTGCAATACAACACCAGTGCTCTGCACCGCTCCTACGCAGTTACCCAGGCTTACGACATGGCCGACCGCATGCGCGCCAACCAGCTGGGACTGGCCGCGGGCAACTACAACAGCATCACCGGCGCGGGCGTAACAGACCCCGGCTGCATTGCTACTGCTACTGGCTGCAGTCCCGCCCAGATGGCCCAGTACGATGCGTGGCAATGGAATACTGACGCGCTATCGGCGTCCAATGCTGTATTGCTGCCTGGCGGCAGCGGTACCGTGTCGACCGCCGGGGGCGTGTACACCATCACCGTGATATGGGACGACGACCATGACGGTGCAGCTGACGACAATTTCATCTTCCAGTTCCAGCCATGAGCCCGGCCCGTCGATTCTTCATCCCCGCAAAAGGCCTGGCCGGCCCCTGCCGCCAGCGTGGAGTAACCCTGATCGAGTTGATGGTGGCGCTGGTCATCGGGCTGCTGGTGACCGCGGCCATGCTCAAAGTGTATGTGGATGCAAGCCGCATGTACCGCTTCAATGAGGGCCTGGCCCGGGTGCAGGAAAATGGCCGTTTTGCCATCGAGTTCACTCGCCGCGCTGCCCGGGTGGCTGGCTTTTGGGGCTGTTACAGTGAGTTGAGCATAAACAATCACATCAGCACGGGCGCCGCCAGTTTAATTGGAACGACCCATCAACCGGGAATCATTGCTAACGGCGGCCATGTGACCGGTACGGATAACGATGGCCTCAACGGCTCCGACAGCGTTACTTTCCGCGGCGCTGCCGGCAGCGGAGTGCCTTTTCCAACCTCTCCGGGCATGTCGTCACCCGGCGATAATATCCCGGTCACAAACACAACTCCCTTCAACCAAAGTCCGTTACCGGCGGTCCTTATCAGCGATTGCGAGACGGTCGAGGTCTTCCAGGTAACCGCTATTGCTGGCAGCGCTCTCGAGCACGGCGAGGAACTGAGCAAGATATACCAGCAGTCAAAGAAACCGGTAGTCTTTCGCGCGGAGAGCACTACCTTCTGTATTGCCCTGGGGGCCGATGCCTCGCAACCCGCCCTGCGGCGCCTCACTAATCCAACGTCTGGGCAGACCTGCGCAAACAACGGCGACGAACTGGTTGAGGGCATAGAGAACATGCAGGTGCTCTACGGCGAGGATACCGACGCCAACATCGAAGGTGCTGACGGCGACCGCACTGCCAACCGCTACGTACCTTTTGGCACAGATGGGCTGGACATGGACCGGGTGGTCAGCGTGCGCATCTCGCTGCTGGTGCGCTCTCTCAACGACAACCTGACTACCAATCCATCGCCCTATACCTATGACAGCACGGCGACCACCCCCGCTGACAGGTATCTGCGCAAGGTATTCACCAGCACCATCACCTTGCGCAATAAGGCAGGATAACTCTTCTATGGCAAAAACATCACACCCTTGCCGTATTGAAAAACGCCAGGATGGCTGGGTGCTCGTTATCGGCCTGGTGGTGCTGGTAATGCTTACCATCATTGCCATGGCCCTGATGAGATCCACCTTGCTGGAAGAAAAAATGGCCGGCGCCATGCGGGAGAGCAACCTTTCTTTTCAGGCAGCCGAGAGTGCCCTGCGCGCCGCCGAGAAATATGTCGACGATCAACCCGCAAGCACCTTCGAAAATACCAGCGGCGGAATCTACGCCGAGGACGCCACCGAACCCGCCCCCTTCGCCACAACTACAAATTGGAAATCAGCCGCCCAAGAATACGGCAGCAATCTTGCAGGGATAAGCGATCGGCCTCGCTACATGATAAAAAAACTCCGTGTGGTTCACCCCGAAGGTTCTCTGAATATCAGCGGTTACGGTGACACGAACCTCACCCAGCCGTCGACCATCTTCCGGATCACGGCCCGCGGCACCGGCGGCAGCGACACCAGCGGCGGCGCCCAGATAATACTGCGCAGCCATTACGGCAAGATGTACTAACGGATTGAGCCAGTGACGGCAACCGGATACAGGCACATGGGCCGCAACACCAGCGCGCTTATCGTAGCCATGCTGTATGCCGCCTCAACCGCTGGCGCCGGCCCGACCACACCGGCGCAGACCCCGCTTTTTGTCGCCACCGCCGCCGCGGCCAACATCGTGCTGCTGCTGGATGACTCGGGCTCGATGCGCGCCATCGCCCCGGCCGCGCCCTATGACCCCGATACCACTTACACCTGTCCTGCCGCGGGCCTGCTGCCGGCCAGCAGCGTCGGCCGGCTGTATGCCTGGTACCAGCCAGCGGACGGCTATGCCCAGTTCTACTGGTACACGCCAAGCCTGAGTTGGGGCGGCTGGGGCGAATGGGGTGACCTTAATTACTACGGCTCTGATCCGCAGTACTGCTTTGACCCTGCTGCAAGCTACAACGCCTACCTGGCAAGTCATCCTGGGTATTACAGCGGCAACTATCTCAACTGGTATTTTGGTCCCTATGACGGCGGTAACCCCTTCGGCGCGGGGGCTACCCGTAAGCCCGTCGCAGTCAACCGCATGGAGGCGGCGCAACAGGCTGCCATCCAGCTGCTGGATTCGCTCAACAACGTGCGGGTAGGGGTGGCCGGCTTCAATTGGAAATCGGGTGCCGAGTTTTACCACCAGGTGGCCGATCTCGCCGCCAACGAAGCAACCATCAAAAGCGCCGTCAACGGCCTCACGCCCAGCAACTGGACCCCGCTGGCAGAAGCCTTGCACGACATCGGCCGCTACTTTATGGGCTTTTCTGGAGCCACCAACCCGGGCAACCAGGAGAGCGCCTGCACGGTCAACGGCCAGTACGATGGCCCCCTTACCCTGCACCCTGATGGCACAGCACAAACCAAGGACGATGACACGATCTTTCATCACACCCCGGCACTCGCCAGCGGTGTCTCTGGGGCATCACCCATCTGCTACTGGTGTCAGAAGAACTTCGTCGTTCTGCTGACCGACGGCAAGCCCTACTACGACCACAACATCTCCAGCAGCAGTGGCCTGCAGGACTACGACGGCGACTGCGCGGGTGGTGACTGCAGTGCCTACGACCGCAAGAGCGGCCGTGACTACGGCACCTACGGCAGCGACTATCTCGACGACGTGGCCCAGGCCATGTACCAGATGGACCTGCGCCCGGACATCGATGATCTGGACGGCGAGCCGGCAAAAAACAATGTGGTCACCTACACCGTCGGCTTCGCCATCGACCATCCGCTCTTGAGCGATACCGCTACGCAAAGCGGTGGCCTGTACTACACCACCGACAACGCCGATGACCTGAACCAGGCCTTCGTCGACATCGCCCGGGATATCACTGAGCAGATCGGTGCCGCCGCGGGCGCCGCTTTCAGCTCCAGCGTGGTCGAGGCCGGCAGCCTGCTGTTTCTCACGCAGTTCAACTCGGCCGACTGGTCGGGTGATCTGCTTGCTTTTGAACTTGACCTAGACGGCAATGTCGCTGCCACTGCCACCTGGAGCGCCAAGGAAAGTTTCGAGTCGCTCAGTTTCAATGATCCAGCCGACTCAACCCGGGTGGCATACAGCTGGGATTTTTCTACCGGTGGCAACAACGACGGCATTTTGATGAAGAACTCGCACCTGAACCCGGCCGGCAATGGCCTGCTGGCCGACTACCAGAGCGCCCCGGATGGCTCCAGCGAAGCACCGCTCACCGCGGCAGCGGCGGCGCGTCTTGCCTATCTGCTGGGCAGCCGCGCCCACGAGGAACCTGCCTCGGACTACGATTTTCGCGCCCGCAACTTCGACAGCATCATGGGTGACATCGTTCATTCCCAGCCGGTGTACGTGGGTGAGCCGACCCTGCAATGGCCCGACAGCGGCGCTTTTGACTACGGTGTCGGCCAGCACTATTCCGACTTCGTCAGTGCACTCAGCGGCCGCGCCGGCACAGTCTACGCAGGCGGCAACGCCGGCGCCCTGCACGCCTTCAGCGCCGACACCGGCGAGGAGGTACTGGCGTACTTTCCCGCCCACCTCGCCAGCAGCGACATTAACGGGGGCTACCACTACCTGACCGACCCTGGCTACACCCATCGCTACTATGTCGACGGCTCACCCGTTGTCAGCGACGTCTACGTCAAAGCCTCGCCAGCCGGCGCTGCGGCCTGGCGCAGCGTGCTGGTCGGCAGCGATGGAGCCGGCGGCAAGGGGTTGTTTGCGCTGGACGTAACCGACCCTGGCAATTTCCAGAACACGTCTGTCAAGGCCAGCCAGCTGGTGCTGTGGGAGTTCAGCGACGCCGACGACCCCAACCTTGGCTACACCTTCAGCAAGCCCACCATCGCGCTTTTGAACAACGGCAAATGGGCGGCCATTGTCGGCAACGGCTACGGCAACAGCGGCGGCGGCAAGGCGGAACTCTTCATCCTCTTCCTCGAAGGCGGCCTGGACGGCAACTGGGCCTACGGCAACGACTATCTGCGCATCCCTGCCGGGCCCGGTGACCCGGCAGACCCCGACGGGCTCTCGACCCCGTCGGTCATCGACCTCGACGGTGACGGTATGGCTGACCGGGTGTATGCGGGCAGCCTGTCTGGCCAGTTGTGGGCATTCGACATCAGCAGTGCCAATACCGCGGACTGGGCTATCGCCCACGCCGGCGACAGCCCGCTTTTCACTGCGGTCAACAACCCGGGCAGCAGCCAGCCGATCACCACCCAGCCGCAGGTCATCCGCCAGCCGGTTATCAGCGACGGGCCCGATCCCAACGTGCTGGTGCTGTTTGGCACCGGCCAATATCTGATCGAGGCCGACAAAACCACTACCGACACCCAGAGCTTCTACGGGGTCTGGGACCGGGGTGACGGGAATCTCGACCGCACTGACCTGCAGGCGCAGGCTTTTCTCGCCGGTATCGGTGCGAGTGGCCGCGTCATCGCACCCGCCGAGGTGGATTACGCTGGCGCCAGTGGGTCAATCGAGTACGGCTGGTATCTCGACCTGGATCCCGGCGAACGCGTGGTGAGCGATTACCTGGTACGCGGCGAGATGGTGTACTTCAACACCCAGATTCCGGACGATCGCCCTTGTGCGTTTGGCGGCAGCGGCTGGCTGATGTCTATCAAGGCCGCAGACGGCGGCAGCGCGGATGCCGACGCTCCCGAGTTTGACTACAACGGCGATGGCATCATCGACTCGAGCGACACAGTCACTATCACTGGCAGCGGCGGGCAAGACGAGGCTTATGCCTACGCGGGTGAGAAATTCGATACCAGCAAGGGTCTGCCGGCAGCCCC
>MPMB02031520.1_pt1 | contig 15246 bp, 24 predicted proteins | sample 1617371 | NCBI WGS metagenome assembly MPMB02 (sample SAMN05944808, study PRJNA350692) | marine metagenome | biome: marine; feature: ODZ; material: water; isolation source: 300 m water sample filtered on 0.2 um supor filter | place: Pacific Ocean | collected 2012-04-08 | depth 300m m
ATTTGAGACATATGAATTCTGATATTAAAAGCTTGGGTGGCAAGATAGATAAAATCTATTGGGTTCTTTTGGCTACGGTGGGGGCCGTCGCCTTTCAACTGTTGGACTTCTTATTTCGAATCGTTTGATGCAACTATCTAAAAATTTTAACTTAGTGGAGCTCACTAAGTCACAGACAGCCGAAAGGAAGGGCATTGCTAATGACCCTAGTCCCGACCACCAGGAGAACCTAAGATTGCTCTGTGAGAGGGTCCTACAGCCCATTAGAGACCACTTTAATCACATATTAACAGTTTCTTCAGGTTATCGCAGCCCTCAGCTGTGTGTTGCCATCGGAAGCAGCATAGATTCACAGCATGCAAAAGGAATGGCGGCGGACTTCGAAATTTATGGCACACCTAACAATGAAGTCTTTAACTGGGTCAAGGAGAACCTTATGTATGACCAAATGATTCTTGAGTTTTGGAACGAAGACGAACCCAACTCAGGATGGATTCATGTAAGTTATAACCCTGACTCCGCAGAGAATATAAAGGAAAATCTACAAGCTTATAAAGACGAAGACAATATAACTAAGTACAAGCCAATCATAGGAGATGCATAATGAAATTTAGAATCTATCACAGAGTAAATGGCATTATTAATAATCACCAAGGAATAATTTTATTCTTAATGCTACTTGCAATCTGGTATAAATAGCTTATATAGGGTGTAAGGGTGCCTTTAAGGGCCCTATTTATAAACTGTCTAAACAAGGAGGTTTACATGACACTCAATAAATTACCATCAATCTTTAATCAATTAAGACCTGTATCAGTAGGTTTCGACAATATCTTTGATCACTTCGAAAGAATGTTCGACGATAATGACGAATTCTTTCGTACACCGACGGCTACTTTTCCGTTTTACAACATTGTAAAAACTGGAAGTACAACTTACAACATAGAAGTTGCTTTAGCTGGGTTCGGTAAGAAGGATATCAAAGTCGACTACGCGGACAACTTATTGACGATTAAATCTGTTAAAGAAGTAAAAGATAGCAATGAATCTAATGGAATAATCCATAAAGGCATTTCTAAAAGATATTTCTCTAAAGCTTTTACCATCGCTGATGACATAGAAATCAAAGGCGCTGAGTTGAAAGACGGATTACTGAAAGTTTCTTTAAACAAGATTCTTCCAGAAGGCAAACAACCTAAATCAATAGAAGTTAAATAATCCTTAACCTAATAATAAAAGCAGGGCGTTCTGCGTCCTGCTTGGAAATAATATGATGAAAATATTTAAATTTTTTGAAAAATGGGGTTATGTCCGCGCGATCAATCGATTGGAACGACAAGGGCTCCGAAAATACGCTGATATTCTTAGAAACTAAAATTCTGCGCGCCTCGCGTGTATATCCTACATTTTGAGGGATTAAATCCAGTCTTTTAACTCTTCACCCATAACCTGGGTGGCGATGTTAATTTTCTTGCGGAGAGCTTTAACGATTCTTTCGTCAACGGTATCTTCCGCGAGAATGTCTATATAGGTCATAGGAAATTTTTGACCGATACGATCGATTCGTGCTTCAGATTGAGTTCTTTTTTCTAAGTCATAACCATTAGAATAATAAATCATGGTGGATGCAGCCGTGAGGGTAATACCATATCCTCCTGTTTGTGGAGTTCCGACTAAAAAACGAGTTTCGTCTTTAGTTTGAAATCGTTCTATATTAGATTGACGTTCTTCATTAGGTGTTAAACCATAATAAGTAACAACAGACTTTTCGCCGTACTTTTCTTTAAGCGCTTTTGTGATTTGTTTCACATCAAACTGATAATGGGCCCAAATCACAGCTTTTCCTTCAAGTTCGTCTAAAACTTCCAATAACTGAGACAATCTATTATTTTTTATAGGTTGAATCGACTTGTCATCTGCTGTAAAATGCCCGCACGTTATTTGATGCAAACGCATTAATTGTACTAATGCGCTAGCCGTCGTTATAACTTTTCCATTCATTTCAGCTAATGCCATTTGTTTCATTTGCCCATAAACTTTTTGTTGTTCAGGGGTTAACGTAATCACTCTTTTCATGTATGTTTTAGGTGGAAGATCTAGGCACTCATCTTTGAGAACGCGATAGGAGAACGGCTTAAGTTTTTCCGACAGTTCTACAAGGTTTTTATAACCTACAACGAGCTGCACAGATCTTCCGTTAAAATTAGCAGTACGCATATTTGCGTATCGAGATCGAAACGAATAATAAGAAGAATGAGTCAAGAGATAAGGATCTAGGAACTCACATTGTTTATAAAGATCTAATGGGGATTTAGTCACTGGGGATCCGGTTAAAATTCTACGATACTTGGCATTGTTTGCCAAAGTGATAATATTTTTAGTTCTTTTGGCTTCGGGATTTTTAATTGTGGTACTTTCATCTACGACCATAAAAGTTTCATGACAGCTCAAAAATTTTTGAGCAAAAGCAGAACCTTTAGTTGTACTAAAAGCTTCTACATTCATAATTAAAACATGAAGATCTACACCTGTTTCGAACAGGGTGTCCAGTCTTTTCTTTTGTTTTTGATTAATAGTGGCTTGCCATAAAACCATCTTATAACGAACGTGAGAAGGCATATGCGTAGGAAATTCCTGGGCATACCACGTTTTATACACCCCTTTAGGGGCTATAATAAGGACTCCGTTAATTTTGCCCTTGTCATAAAGCATGGCAATGTTGTCAATAGCTACCTTGGTTTTGCCGGTACCCATTTCCATAAACAAGGCATAAACTTTTTTCTGCCATGATTTTTCCAAGGCAGTTAACTGATGCCCATAAGGCTTCGTCTTAAATTTATAATTCATAATATTCTTTCTTGACAATACTAATATATTATCTTATACATGGTGTCAATAGAAAGCTATGGCTAATTTAGATCACACAGAACCTACAAAAGAACTCAATAAAATAGTCTATGTAATTCAAGAAATTCCAGGCACCAAAGAAGGGCGCCCTAAAATAAATATTATGGGAGCTCAAAAATTTGGAAATATAAAGGTCTTATTAAAAGAAGATTCCCAAATGATTTTTAGTCCGGGACCAATTATTTTTGAATTAAGAAGATTATTAAAAGAGTATCGTTCAACCGATTATCTTTTACTAACAGGAGACCCTGCTATTATCGGAGTTGCGTGTTCTGTCGTATCTGATATAACCCATGGTAAATACAATTTATTAAAATGGGACCGACAAGAAAGAATGTATTATCCCATTGCAATTAACTTATACGAGAAAGGACAAGTAGATGAATAAATTAAATGAAATGATGGAACAAGATCAATCGCTTGCCATCAACGAAATAGACAACATAAAGAATCTTTCTGATGAAGTATTAAAACTTCAACAGTTAGACAGAAATATAAAAGCAAAAGAACAAGATCTAAAAAGTTTAAAAGAAACCGCTGAAAAGATTTCAGGAGAAGTCATTCCAACGATTATGAATGAAATGTCTTTGTCTTCTTTAAAACTAGCAGATGGTTCTTCTATAGAAATTAAAAAAATTTATGGCGCTTCAATACCAATAGCAAAAAGAGAAGCGGCATTTAACTGGCTTCGAGAAAACGACCTAGGTGACATCATTAAAAATGAAGTTACTGTTTCCTTTGGTCGTGGCGAAGATAACAAGGCGGCAGAATATGCCTCCCTTGCACAAGGTCAAGGCTACGAACCTGCACAAAAACTAAAAGTAGAACCTATGACTTTAAAAGCATTACTCAGAGAGCGAACTGAAGCAGGTCAAGAAATGCCTTCTGAGTTGTTCAACACGTTTGTAGGAAACCAAACAAAAATAAGGAGTAAATAAACATGAGTCAAGAAACAAGCGACTTAACTGTTAAGAAACAAGCAGGAGTACCATCCACTTCATTATTTGAAGCGGATGCGAAGTTAGGCTTAGAGAATATGGACCAAGATGATTTGGCCCTACCATTCCTAAAACTACTTCAAAACAGTTCTGACGAAACGAAGAAAAAACATGCTTCGTATGTCGACGGAGCTGAACCAGGAATGTTCTATAATACAGTGACTAAAAAACTGTACGATGGAGCTAAAGGCATAGAAGTAATTCCGTGCTTTTATAAACTCACTTTTCCTGAGTGGGCACCATTTGAAAGACGAGAAGGTCGTCCTGTATCACCCGATAGAGGAGCCGATGTTCTTTCTCAAACTAAAAAAGATGCATCTGGAAAAGATGTTCTTACAAATGGAAACATCATTATTAAAACAGCTAATCATTTCGTTATTATCCTTACGGATAGTATGGTTGATAAAGCGTTAGTAGCGATGAAGTCTACTCAACTAAAAGTAAGTCGAGGATGGAATTCAATGATGAAAAGCATCACTGAAAAAGGTCAAAATAGTACCTTTAATCCGCCATCTTTTAGTCACATCTATCAATTACGTTCAATAGAAGTAACAGGTAATTTTACCTGGTACGGTTACAACGTAAAACTTTTAAGAAAAGTAGATAATGTAGATCTATATCAACAAGCTAAAGCTTTTCACGCTTCAATAAAAAGTGCACAAGCTAAAGCTGCTGAGAAAGAAGATACAAACTTCTAATTTTCACCAAAGGTGAATACAGGGGCGGTGGAAGCGAGAGTGGAAGCCGCCCCGCTTAAAAGGGATGTATGATAGATGAATATATAAAACTGTTTTCTGGACTCAAAGAAAACTTTGGCAAAGCCGACATGTCCAAAGCTGAGTTTGATAAAGAAAGAAATAAGATCAAACCTCACTACGTGTGGGCTCAAACAGCAGTCACTCCTTTTCATTACAAACAACATTTAGACGGAACAATATCAATAGGGATTCAACCTTGTACCAAAGAGGGTAAAGCCTCTTTTGGATGTATTGATATAGATCCTAAAAATTACAAAGAATTTAACATACCTATTTTACTCTCTTATATAGAGAAATATAAACTTCCCTTGGTCGCATGCCGATCAAAAAGTGGAGGATTACATATTTATTTATTTCTCAAAGAAGCCCTTGATGCTCAAATTATGCGAGATTCACTAGCTTCTATACTTTTACCTCTCGAATTAAAAAGAACCACTGAAATTTATCCTAAACAAGTTGAACTAGAACCGGATGAACATGGGAACTTGGCAGGAAATTTTATTAATCTTCCTTATCAAAAAGAAAAAGAAACAACTCGTTATGCTCTGGACAAAAATAATAAGCCTTTATCTCTAGAACAATTCATTAAAATAGCCAAAGAATCTCAATTAGATTCTAAAGAATTAGAAAAGCTAATCACACGATGTGAAGAAGAAGTTTTAAAAGGAGGAGATCCTGAATTTGAAGATGGTCCCCCATGTTTACAACGACTTTCAAAAGTAAAACTGAGAGATGGCAGAGATCGTTTTATGTATAACTATATGGTGTTTGCCAAGAAAAAATATGGAAAAGAATTATGGAAGGACAAAGTTAACGAAGCTAATAAATATTTTACAGAACCTTGGCCTCTTAAAAAAATTTTAGACAAAACTAACTCCTGGGATAAAGATACGGCGGGACATACCTGTAATGATGAAATTTTGGAACCTAAATGCATAAAACATGTTTGTGTGAAGAGAACTTACGGGGTAGCTTCCGATCCCACTTCTGTCTTTCCTCTTATTTCTGGTTTACAAATTATTATGAGTACTATACCAAAACTTCGATTCACTGTAGAAAAACCGGATGGTAAACCAGCTCCATGTGAAGCTTCTAACCCAAAGATGGTAACTAAACAGTCTGATTTATTGGAGTTAATTTGGTTACAAGCAGGTTTTATGCCCGATCCTTTACCTCCTAAAAAATTTAGAGTCTTTCTTAATCAAGTAAGAAAAAGTGCTGTCACTATTTATCCCGCCTCCGGAACCAATATTAAAGATCAATTGTATCAACATCTTTACGAATATTGTGTTAACAGTGCTCGCGCTAAAAAACGTAGCGACATTCGAGGAGGACTGTGTTGGACTGAAAGTGGCTATCACCATTTTCTTTTTTCTTCTTTTTTTGAATCCCTTCCTCTTAAATGGAAATTAGATGCTCGCGACACTGGAATTATTATGAAACAAGAATTAGGAGCCGAGGATGATTGTTCTTACAATATAGATGACAAAACTCAAAAAGTTTGGCGTCTTAAACAAATGAAAGTAGATCAAATTGAATATAGAAAAGCAAAGGAAAAGGAGTCTAATTACTAATGAACTATAAAGTGATAGGTCCACCAGGTACTGGAAAAACACAAACACTATTAGATAAAGTAATGGAATATAAAGAATCAGGATCCTCTCTGGATCGTATTGGTTATTTTGCTTTCACACGTAAAGCTGCATATGAGGCAAGAGACAGGCTTCTAGAGACTTATTTATTTTTAGAAAAAAAAGATGTTAAACATTTTAGAACCCTTCATTCTTTTGCCTTTAGATATTTAGGACTAAAAGAAGAAAACATCGTGCAGGAAGAACACTACAAAGTAATCGGGGAAGAATGTGGATTACGAATTAAATATGCTTCATATGAAAAAAACGATTTCAATGGAATCTTCACTTCAAACAGTGAATATTTAAGCCTAATTAATTTAGCACGTGTTAGAAACATTAGTGTTTTAGATCAACTCGACCGTAATGAACACCTTGGAAAAATTGAAAGAGATAAACTTCAAGTAGTAGCAAAACATATTGATGATTATAAAAATGCTGATCACCTCACCGACTACAACGACATGTTAGACAACTTTATAACAAACGTTCAATTACCCAAAGCCAAAGTACCTCAATTTGATGTTATTTTTATAGACGAAGCTCAAGATCTGTCCATTTTACAATGGAAAATGATCAAGGTTCTGCAACAATATACTAAAGATGTTTACGTTGCAGGAGACGATGACCAGGCTATTTTTGGATGGGCTGGCGCTGATGTTGATTCTTTTATTAATTTTGATGCAACCGAAATTTCTTTAGAACAATCTGAAAGAGTCCCTAAAATAATTCAAGAGCGAGCTATGGATCGATTGGATAATATTAGAACAAGAATCTTTAAGACTTATTATCCTACGCCTGAAGAAGGAAATATCCAATCCTTTTTTTCTATTAGTCCTATTAATTTCTCAAAAGGGGACTGGTATATTTTAGCTAGAACTAATGATTTATTAAAACCTATTTGTAAAGAATTAAGGAGACGTGGCATTTACTTTGAAACCAAAGATGGAAGAAGTATGAATGAATCTTTATACAAAGATATTTTAAACTGGGAAGCCTGGAGAAAAGGAAACAGTCTCAACACCATAGAGATTCAAAGACTATTAGAACGTTTCAATAAAAAATTTAGAGAGACCGATGATAAACTTTTTACCTTAAATGATTTAAAAAAAGAATATAAATTAGATTCAAGTCTTCAGTGGTATGAGGCCTTTACGGCTGTAACCCCTACCACCAAAACTTATATTAGAAGTATGAGAAGAAACGGAGAGGACTTACGCATTAAACCCAGAGTTAAAGTTCTAACTCTACACAGTTCAAAAGGAGGAGAAGCAACGAATGTAGTGATTCTTCAAAATCAAACCGCCAACACAATCAAAGGAGCAACGAAAACAATTATGAAACAAGACGAAGAACAAAGAGTTTGGTATGTCGGTCTTACTCGATGTAGCAAAAATTTATTTTTAATTCGATGTAAAGATCGAAGCAAGGAGTTTAAAATATGATAGCTAAAATGGATTTATTATCAGTTACGTTGTTTACAGCATTATGGATATATTTAAACATATGAACCCCTACAAAAAACAAATCGGAGGATCTCACTATAAAGATATGAAGATTCAACCCAGTAAATTTATTAATGACAATAAATTGCTATTCGCAGAAGGAAATGCTATTAAATACATTTGTAGACATGCACATAAAGGAGAAATTCAAGACTTGGAAAAAGCAAAACATTATATTGATATGATTATTGAAAGAGATTATTCTTAATGCAGATTCCTTTATTCAAACCACAAACCGAATGGGTTAAGCCGGAAGAATTTCCTGATCTTAAAGACCGTCAACAAATTGCAATCGATTTAGAAACTTCGGATCCTGATTTAAAAACAAGAGGGTCTGGATCTATTATTGGAAATGGAAAAGTAGTCGGTATTTCTGTGGCCACCGAAGGCTATCAAAGTTATTTTCCTTTCGATCATGAAGGCGGAGGAAACCTTGAAAAAACCAAGGTAATTCAATGGTTTAGAGACCTTTGCAAATCTCCTTCTCTTAAAATTTTTCACAATGCCATGTACGATGTGTGTTGGATTCGTTCGATGGGAATAGAAATCAAAGGAGACATTGTTGACACCATGACCGCCGCTTCTTTAATTAATGAAAACAGAATGCGTTATGATCTTAATAGTTTAGGTCGAGAGTATGTTGGATACGGCAAAGATGAAACTGCTCTAGTTGCAGGTGCCAAGGAATGGGGAATCAATCCTAAATCAGACATGTGGAAGTTACCGGCGATGTATGTTGGAGCTTACGCAGAAAGAGATGCTGAAGTCACGTATCAGTTATGGAAAAAATTACGACAAGAATTAAGCAACCAGGATCTAGAGTCTATTTTTGAACTTGAGTCAGATTTATTTCCTTGCTTAGTAGATATGAAATTTAAAGGAGTTCGAGTAGACGTTGAAAAAGCTCATAAACTAAAAGAAAAATTATTAACAGAAGAAAAAAAATTGTTGCAAGAGATAAAAAAAGAAACACACATAGATGCCCAAATATGGGCTGCACGATCCATCGCAACAGTTTTTGATAAATTAAATTTACCTTACGAACGAACAGCAAAAACCCAGGCGCCTTCATTTACAAAAAACTTTCTCTCTTCGCATAAACATCCTCTTGTTAAGAAAATAGCAAAAACCAGAGAAATAAACAAGGCTCATACAACTTTTATAGACACTATTATTAAACACGAACATAAAGGCAGGATTCACGCAGATATTAATCAAATAAGATCTGATCAAGGTGGAACTGTCACCGGAAGATTTTCATATTCGAATCCTAATTTACAACAGATTCCCGCACGTAATAAAGACCTCGGCCCCATGATTAGATCCCTTTTCATTCCCGAGGACAATTGCGTGTGGGGGTGCTTTGATTATAATCAACAGGAACCAAGGTTGGTTGTACACTATGCATCACTTCAGCAGTTGCCTTCCGCTTTCACAGTTGTGGACGCTTATAAAGAAGGCAACGCTGATTTTCATGACATCGTTGCACAGATGGCACAGATTCCTAGATCACAAGCCAAAGTCATTAATTTAGGATTATTTTATGGAATGGGTAAAGCAAAACTTCAAGCTGAACTGGGTGTTAGCAAAGAAAAAGCTGAAGATCTTTTTTCAACTTATCATTCCAGGGTTCCTTTCGTAAAACAATTAATGAATGCAGTCTCTCAACGAGCACAACACCGAGGACAGATTCGTACCCTACTGGGTCGTCTTTGTCGCTTCCATTTATGGGAACCTAATTATTTTGGAATACATAAAGCACTTCCACATGAACAAGCTATACTCGAACATGGGCCCGGTATTAAAAGAGCTTTTACTTATAAATCTTTGAATAAATTAATCCAAGGATCCGCAGCAGACATGACTAAAAAATGCATGCTAGAACTGTATAAAGTGGGCATTATACCTCATATTCAGATCCATGACGAACTAGACATTTCTGTGAAAAATGATAAAGAGGCTAAATATATTATTGAAATAATGGAATCAGCAGTTGAATTAGATATACCTAATAAGGTAGACTACGAAGCAGGAGACAATTGGGGAGAGATACATTAGGAGGAAACATGGAAACTATAAAACAAATATGGCGAGATCACAGAAAAGTGTGTATCGGTGCCGGCGTTATTGTTGTTATACTAATTATAGCAGCATTCTAAAACAACTAGAAGACATACTTTCTTCTACAATTATGGGGGACAAATGCTTAAAAATTGGTGGAAAAGATTTGTCGAATGGTTCTGGAAGGACTATTATAAGTAAATATGGACAAAAAAACTTGTAAAAAATGTGGACACCTATGTCATTGTATAGAGGCTGATCACGAGGGGTGCACCTGCACAAACTGCGAGTGTAAAGAATCCGAAGGACTAGTAGTCGATGATACTAATGAGTGTGAATCATGTCAGTAGATGATAAAACAATTTTTGATAAACATAGAGAATTAGTTAAAGAAGGAAAAATAGAAAAAGTTATTCAAGAAGATCAAGAGCGCGCTGAATCTGCCTCTTATGAAAATGAATCAGGTCTATCACGAACTGTGCAAATTCCCTTAAAAGAGTATGATGAATTAAAATCAGAACAACACTTCATCAAAGATAAGACTTTAATTGACATTATAGATAATATAGAAAGACTAGTGAGAGCCTTAAGAAAACATATAATAAGGAAACAATGAATAAAATAGCTATATTTTTTATCATCTTATTTGCCTTGAGCGCGTGCTCTGTAGGCAAAAAATGTACCTATACGCAAGAAGGAACTAAAATTTCATCTTATGTATGGTTTCATAGCGATGGCAAACCTGTAGATTTAGATAAAGCTAATTGCAACTAAAACTTAAGATTCCTCTTATTATTTTTATAGTATGTTATCTTCTGGCGAGCTGTTTTGCTGGAACTATGAACCATGTTCAAGAAAAGAAATTACATCGCACGCCTTCTACAATTCAAACTATTCCGTCAACGGATAAAAGTCAGTAAGAAAAAATACAATCGCAAAAAATTGAAACCTTTGAAACACTCAACGAATATGGTAGAGTAAAGCATGGTCAAACCAAGATATATTAATCATGGAGTTATCGTACCCAAACCAGGTCCTAAAATACTTAAAGACAACTCCTTTTTTATTGGACATGTGCCCTACGAAGGAGATACAACTGACGTTCAAGTAAAAATAGAAGAGGATATTGAACAACCTCACTTAGATAGAAGTGAAGTTGTAGACACAGAGTGGTCGAATTTATTTAAAGATGAATGAAAAATGGGGAAAAGAGACGTTTGGTGGTGGACTAAATCTTCACGCAGAAGTAGTCAATGGAGTTTGTCCTGCTTGTCAATCCAGTGTAGTTTTAGTATCGCTATATAAATATCTTTATCGCTGTGTTAAGTGTGGTTCAGACCTAGAACAGAAAGTCAACGGAGTCATTTCTTATATCCCTACTGGGAATCCTAATACAAAAATAGTATTAAGCGATAGTAATGTCCCGCAAAAAAGTTAAGCTTCAATTCGGCTATATCCACGTTAAAAAGACCCACAAAAAACGGCCTGGAAGGCACGCAAAATCATATTCTAAGCGCGTTCCGCCCAGAAAACGTACACGAGGACAGGGTTAATTCTTTAGGTTTCTTCGTCTTTTTTTGGAGGGACATTTTTACATATAAACTTAACATACATTCTATGTTTATTTACGTGCTCAGGTCCTGCTTCCTTAATCAATTCAAGGGAGTTTGAATATCCCGCACGCATACAACTGTCCCAATCATCAAAGTGGGTTTCTTTGACCCAAGTATCACAGATGCCCCCAACCGTGGCACAGATATATATTATTAACATTATTTTCATGTTGACAGTCTCTTGCTATTTCGGTATATTATCCCACATTATACACAGGAGATTTATGACAGATATAACTAAATATAAAAACGTAACTTTAAACAAAGCAACTTATAGTCACATTCAAACACTCAGTAAAGAAGTTTTTGATGTACCAATAAGTTTATCAAAAACGATTCAATACTTAGCCGAAAAAGAAATAGATAGAAAGAAGAAGCAAAAAATAAATGGGAAGATCAGTAAATAGCTGGAACAACTACGTTAGCCGTCTTGACAGTTCTCAAGAAAATGATTCACCGGAGAAAAAACTTTTCATTGCCGTCTTGAGTCAAGCAGTACATGATTGTTTTTCAACACACGTTGGAAAAAATGAAAGAGATCAAGCAAGAAGTTTCTTTGAATCTAACAACTTTCATTTTAGATTAGTGTGTCAATGTGCAGATCGTAATCCGCTTTATGTACAGGATAGAATAAGAAAAAGAATCTCACAAGAAAAAACTCTTCCTGAACTCAGTGTTCATGAAAAATACAGAAAAAAATATAAAAGAAAAAAATGTTTAACTGGCAACGCTTACTATGCCGCTAAAAAAAGAAAAGAGGAGCTAAGAATATAAATATGTACAAAGAAATATGTAAAAAATGCAAAGGAAACGGATATACAAAACATAATGGACTGTATAAAGAAACTACGATACAGTGTGACGTTTGTAAAAGTGAAGGAGAAATAAAATATGCTCAAAGTGAAGTTGATAGCTTTATCTATGATACTTATTTTCGTGGGCGCCTGCAGTGAATTTGCACTACTCGCTTCCGGAACTTCGATCGCAGTTAGCCAGAATGCTTACTCGCGAGCCTATTCAGGCCTGGATGTCTTCACCATTATCCAAACGGAGAAAGATATTAAAACTCATATCTATCATACAATTAAGGAGCAAAGAGGAAAATTCAATGATGTCGAATGAAGAATGTGAAATAGAAAACTTAAAATTAGAAAACCAAAAACTTGGTAAGCGCATTGAATTTTTTAAAATGAGTTTGGAGAATGCTGTTAAAAAATATAAAGAAGAGCGAGAACGTAGACAGTTTGCTGAAAAAGAAGTTACAGGCGTTAAAAAAGAAATAAAAAATTCTATAGATAGAATGAGAAAGAATGGACTATGATTAAAAAATTAATTGATCCTTTTTTAAGTATCCTTGAGAAGTATTCAGGAAAAGTAAACAGCTGGGCCTGGACTAAACGTTGGAAGAACCGGAAAGAAGGAACAGGCTACACTTCTAATGGTTCATCAAGTAATTTAGAGTATGGAGTACAACTAAAAGAAACATCATCCAAAGAATGGATCGAAGGATATAAAAAATGGAAGAAAACAAAATGAATAGAGAAGAACGCTATAAATTAACAAAAGAAAAGAACGAATCAGATATGATTTGTGAAAAGATTATAGATACGAAGCCTCCGGTAGCCCCAAGAAAAGGCTTACTCGCAGGGAACCCCATTTACAAACCGTTCAGATACCCATGGTGTTATGACGCCTGGTTAACTCAACAAAGAATTCACTGGCTACCGGAAGAAGTTCCTATGGCTGATGATGTGAGAGATTGGCAAAAGAACATCACACCGGGAGAGAAGAATCTCCTTACACAAATTTTTAGATTTTTTACACAGGCTGATGTGGAAGTGAACAACTACTACATGGGTCACTGTATGCACGTCTTCAAACCAACCGAAGTCAAGATGATGCTATCCGTTTTTTCAGCAATGGAGACCGTCCATATGGCAGCGTACGCTCACTTGTTAGATACAGTAGGTTTACCTGAAACAGAATACGCAGAGTTTTTAAAGATCAAAGCCATGAGAGATAAATACGATTATCTCCAAGGCTGCAAGTCCGACACCCTACACAACATCGCCAAGACCGTTGCAATCTGTAGTGCCTTCACCGAAGGTGTGCAGTTGTTCGCGAGCTTTGCGATTCTTTTGAATTTTCCACGTCATGGAAAGATGAAAGGGATGGGACAGATCATTACCTGGTCGGTCCGAGACGAAACCTTACATTGTACTTCGATGATTCGTTTGTTCAACGAGCTTTTAAAAGAAAATCCGGAAATTAAAACATCCCAATTAACGAATGAGATCTATCAGGCGTGCAAGATTGCGGTTGCGCAGGAAGATGCGATGATTGATTTAGCTTTCGAGCAGGGACCTTTAGAGAATTTAGAATCTAAAGATGTGAAGAAGTACATCCGATGGATTGCGAATCGAAGACTCGAGCAATTAGGAATGGTTCGTTTGTACAATGTTAAAGAGAATCCTTTAAAATGGCTAGACGCCATGTTGAATGCCGTCGAGCATATGAACTTTTTCGAAGGACGATCGACTGAATATTCAAAGGCTGCAACCAAAGGAACTTGGGAAGAAGCTTTTAGAGATTTGAAATCACCTTACTTTGATATGTTAGAAAAAAATAAAATCGTAGGGGAAAAAGAATTTTTTAAACCTGATGAAAAATCTAATACTCAAAATACTACTCGCTCTCAAAATGGCAGCTAAAGATAAAGAGTTACAAGAAATATATAACCGTATCTTTGGCGACGCCATGAAGTACTCACATAAATTTCCGCTGCAGATGGTTGCAGCGACCTACATTGCAATCGCTATGCGATTATACAAAACCACTTTGAGTGATGAAGATTATAAACACATGATTGAATCCGTCATGGAATCAGAGATTGAACCCTTTGTTCATGACAAAGAGACACTGCATTAATGCGCTATAAATATAGTATAAAGAAAGACACCGGAGAAACAGAATTAATTGAAGACATGAGCTGGAAAAAAATGCTCAAACGTCTCCTGGTAAAGTATCCAAAATTCACCGGTAGAGTTTCCTACACCAACAAGAAAGGACATGAACTTAGAAGATTTATTAATAACGGCAAAACCGTATGAAAAAAAATAAAAAAGGAAAACAATGGGACGGACGATCCCGTATTCCAACGAAACAGTACAAACAAAACTATGATGATATTTTTAAAAAACAAACTGGAGTGGTCAGGACCGAAGCCAGCTTCGTCAGCCGAGACTATTCCAAGAAGAAAGATTAAATGACCGCTCTCGTTATTCTAATTTTATCAAGCGAACCGATAATCTATCCTCGCAACAAACATTTGAGTTGTTCCGAGCAGGGAGAGGCCACTATCCAAGTCCTGTCCACTTACTACGACCAAACACCTACCCGAGACCAGGGGTGGTATACAAAGGAAGGTAAATTAGTCTATGCCTTTTTCTGCGAATGAGATGGGACAAAAAACATCCAAAGAAAGCAGCAGCTTCTGATTATAAATATCATAATTCCGAACGAGGTTTTATTATTACTTTTATTTCCCACCTATTCAAACCTTCCAAAATTAAACGAAAGAATCGAACAACCAATTGGTATCCACAGATGACCAAGTCAGAAATATGGGAAGAACTTTTAATTCATATTCAACACATGAAAGATAAATTTCCTAACAGTACCGGACGACTATGTCGCTATTGTGAAGAACCCTGGACCTATTTAACCCGAAAGAAACAACGGAATCCGGTTAAACGGAATATCCGTAGGACTCA
>MPMB02156455.1_pt1 | contig 15245 bp, 9 predicted proteins | sample 1617371 | NCBI WGS metagenome assembly MPMB02 (sample SAMN05944808, study PRJNA350692) | marine metagenome | biome: marine; feature: ODZ; material: water; isolation source: 300 m water sample filtered on 0.2 um supor filter | place: Pacific Ocean | collected 2012-04-08 | depth 300m m
AGGAGAACATCAACAACACCCCCGTGAATACGGAGGTGCTGTTGCCCATGGGCAACTCCCCCCCTCCGGCATCGCTGGCGGCGAGTTCCGGACATCGCACCGTCCGCCACTTTTTCGTGTGTGAGCTCCGCCGGCGCGCGTAGCCCCGGTCGTAGCGCAGCGCACGCGAAACGGTGCAAATCAGCGCAAAGCGGCGCAGCGTGAAAGTGTGTCAATCGGCGCTGCTGGTGAATCGCAAACTGCGACGCGGTGCGACTTTGGGGAGTCTCGTGCGGCGACGCGCGAGAAAGCGGGCGAAGGGATTCGAACCCTCAACATTCAGCTTGGAAGGCTGACGCTCTACCATTGAGCTACGCCCGCATGGACCCTCGCCCAGTGCTTCATAGTCTATCGGACCCGCCTCTGGAGATGGGATATATCCGGGGGACACGAACTGGCCCTGAACTTCGGCACCACGGATACGTGACGCGATCGGGCTCCTGAAGAACGGCAGAAAGCCGCGTATCATTCCGCCCAAATGATGTGTGAGCCTTCACGAGAGATCGATATCGACACCGAACCGGACCATCGCCGAAGTTGGTGGGGCGTGGTGATCAAGTTCATTGCCATACTGGCACTTGTCGGCGGGCTGTTTCTCCTCTTCCATTATGCCCTCCAACCGTACATGTCCGAACTCGAAGAGTTCATGCGGGAACTCGGCGCGTGGGGACCGCTGCTGTACATCGCGGTCTTTTTGATCGCCACCTCGATCTTCATTCCCGAGTCGATCATCGCAATCGCCGCCGGCGCGATCTTCGGGTTGTGGATGGGACTGCTCTGGGTGGTCGTAGCTTGCACGATCACAGCGGTGTTCATCTTCGCGATCGGGCGGCACTTTCTTCGCGAACGTGTCGAGGTGATCCTGGGAGGACACCCCAAGATCAAGGCCATTGACAAAGCGGCCTCAGATGCAGGGTTCCGGCTGATGGTCCTCCTTCGCCTCTCGCCACTGAATTACACCCTCCTGGGCTACTTGCTGGCCGTCAGCCGCGCCCGGTTCAAACCATACTTCTTGGCATGCTTTGGCATGATCCCGGGCAACTTCTCCACGGTGTACATCGGATTTGCCGCCAAACATGCGGCCGATCTGGCCCAAGGCATGGAAGATTGCGGGGGAAAACTGCCCAGTAACACCAGCTTGACGCGTGAACTCACCATCTTCATCGGGCTTGGCGCGGCGATTCTGGCAACTGTGGTGGTTGCTCGAATTGCCATGCGGGAGATCCGCAAAGCCACAAAGGAAGCTTCAGAAGTGCCTTCCTGAGCAGGTTTTGGGTTGTGTAAGAGGCCGGATTGGGGTAGTTTTCAGGACCGTCCAGTTTCTGGACGCACCCCTTTGGAGAGGAGTTCCCCGATGTTCATGCGCGCCTTTGCTGCTGCCGGTCTGCTGGCCTGCCTGCCCCTGTTCGCTTCCGCCAGCCCGATCGACATCGTCCCAGTTGTCGAAATCCCGACGCTCGACTTCAACGCCATCGAGGCCGAAGACGTGCAGCGACAAGCCGACGGGCTCGCCCCCCGATATGCGATTCCCTTCGACGCGGGCATCACACCCGGAACCGACGGCATCTGGGAAGTGCTCCCGGACGGACGACTGAACTGGCGACTTCGCATCACCTCCCCCGCTGCCGTATCAATCAACCTTGGATTTGAGCGGTGGTGGCTTCCAGACTCGGCCGAGATGACAGTGGAGCCGATTCGCAGCTCACACGGTCTCCGCGCCTTTACCAGCATGGACAACGAGAATCACGGTGAACTCTGGACACCACCGGTGCCCGGCGATGACATCGTGCTTTCCATCGCGGTCGATGCCAAGGACTACCTGCTGGTAGAAGAGCATGTCACCCTCACCAGCATCAACATTGGCTACCGCGGCTTCTATGACATGGTCGACATTGCACGATCGGGCTCATGCAACTACGACGTCACCTGCCCGGAAACCGTCGGATGGGAAGATGAAATTCCGTGCGTGGCTGCAATCTCAACCGGCGGCTCGCTCTTTTGCACAGGCTTCATGATCAACAATGTCCGCAATGACCGCGACCCCCTCTTTATGACCGCCAACCACTGCGGCGTAAACTCAGGCAACGCCGCTTCGCTGGTCACATTCTGGAACTACCAAAACGATCCGGCAGTGAACTGTCCAGGTGCGGGCAATGAAACCGGCTCGCTGGACCAATTCCTCACCGGCTCGGACTTCCTCAATTCCGGCTCGACCAGTGACTACACCATTGTCCGGCTCAACAGTAGCCCCCCTCAGGACTGGGAAATCTCATTCTGTGGCTGGGACGCAGGCCCACAGGCATCAGATTGGTCGGTGGCGATCCATCACCCCAATGTTGATGCCAAGCGATGGTCGATCGATTACGACGCGAGTGAAATTTATGGCTACAACGGTCCCGGCGATGATCACATCCGCATCATCGACTGGGATCTCGGCACAACTGAGCCCGGCTCGTCCGGCTCACCGCTCTTTGATCAGAACCATCACGTCATCGGCCAGTTGCACGGCGGCTATGCAGCATGTGGCAACGACTCGGAAGATTGGTACGGACGACTCTATACGTCATGGAACGCAGGCCTGAGCACCGTTCTGGATCCAGATGGAACTGGGCAAACGGTCGTCGACACCCTGCCCGGCAGAGGCATGACAGTCCTCCCCGGTAGCGACGTGACCCATGCATGCGTCAGTGGATGCACCAATCCTGAACCTTCACAGATTCTCTACACCATTGCAAACAACTCGCCTGACACGATCAATTGGTCCGCCGGGCTAAAGGGTTCGGGCTTCCTCATGATTGACGGGCCGAGTTCCGGTTCTATTGCCCCGGACGGCACGGTCGATCTGCTCGTGCTTGTTGATGCCGACGGCTGGCCCAACGGCTCCTACACAGATGAACTTTCGTTCTTCGATGACACCAATGGTGTCGAACTCATCCGAACGCATACGCTCGAAATCGGCCTGACTGGCTTTGATACGGCGCCAGAGCACGACTTCGTCGCGGGCGGTCCCCTCGGCGGCCCGTTCGAAACAACGCAGGTGTACACCATCACGAGCAACCGCCCCACCGCTACGACGGTTCGTGTTTCGGCCGATCAGCCGTGGATTGCGATCAATGGCAGTGCCGGACCGCTGGATATCCCGCTCTCGGGAACCGGCGACAGCGCGGTCATCGAGGTGGGATTCTCCTCCGATGCGGACAACCTGCCGGCCGGACTGGCCTACGGCATTGTCACCTTTGACAACCTCGACGGCGTCGGTGAAGGCGACACGACCCGGAACGTCACGCTCGACGTCGGTCGATTCACCTACACGGCCTACGACGTGCCGATTCCGATCACGGACAACACCGAGATCACCAGCCATATCGAGGTGAACGATGCCTACTGCATCGGTGATATCGACATCGAACTCGATGTCACGCACACGTTCATCGGCGATCTCATCATCGATCTCGAAGCGCCAAGCGGTGTGGTCGTGCGGCTGCACGATCGATCCGGCGGCAGCGAGGACGATATCCATGTGACCTACGACGACGACGGCGGCACGCTGCCGGACGGCCCGGGCGAACTGGGCGATTTCGTGGGCGAGATCGTGACCGGCACCTGGACGCTGCGGCTCAGCGACAACGCTGGTGCAGACCAAGGCTCGCTCGATGCATGGACACTCAAGATCGCCTCGACCGGCGACGCCTGTCCGCCATCTGCTGGCGATATCGACACCGCCACGGATGTCGATACGCCGCTTGATATCCAACTCGAGGGCGCCAGTTCAGAAGGATTGCCGCTCTCGTTCCAGATCACCAGCCTGCCGGGCAACGGCACGCTGAGCGATCCTGCCGGCGGCAACATCAACTCGGCGCCGTACACCCTGCTGTCGCTCGGCGATGTGGTGACGTACACCCCGGATGCAGGCTTCCTCGGTGGTGATGTGTTTACCTATCGCACCTACGACGGCGTGTACTCAGACGAAGCAGTGGTCACCATCGAAGTGGGCGCCATTCCGAACCCGGATGACTGCAGTCAAGCCTTCGATCTGCCAAATGGATCGTGGGACTTCAGTACGCTGAATGCCACGACCGACGGGCAGGCCCACAGCGAGTGCGACTTCGACGGGCAGACGTATCACGACATCTGGTATCGCTACACCGCCTGCGGTGATGGAACGCTGCTGGTGAGCACCTGTGATGCTGCAGATTACGACACGGATCTCGTGCTGTACGACCGCGAATGCAATGGTGCCATGCTCGCCTGCAACGACGACATGAGCGGATGCGCGGGCTATACCTCCGAAGTCTCCATCAGCGTCACCGAAGGCGATATCGTCATCATCCGCGTCGGCGGTTGGAGGGAGGGTAGTCAAGGAACAGGTGTCCTCACGATTGCCGGCCCGGAAGGCGACTGCGGTGGCGAACCGTGCGATGGCGATCTGAACGAGGACGGCGTAGTGGACGTGAACGACATTCTCGAGGCCGTGGCTGGCTTCGGGACGCTCTATGACGTCAACGACATCCTGACCGTGCTGGAGAACTACGGCAACAGTTGCTGAGGCACCCTGCTTCTTGAACTTCGCTGAGGAAGTGCCCCGCCTGCTCGCAGGGGGGCCGCGCGCCCGTACAATGCGGTGCTGCAATGACTCCACCGCTCACCAATCCGGCACCCCCCACCGGGCTGCAACTCCAGCCAGACATGCCGATCTGCCAGCAGGACCTCCCGCTCGATCGATATGACGAGCCGTTTCGGCCCTACGCCGAGGAGTATCTCGCGCTCCCCGACCGCACGCCCGAGACCGTCCTGCCCTGGCTCGACCGGTACGTGATTCCCGCTACCGAGCACTTCGGCGACTCGCTGCTGCTGCTGGCCCACTTCTACATGGGCGGCGATATTGTCAAACTGGTCGAGCGGTACGGCGGCGCGGTCGCGGACAGTTATGTGCTGGCCCTGCAGGCCAGATCGCAGCCCGAGAAGAAAGTCATCGTCGAATCCGCAGTGCACTTCATGGCCGAGACGGTGTCGATCCTCGCTGCAGAAGATCAATCCGTATGGATCACGAACCCCCGCGCCGGTTGCACGATGGAAATGATGGCCAAGGACTGGATGGTGCAGCCCATTGCGGAACAGTTGGTCGCCCGGTACGGCGACGCGATTGCGACGGTTGCCTACATGAACACCTCGGGACGACTCAAGGCCCTCGCCGGGCGTACCGGCGGAGCCGTCTGCACCAGCAGCAATGCCCACCACGTCGTGGCCGCGACGATGCAGACATCTGAAAAAGTCTTCTTCGTTCCCGATGAGCACCTCGGCGACAACACCGCCCACCGACTCGGCATCGATCGGGACCGAGTCGTCGTGCTGCCCGACGCCCGGACACTCCCGCGAGATTTCGACCTGTCGGATCTGCCCGGCGGTCTGGAGCGATTGGATGCAGCCGAGATGATTCTCTGGGGCGGCTTCTGCGGAGTGCATACGGTGTTCACCACCGAGCAGGTCGCGTGGTGGCACGATCAGGGCTGGGAAGTTCACGTGCACCCAGAATGCCCGCTTGAGGTGGTACTCGCCGCCGATGGAGCCGGCAGCACCAAGTACTTGTGGTCGCTCATCTCAAATGCGGCCCCAGGAAGCAAATTGGTAATCGGAACCGAAGGCCATTTTGTCCGCAACGCCATCGAGCACGCTGCATCACGTGGCGTCGAAGTGCGAGCGTTGACCGATGTCCCCGGGGCGTCTGCCGCCGGATGCGGCTGCGCCACCATGAGCCGCAACGACCCCCCCCACCTCGCCGGCATGCTCGACCTGCTCAGACGGGGTGAGGCTCCCGAAATCAATCGTGTGCTGCCAGGCGATCGCATCGACGAGATCAGCGGTCAACGAACGCGGCTGGAACCGGCCGAGCGGGACACACTCGTGCGAGAGGCTGGCCTTGCGCTGCAACGCATGATCGACTTCACCGAGCAAGTGAGGACGGAGACATGAACTCAGACCACACGGTGTTTACCAAGGCGCTCCCCTCCGGTGTCTCGACCGACCGCATCGCGCGGATACGCTTCGACATCGTGGTCGTGGGATGCGGCGCCGCGGGAGCCAGTTGCGCACTTTCAGCAGCGGCGCGGGGCCTGCGGGTCGCGATGATCGCCAAGGGTGAGCCAGCAGACACCAACACCTCGTGGGCCCGCGGCGGCGTGGCGGCCGTGCTCGGCGGAGACGACTCCTTCGAGCAGCACGTACAGGACACGCTCGTGTGCGGCGGCGATTTGTGCGACGAACCCGTGGTTCGCGCCATCATCGAAGACGGCCCTGCCGCCATCGATCGCTTGATCGAGTACGGCGCAGCCTTCGATCGCGGCACCGATGGTGATCTGGCCCTCGGCCGCGAAGGTGGACACCGACGCCACCGCATTGTCCACGCAGCCGGCGACGCCACCGGGCCGGTCGTGCAGCAGTCGCTCTCGGCAGGCATTGCCGCAGCCCCCAACATCACCCGATTTGAGAACGCCTTTGCACTCGACGTGCTCACAAGCGAAGCCGGAGACACAGCTGGCCTGCTTGCGAAACTTCAGAGCGGGCAGGTCGTTGCTTTTGAGACCTCGCAGGTTGTGCTCGCAACCGGCGGAGCCGGGCAGATCTTCCGGGAAACGACCAATCCCGTGCTCGCAACCGGCGACGGGCTTGCGATGGGGCTTCGCAGCGGCGCGGTGGCAAGAGACTTGGAGTTCTATCAGTTCCACCCAACCTGTTTGTATATCGCTGGCGCAGCCCGGGTGCTGATCAGCGAAATCGTCCGGGGCGGTGGCGGCGTGCTGCGGGACCACACGGGCGAGCGATTCATGCTCGAGGCGCACCCCGATGCAGAACTGGCACCCCGTGACATCGTCAGCCGGGCGATTACGGCGCGAATGGCAACTCTGGGCGACACGAATGTCTTCCTAGACCTTTCGAACATCAAGGGCGACCCCCACGCTCTCTACCCCGGCATCAGTCGAACCTGTCATGCCTTCGGGATCGATATCGCCAGTGATCCGGTTCCGGTTCGTCCCGGGGCTCACTACCAGATCGGCGGACTGCGGGCCGATCTCGACGGCCGAACAAGCGTGCCCGGCCTCTGGGCCGTGGGCGAGTGCGCCAGTTCGGGCCTGCACGGGGCCAACCGAATGGGGTCCAACTCGCTGCTCGAGGGGCTCGTCATGGGACACCGCTGCGGACGCACGATCGAACCGACGAGTGTCTCGAACTCGTGGACACTTCCCGAGAACGGGGACCACACGCCAGTCGTGCGGCTGAACCTGACCGACCTCACCTATTCGATGAAATCACTCATGTGGCGACAGGTTGGAGTGGAGCGGACGGCCGAGGGGCTGGAGTCTGCCGCGAGACAACTGGCATTCTGGTCGGGCGTGACCGATGAACTCTCTCCACCGATTCCGCAGGCGTGGGAACTTCGCAACATGCTGCTCATCGCGCGGGGCATCGCCTTGTCCGCTGCCGCGAGAGATGAATCCCGCGGGGCGCACTACCGCACCGACTTTCCAGATGCCAGGGCCGAGGCTGCGCACTCGGAATTTCTCGTCTCATGGGATACCAATGGGGTGGGCACCTTCACAGGGGGCTGCTTGGCCCAACCAGTCGAACAGTAGACCCCCCCGTGTCCATCCCTGATTCCAATACGCATGGTTCGATCCTGCGAACATGGTGGCCGCTCGCGGCCAGTTGGCTGCTCATGGGGGCCGAACTACCGGCGATCGCAGGCGTTGTCAGTCGGCTGGAACAACCGGAAATCATGCTCGCAGCCTTCGGCGGCGTGGTCTTCCCGATCGCCCTGCTGATCGAGTCGCCCATCATCATGATGCTCGCAGCCTCAACGGCGTGGAGCAGGAATACTGCTTCCTTTGGCGAACTCGGACGCTTCACAATCAAGGCCAGCTTCGTGCTGACCATCATTCATGCTCTCATTGCCTTGACCCCCCTGTACTGGTGGGTGCTTGTTCCGCTGCTTGATATTCCGGCTGATGTGCAAGCTCCAGCGTTAATGGGACTCCAGATCATGCTGCCATGGAATTGGGCGATTGCTGACCGCCGCTTCAGGCAAGGAGCGCTCATCCGATTCGGACATCGTGAGACCATTGCCCGAGGTACGTTTATTCGACTCATGGCGACCTTCCTGTCGCTGTGGGTGTTCTCGCAGAACGGAGCAAATGGAATCGTGACCGCCACCGCGAGCCTGACAATCGGGGTTCTGGTTGAGGCGATCTTTGTTCGGTGGCGGGCCGCGGTGCTGCTGCCACGTCATCTGGCCGCTGCCGATACCAAAGGCCTCACGCCACCGACCACTTCACTCATTGCCTTCTATGTGCCGCTGGCCATCACCCCGATGCTGATCTTGGCGCTGCAGCCAATTGCCGCGGCCGGGATCACTCGGATGCCGATGCCACTGGAGTGTCTGGCCGTGTGGGGTCCCTTGGGGGGACTGATCTTCCTGCTGCGATCGGCGGGAATCGCCTTCAATGAGGTGGTCATCGCTCGGTGCGATGAACCCGACGGGCGGCGGCGGCTGCGAAGATTTGCGTGGGGTTGGGGCGCAGGATTCTCAGGCATTCTGACGATCATGGCAGTCACCCCTCTGGCCGACTTGTGGTTTCGCGGGGTCATCGGTCTGGAGCCCGAACTCGCCCGGCTGGGTACGCAGGTCCTCTGGCTCGCCGCTCCGCTGCCGCTGCTGACCTTCCTAGAGTCGTACTGGCAGGGCATGCTGGTGTCCCGACACCGAACGCGGGCCGTGACCGGATCGGTGGCCGCCTTTCTCGTGGTGGCTGTGATCGTCATTGCGGCGGGCGTCCTCATTGGCCGCTGGAATGGTCTTCTGGTGACGCTCGCGGCCTTTGCGGCAGGGAATACCGCCCAGACGCTTTGGCTGCGATGGAAGTGGCAGGTCGAGGGGCCGAGGAGGCCGGAGCAGCCAGAACAGGGCATTGGGGCGCCAGAACCCCTGTAAGAACATCCGCGAAATAATGACCACAGGCCCCGAAACCGCGGAACCAGTTGGCAAAAACAGCCGGAATGTGTCTGTGATTGTCCTAATTTGTATTAGGCTGTAGGCTCAGGTAGTTCTGGTTGCCCTTGTAATCGATCGTTGCCCCACAGAGAGACACGAGAGAGGTAAGAGACCATGTTTGACGCCCTAGATATGCGGAGCACGCTCGTCGTTGCGATCGCCACGTTTGGCTTGTCCACCACCATCGCCCAAGCCGGCGGCGGAACCGATTTCTACGATGTCACCACCGTGTTCGTCGGGGAAGACGGCTACGGTGGCGGCGGCTCCGATATCGAATACTACGGAACCAACAGCGGGATCTCGGCCTGGGCCGTGGGAACCACCGCCTGCAATTTGGGCAATATCGTGGCTCCTTGGTATGGCGGCACCAACCATGTGCCGGTTATTGGGCAGAACGTATACCGATACAAGGATGGCCGATTCGAACAAATCGGTCTGAGTTGGCTGAAGCACAGTTTTTGTGCCGTGAGCGAGCCGGGCTGCGGCGACTGCCAGAGCACAAACTGCAACACCCTTGGTATCGGATGTGCTGATACCTACTGGGCTGATCTGAACGCAAACATCGACGCTCCTCGGAGCGAAATCAACGCAACCACCGGCGAGTACATCTACCCGTTCACGAATTCGCCAAGTGGGCCGTCGACCATTCGGGCCAGAATCCAAATCGTCCCGTCTGATGTTAACCCCTCAGAGAATTCTGGTGCGCAATACTGGATTGAAGGTCAGTATGTCGCCGGCTGCGGCGATGATGATCCGGGCGAGAGCACCTGGGGGGTGCAACTCAACAACGCTTCGTCACGACCCGTGCGATTCACCTCCACCACGAACTGCGTTGGGCTCGGAGCCACCGACCACATGCTGCCAGCAGCCATGCGGTGGGACGATGTGGACTCCAACGCAACCGTGGTAGAAGTTCTCACCGACGAGTACGGAGAAGGTGGCACTGGTGTCGTGAGTGGCCTCCTGCACGCTGGCCATGCCGCCACCGACAATGGCAATGGCACCCATCACTACGAGTTCCTCGTACACAATCAGGTTTCGCATCGCTCGGTCGGTTCGTTCAGCGTCCCTGTGCCCGATTGCGTCACCCTCACCAATGTCGAAGCTCGGTTGCCGATCTACCATTCTGGCGAGACCATTGACAATGCCCCGTGGCACTGGGAGCACTCTGGTGGCGTCCTGACGTTCTGGACCGATGTTCACACATCTGAGAACAACATGACTGGCGCAGCCATCCGATGGGGAACCTCGGCGAACTTCCGATTCGATGCAGATGCAGCCCCGACCGATGGTGACCTGACCCTCGGCCTTTGGCGACCTGGCCCCGGGGCGGCCTCCTATGACGTGGACGTCAAGGTGCCCGATTGCGAGGGTTGCCCTGAGGACCTCAACGGTGACGGCGTAATCGACGTCGATGACCTCCTGATGTGCGTCGGCGGGTTCGGCACCCCGGCGGGCGACGTCGATGGCGATGGTATCGGTGGTGTCGATGACATCCTGATGCTGATCGCAGCCTTCGGCAGCAGCTGCTGAGCCGGCTCCAACAACCCCATATTCAAGCCCAGCCCGGCGGTTTCCCGCCGGGCTGGGCTTGCTTTGGGGCTGCCCAGGTGCCCCGCATCGATCACCGATTGTATGGGCTCCGGCATCAGGATCCTCAAAACCGGTCTCAAATCGGCGTTTGACCGGAACCAGAAACCCCCGAAATGCGGACCAATGCTTGCACCTTCCTCCCAATCCCGTATAGTTCAATGGTGTGGGGAACGATCGACGAGGTCGCGTGTGGGCGATGGTCATGGTGGCCGTTGACGCAGCGAGATCTCTAATTAGCCCTACCAGCCCACGATGTATGGGGGTTGGCCAGAATGCATGGAAAAATCCGGCCCACGCAGCCAACGCTCTGCAGGCCCCTCAGCAGGACACAAATGAACATGAACAAGCAACGCGGCTTCACTTTGGTTGAACTCTTGGTGGTGATCACGATCATCGCGATTCTGATGGGAATCCTCCTGCCAGCACTCTCAAGTGCTCAGCGAAATGCCAGAATGGAAACGGACAAAAACTTGCTTCGACAGGTCTGGATGGGATGGGACGGGTACTCATCCAGCAATGAGGGCGATTTCGTCACGCCGGCATTCATCGATCGCGCACCAATCCAGATCTCCCCCGGTCAGTTTGGTGAAGTCTCTGGCTCAGGCAACCCGGAATGGAAGTTCAACCATCTGGCGGCCGTTCTCTCCGCTTCGGTCATGGACCGACTGTTCACTCCGAAGGAATTGGTCATTTCTTCCGATCCAGCGAATGTCCTCGCCTACACCAGTTACAACTACGAAGATTATCTTCCCAACCCAGGCGGGGATACTGATGATGTCCATTGGGACACCAACTTTTCCGTCGACTTCTCGGGTAACGGCCAGTGCCACACCTCGTACATGGCGATGCCACTTGTCGGTACTCGCTTTGATGAACAGTGGACCAAGCGAGCCAATCGCACCGACACCTTCCCTGTCATCGGCACCCGCGGAGTACTCCGGGGCAACGCCGACGGCGACTTTGACTTGGAGACACAGACCAACGATGCCTACGGCATGTACGGCGAGGACAACGAATGGGTTGGGTTGGTTTGCTATAACGGCGGCGCGGTTCGAGATGAAAGCGATATGTTCCCCGATACGCTGCCTCGGCTGATCTCAAAGCGTGCGGATAGTGGTGCCGTTTCAGATGGACAGTTTGTTCGGGACGGCCTCTTCGGATACGAATGTGCCCCAAGTCCGAGCGGCGGCATCTGCGAAGTTGCCACATCAGGCGACGCTTTCCTCTGCGCCCAGTTGTACAACACTGATGTCGGCGATAATGAGGGTGGCCTCGCCATCCCAGCCGTGAACTTCAATCCAAGGCAGGCCTTGGGATCTGGACCATATCCCGGCAACTCAGACTTTGAAGATTGCCTGACGTGGGACGAGTGGTATTAGCAGGGGCGCCTCGCCGCCCGAATCCGGCACGTGTCCCGCCGAGGAATCTCCACGGCGGAAGACGTGCCTGTTTCGAGCAGGGGCAACACCCCATCACCATGTAAAAATTGTTCCGGGGGGAGATTGAGAGAGTTTGATGAGAGCACAACACTCAGGAATCGCACTCACCGGCTTGTTAGCGGCCAGCACTGCAGCATTGGCTGCCCAACGCTTCGTGGTCTGCGAAGAGTTCACTGCCACGTGGTGCACATACTGCCCCTCGGTCGCTGAAGCCCTGTACAACCTGCAGCAGGATCGTCCTGACGATCTCGTTGGTCTCATGGTCCATGGCGGCGATGCGTACACGACATCTTGGGGCGACTCACGACTGTCGTTCTACAGCGTCGGAGGCTACCCCACGGTGATCTCTGATGGCTGGGATGAGATGGCGGGCTCCTATGGTTCGGTCAGCGCGAATTATTCGCAACTCAACAGCAGAGTCAACTCCTGTTTGGCACGTTCGACCGACGTCTCGTTGGAGATGCAGGGCGAGGAACTTTCCAGCTCGCAATACCAACTCTCCATTGAGGCTGCTATCGATGCAGGTGGCACGGGTAAAACAATCCGAGTCCAATTGATCCAGTGTTACAACCAGACCAACTGGCCTGAATCCAACGAGCTTCAGTTTCATACGGTACGACAGCATGCAAACAGTTTCGATGTCACGCTGAATCCAGGCCAGAGCCATGCATGGACGCACACGTTCACTCTCTCTGGCGAGAGCCTTGCCAACCCCGGCGAGGTGACCTATATCTGCATCGCGCAGACCCCGAGTTCATCCGGTCCAGGTTCACATTCCCAAGTCCACAATTCAGCCCTGCATGAGCATGGAGAACTTCCCCCAGAAGATGTGACCGTTGGCGATGGCGGTGATTACGCCTCCATTCAAGAGGCGCTGGATGCCGTCGGCAGCGGCAGCACGATTACCGTGTTCCCCGGCACCTATGTCGGGCCGATTGATTTCAGCGGCCGCTCGGCTGACCTGGTCTCATCCGGCGGCGCCGAGGTGACCATCATCGACGCCGATCAGCTCGGCTCGGCCGTCACCATGCTCGGCAACGAGGATTCACTGTTCGACGGCTTCACCGTCACCGGCGGCCTCAACAACATCGGCTCAGCCTTCAAGATCAACGGCGATCCCACGATCACCAACTGCATCGTGCGAAACAACGTCGCGACATCGAACTACTGCATCATCTCCTCAGGCAATCCCTTCATCTCCAACACACTGTTCTGCAGCAATGATCCCAACAACATCGGGGTCACTTGGATCGACGGTGGCGGCAACGTGTTTGAAGACACCTGCGAGAACGAACCCTGCGCAGGCGATGCCGATGGCAATGGCGCAGTCGACGTCAATGACCTCCTCCTGGTGGTCGGTTCCTTCGGAAACACCGACGGCTCTGGCGATGCCAATGGCGACGGCATCTGCAATGTCGACGACGTTCTGTCCGTAGTTGCCAACTTCGGCAACAGTTGCTGAGCTGAACTCAATAGAGCACAACCCCCAAAGCCCCCGCAGCATGCTGCGGGGGCTTGTTCTTTGGTGAAGAATTGCAGCAGACAGCCGGAACCGAGATGGCCTACCGCACAATGCTGGGCTTTGATTGGCTGCCTTGACAAGAGACAGGGGCACCAGGGAAAAACACGAAGCAACGCAACTCATTGACAGGATGCCGGATTTTTGGGTCGAAACCAGTGATCTCAAGTCGACGGTTGATCGACTCATGAGAATCGTTAGAGTCAACTCGATTCGGGCATGGGGCCTGGTTGAGGAGAGAGATGATGAAGAAGCTGCTGATGATTGGTCTGTTGGCGGCGTGCGCTGATGCCGCGACGATCAATGTGCCTGGGGATTATGCGACGATTCAGCAAGCTATCAGTGCTTCATTCGACGGCGATGAGATCCTGGTAGCACCCGGGACATACAACGAGAACCTCGACTTCAATGGCCGGGCGATCACGCTGCGAAGTTCGGGCGGCCCGTCCGTCACGTCGATTGTCGGTCAGACTGCGGGCTATGTCGTAGTGGTCGAATCGCTGGCAGGGGCTGGGGGCATTGAGGGATTTGATATTGGATCAACCAAAGCGACAGGTGCCACGGTGTTTTGTGGTGACAGCACGCTTTCAGTTATTAACTGCAGGATCCTTGACGAGCAGCAAGGGTTGTATGTGGACGATTCAACACTGGAGATACGAGACAGCCAATTTTCCTATGCAGGCCGGTGCATTTATATTAACGGAGGCTCGCTCACGCTAAGTGATTCTAGTTTGACGAGTGCTAGCGAGAATGCCCTACATAACAATTCCTGTCAAGGAACGATATCAGGCTGTTCCTTTGAGAACTCAACATGTTCACGTGTCTTGTACTCCATTGGAACGTATGCGAGTCTTGTTGTGTCTGATTCAGTCTTCAGAGGAAACACCACTAGTGGCGCCACGCTCTACATCAGATGCCCGATCTCTATTTCCGGGTGTACAGTTGACTCAAATGTAGTGAACGGCAGTTCGGTATTTGAGTTCCGCGATGGCGAGCCTGGTTCGACCATCTCTGGCTGTACTTTTGCAGGGAACTCCACGGCAGTTGCAGCTGTTGAAATTGCAGATGAGCCGATCCAGATTTTTGGCACCACCTTCTGCGAAAACACACCAGGTGACATCGTGGGCCCCTAGGTCAATGGTGGTGGCAACGAGTTCCCTAACGACTGCGATGACGTTGAAGGGGCGTGTTGCGTCGATGACGTCTGCTACGAGGTAGAGCTGCTCTTCTGCTGGCTCGGCGGAGGCGAGTGGATCGGATTCAATGTTGTCTGTGAATCGGACACTTGCGCAGACCCGCCGCAGTTTGGCGCATGTTGCGTCAACGGAGAAGCCGTGTCCCTCTACGATTACGACTGTGACCGGATACTGGGCCTATTCATGGGCGAGGGAACCAACCCGGACGATGTAACGTGCCCACCTCATTGTCAAGGGGACGCCAATGGCGATGGCGAAGTCGACACGAACGACATCCTGCTGATGATCTCAGCATGGGGGCCATGCCCTTGACCACTGATTTATGAGGTGGCGGATACCTCGCAAGTTCAGCGAGATACCCCATCACTTTGTCCGGCCTGCCCAGATAGCGGCTTGGCCATTGTGAAGAAGTCAAT
>MPMB02102923.1_pt1 | contig 15215 bp, 17 predicted proteins | sample 1617371 | NCBI WGS metagenome assembly MPMB02 (sample SAMN05944808, study PRJNA350692) | marine metagenome | biome: marine; feature: ODZ; material: water; isolation source: 300 m water sample filtered on 0.2 um supor filter | place: Pacific Ocean | collected 2012-04-08 | depth 300m m
TCAATTTTAAATTCAGGAAAATGATCAGCTTTTGGCATTGCATAATCCATATAAGAGGCTGTAATTAACTGACCTGTTTTGTCATAATATGCATTTTCATATAAAGCTTGGCCAATACCTTGCACTACACCTCCATGAACTTGACCTTCTACAATGTTTGGATTAATCACTGTTCCGAAATCATCAACAGCAGTATAAGAAACAACTTTTGTTTCTCCAGTGTCTTCATTTACTTCAACTTCGCAAATGTGTGAACCTGCTGGGAAAGAAAAATTTACTGGATCATAGAAAGCTGTTTCCTTCAATCCAGGTTCAACGCCTTCCGGTAGAGGGGATTTAATTTCTCCATACTGACCAGGTAGATAACAAGCAAAAGCTATTTCTCCAATCGTTTTCTTCTTATTTGAATCTTTAACTATAAATTCTCCTTCTTTAAAATCTACATCTTCAGGTTTTGCTTCTAACATGTGGGCAGCAACTTTTTTTCCTTTATCGATAATTTTGTCACAAGCTTTAACAATAGCAGTTCCACCAACCGCAAGAGATCTGGAGCCGTAAGTACCCATTCCAAATGGTCCTTTATCTGTGTCGCCATGAATTAAATCAATGTTTTCTATTGGAACTCCAAGTTTATCAGAAACTATTTGTGCAAATGTGGTTGCGTGTCCTTGTCCATGACTATGAGTACCAGTAAATACAGAAACATTTCCAGTAGCGTTAAATCTAACTTCGGCTGATTCCCATAAACCCACGCCAGCACCTATTGACATTACAACAGCCGATGGAGCAATTCCACAAGCCTCAAGGTACGTTGAAAAACCAATTCCTCTTAATTTTCCATTTTTTGCAGATTGTTTTTTTCTTTTTTCAAAATTTTTATAATCAGCTAATTCTAATGCTTTTTCCAAGTGCCCTGAATAGTCGCCCGAATCTACGTTATGTACTAAACATTGTTGGTGTGGAAATTTACTAATAAAATTTTTATTTCTAAATTCTGCATGATCAATTCCCATTTCTCTGGCAGCTCTATCAACTAGTCTTTCAATCATATAAGTTGCTTCCGGTCTACCTGCTCCTCTATACGCATCTACTGGAGCTGTATTTGTATAAACTGCCTTAACATTGCAAAAAGCAACGGGAATATTGTAAAGACCTAATATTAGTGGTGCATACAAATAGGTTGGTGTAACGGTAGCAAATAAAGAAGCGTAACTGCCTAAATTAGCAATGGTTTCAACTTTTAACCCAGTTATTGTACCATCGTTTTTTACTCCAAGTTCTGCATATGTAATATGGTCTCTTCCATGGCAATCAGATAAAAATGATTCAGTTCTTTCTGCTACCCATTTTACAGGTCTTTCAATTTTTTTTGTTGCCCAAGCAATTACAGCATCTTCCGCATAAGGATATATTTTTGATCCAAAACCACCACCAACATCAGGTGCAACAACTCTGAATTTATGTTCTGGTTGAATAGCACAAAAAGCAGATAAAACTAATCGAGTTAGATGTGGATTTTGATTTGCTGTATACAAAGTTAATTCTTCAGATGATGAATTGTAGTCTCCTATAGATGCTCTTGGTTCCATTGCATTTGGTATTAATCTATTATTTTCTAAATCAATATTAATTACTTTATCTGCATTAGATAGTGCTTCGTCTGTTTTTACTTTATCTCCAAGACCAAAATCGAAACACAAATTTTTTTCAATTCCATCATGAATCGCTTCTGATTTCATTGCTTCACCTGTTTTAACTACAGCTTTTAAAACTTTGTACTCAACTTTAACTAATTCTGCTGCATTTTTTGCTTCATCAAGACTTTCTGCAATAACTATAGCAACATGATCACCAACATAATTCACAGAATCTGTCGCTAAAGGAGGATGTGGCGGAACTTTCATATCTGTTCCGTCTTGACTGACAATCTTCCATCCTGCGATCAATCCACCAATTTTATCAGCTGCAAGTTCTTTACCTGTTAATATTCTTATAACTCCTGAAGCTTTTGAAGCTTTTGAAATATCTATATTTTTTATTTTGGCTCTAGCGTGAGGTGATCGTACAAAATATGCATAAGTTTGGTTTGCTAAATTAATATCAGCTGTATATCTTCCTTTGCCTGTTAAAAATTTCTTGTCCTCTTTTCTCTCAACTCTTGAACCGACTAAACTTGCCATATTTTAATCCTCCTCTAATACTTTCCTTTACATTTTTGAAGCAGCTTCTTTTACTGCTGCAACTATATTTTGATATCCTGTACAACGGCAAATATTTCCTTCAAGCCATTTTCTAATTTCTTTTTCGCTTGGATTTTTGTTAGTATTTAATAAATCAATCGCGCTCATAACCATTCCTGGGGTGCAATAACCACATTGTAATCCATGTTTTTTTTTAAAAGCTTCCTGCATTGGATGCATTTTTCCATTTTTCGCTAAACCTTCTACGGTTGTAATTTTAGATCCATCAACATCAGCCGCTAACATTGTGCAGCTTTTAATTGATTTTCCATCAACGTGAACTACGCATGCTCCACACTGACTGGTATCACACCCAACATGTGTACCTGTTAAATTTAATATGTCTCTTAATAAAACTGAAAGTATGGTGTGATCTTGAATGTCTTTACTTATTTTTTTTCCATTTATTTCTAAGGAAATTTTTTTCATAATTTTATAAGTCCTTTGAAAAAATGATTATAATCACATTATATATTAATGATCAATGAAGCATTAAATTAAATTTCTACTGTAGCGTGATTTGAAGAATAAGATATGCGGCAATTACTATTAATATAATTAACGAAATATAGACAAATATATTATTTTGTGATTTTTTCTCTACTTTTTTTTCTATTGATGAAATTTTTTCTGGAGAAATTAATTTTGAAAATTTACCAAAAAAAATATCTGCCATTTTTTTTGCTGTAATATCAATTAACCTAGATCCCACTTGAACAATTTTTCCACCTACATTTACTTCAATTTCATAAATAAGTTTTGTTCCGCCTTCAAAATCTTTGAGGTTAACTTTAGCTGAACCAGAGGCAAAACCAACTGGTGAATTGCCAGATCCTTCAATGATATAACTATCTGGAGCATTGATATCCTTTAATTCAATATCACCTGTAAAACTCGCATTAAATGGTCCAATTTTATTAGTGGCAGTAACTGTAAATTCTGTATCAGAGTTTTTTCTAAATTTTTCACATCCAGGTATAGCTTGTTTAAGTATATTGGGATCATTTAAAGATTCCCAAACTTTTTGTTTTTCTAGATCAATTTGATAAGATCCGGAAAGTTTCATAACTAAATAATAATTTAACACAAATAATTATGGATGATAATATAAAAAAAGAATTACAGTCAGCTGCATTTGAAAAATTGATCAGTCATTTAAGAGAAAAAAAAGATGTTCAAAATATTGATCTAATGAATTTAGCTGGATTTTGTCGAAATTGTTTATCAAGATGGTACAGGGAAGCGGCAGAAAAAAGAGGAATTGAAATTTCAGATCTAGATGCAAGAGAGCATGTTTATGGTATGCCTTATGAAGAATGGAAAAAAAAATATCAAAAATAATTATTTTTCTTTAAGTCTTGGAAACAATTCTACAAAATTACATGGTTTATGATTAATATCTAATTGATATTTTAATATCCCATCCCATGCATCAGTTACACCGCCAGATGAACCAGGTAATGCAAATACATATTTGCCGTTAGCTAAAACTGCACAAGCTCTAGATTGAATTGCTGATGTGCCTATAGTTTTTAAACTTAAGTTTCTGAAAACTTCTCCAAATCCAGTTATATGTTTATCTGCAATTTCTTCAATTGCCTCGGGTGTAATATCTCTACCTGTTAATCCTGTGCCTCCAGTGGTAATGATAACATCAATGTTTTCTTGATTAATCCAATCTTTTAAGATTTTTTTGATATCTTCTTTGTTGTCTTTGCAAATTTTTCTATCGATTAAGTTATGTTTGGCTTCTTCAATTTTTTTTACCAAGATAGCTCCCGACTTGTCATTTTCGAAAGTTCTCGTATCAGTCACAGTTAAAATTGCTATATTTACTTTCATAAATTAAGTCAGTAATAAATATTATTAATGATTATATTATCAATTCTATTTTTTGTAACTGCGATATTATATTCAAGTGTTGGATTTGGAGGTGGTTCTGCTTATTTAGCTTTACTTTTGATTTCAGGAGTGCCTTATTTCATTTTTCCTATACTTGCGTTGTCTTGCAATATCATTGTTGTATCAGGTAATTGTTTTAATTATATCAGAGCTGGTAATTTAAATCTTAGGCTTTTGATCCCCTATTTGATTGGATCCATGCCTCTGGCATTTATAGGTGGTTCTTTACCAATAGAAAAAAAGTTGTTTGAAATATTATTATTTCTAGTTTTAACTATAGCTGGAATATTATTGCTATTAAATTTTAGATCCTACGATGATAAAGAAGAAAGTTACAGAAAAATTCCTATAATAATTTCAATTTTAATTGGTGGAATTTTAGGATTTATTTCAGGTGTTGTTGGAATTGGTGGAGGAGTTTTTTTAAGTCCTATACTTTTTTTAATAAAAGCAGGTAGACCAAAACACATAGTTACAACAACTTCTTTATTTATACTAATTAATTCCTTATCTGGAATTGTAGGTCAATTAACAAAAAATGCAGTTATAAGTGAGATACCAAATTACTGGTTCCTTTTATTGGCAGTTCTTATAGGTGGACAGGTAGGAAATTTTTTAAATTTAAAAATATTCCCTACTCGTATATTGGTATTGGTTACTTCTTGCCTTGTCTTATTTGTTGCTATTAGAATTGCTTACAAATTATTTATATAACATCCATGGATAAAGATTTTTTTAAAAAAACAAGAATTCTAGATGGGGGCATGGGCCAAGAATTACTTAACAAAGGATTAAAACCGAAAGGAACATTGTGGTCTGCTCATGCTTTAATTGATAAAGAATGTCATCAGTTAGTTATCGATACTCATTTAGATTTTATAAATGCTGGAGCTGAAGCAATAGTCACAACAACATTTACTGCTAGAAAAAACAGGTTGATTCAGAATGATTGTGAAAAATATTTTGAAAAAATAAATATTAAAGCTGTTGAGCTGGCCTTAAAAGCAAGAGATATCTCAAAAAAAGAAATTTTGATAGCTGGTGGCTTACCTAACCAAAATCAAACCTATAGTGCTAATTTAGGTAATGACTTAAATTTAATAGAAAAAAATTTTTATGATCAAGCTAAACTTCTTAAAAATGGAATTGATTTTTATTATTTAGACGTAATGAGTAGTGGATTGGAGTGTGAAATTGCGCTCAAAACAATTGAATCATTTAATCTACCAGTTCTAGTAGGTATTCATGTAAGAGATAATGGTCAGCTTCCATCAGGAGAAACAATTAAAGATATCGTTAAAAAACATAAAAATAATAATTGGCTTGGAATTATTACAGCTTGTGTTTCTCCTAAGGCATATGAGTTAGTCATTAATGATTTACAAAAACTAAAAATACCATATGGATTTAAGTTAAATGCATTTAAAAAGATACCAGAAGATTATACTGTCGCCTCTAAAGATCAATGGGGAAATGCAGGCAATCCAAATACAGTTTTAGGAGTAAATACTGATTTAAATGAATCTAATTTTTACGAATATGTAAAAAAATTTATGGAAAGCGGTGCAACAATATTAGGTGGTTGTTGCGAAATAAGACCTTCTCACATAAAAGAAATTTCTAAACTAAAGTAATTTTTTTTTAGTTGATTTTTTTACAAAATAAATTCCTAATATAACGGCGATTAAAGCAACTAAAACTTTTGGAGTAATTAACTCTTTTAAAAATATATAACCTAAAATTACACCGAAAATTGGAATTAAATAAGCTACCTGGGCTTGAAAAACTAAACCATTATTTTTTAATATTCTAAATCTTATTAGCCAGGCAATACCCGTAGAAACAGTTCCAAGATAAATTAATGAAATAGTTGAATCTAGTCTATGTGAGAAATGCAAATCTTGAATAAACATTAAGGATTCCGTTGTATTGAAATAACTTAGTATTAAACTTATTGGTAAAATAAATATTGTTGCCCAAATTAAAATTGACGAAGTTACATTCTCGTTTGCTTTATTGCTTACTTTTAATGTTAACAACCCTCCAATAACGTAAAAAGTTGATCCTATCAGTATTAGAATTGCTGACATAAAATTAGTATCATTAATCAAAATACTATCTGAAAATAAAAAAACTATTCCAGAAAAACCAACAAGAACACCTAAAACTTTTGTAAAATTAATTTTTTCACTATCTGTAAAAAGATGAGCTAATATAGTTGCGCTTAAAGGTGTAGTTGCCATTAAAATTGCGGCTAAATTACTTTGAATTTTTTGAACTCCATATGCTATTAAAAAAAATGGAATAACTAAATTTATTAATCCAATTGCTGCAAACCAATACCAGTCTTTTGAAAATGCTTCAATTTTTATTTTTTTATACAAACATAAACCAATAACAGGGATTGCTCCAAAAAAAATTCTTAAAAAAGCAATCATAACTGGTCCATAAGAATAAGTTGCTATTTTAATATTAAAAAATGCTGATGACCATATTAGAGCTAAAACTGTAAGCAAAATATAATCTAAGGGTTTTGGGCTTCTCATTCGATTATATCTTCAATTACTCCATTTGTAATTTTTTGAAGATCCATAAAACTAATTTTGAATATACTGTTAGGATGTCCTGCCGCTGCAAAAACATATTTAAATCTTTGTAACGACTTATCAATATAAATATTTAAATCGTTTAAATGTCCTACTGGTGATACTCCTCCGATTGTAAATCCTGTTATTTCTTTTACTTGATCTGCGTTTGCCATACTCACATCTTTTTCGTTTAAAATTTTTTTAATTTTGTTAAGAGAACATCTCTTATCACCAGCTATTAAACATAACAAGAAGGAGTTTTTTGTTCTTAAAAATAAACTTTTTACAATAGAACCAACTTCTGTATTTAGACTTTTTGCTGCATCAAAAGCAGTTCTAGCTGTACTTTCTAAAATTATAACATTTAAATTATTGTCAAATTCTTTTAACTTCTGACTAACTCTTTTTACGGTTTCTTTGTTTAATAAATTTTCCATATAATTTTTTTAAAACTGGTTTTAATTCTTTAAGTAGGTCTTCTGCTATCAAACCTATACCAGATTTTTTTCCTATTTCACTATGCAGCCAAACTCCTGCACAGCTTGCATCAAAACAATTTAATTTATTTTTACCAACTAAACTTGAAATGATTCCTGATAACACATCTCCACTTCCAATAACCGCTAATTCTTTTGTTGAATTGTTGTTTGTAATTATTTTTTTTCTATTTGATATATAAGTTGTGCTACCTTTTAACACAATTGTGCAATCAATTAATTTGGAAGCATTGATAATTTTCAATTCATTTTTTTTTATGTAATTAAATTTTGGAAATATTGTTTTAAATTCTTTAACATGTGGAGTAATTATTTTATTTTTATCAAGCAATTTATAGATAGTTTTTTGATCATATTTAAAAGAAGTAATTGCATCTGCATCTAATATTACGTTTTTAATTATTTTAAGTAGAAATGTTGTTTTTTTTTTTGTAGCGCTGTTTGATCCTGCTCCTGGCCCTATTAGAAATGTAGCACTTTTATTTTTTAATACAAAATTTTTAAATTCTTTAAAATTATTTATCTCTTTTTTTAATAGTGATGGAAATTTTAAAGAATAAATTGGCAATGTCTGTTTGTCACAAATTATTTTTACTGATCCAACGCCTGTTCTTAATGCAGCTTCAGCGCTTAATAATGTGGCTCCTATCATTTCTTTTTTTCCACCTACAACTATCAATTGTCCTCTACTATATTTGTGACTATTCTTTTTTTTGAATGGAAAGTTTTGTAACCATTTGTGAGGCGTATTTTGCTGTTTTTTCATTTTACAAATATAAAGGTTACTACTTATGAGAGAATTGCATAACTGTTATCTTTTAATATTATCTTCTTATTATTACATTTTTTGATATTAAGAAGTGAGAAATAGGAAAAAATTATGAATTCGAGCAAAATTTTGAAATTAATGAAAGACAAGGAAATTGAATTTGTAGATCTAAGATTTACCGATCCAAGAGGAAAATTACAACATTTAACCATGGATTCAACAGTAGTTGATGAAGAGATGTTAAATAAAGGTGTTTTCTTTGATGGCTCATCAATTGCTGGATGGAAAGCAATAAATGAATCAGATATGATTTTAAAACCTGATCTAAACAGAAAAATAATTGATCCTTATACTTCTCATAACACTCTAATTTTGTTCTGTGATATTTTAGATGCTGTTAAAAAAGATTCTTATGAAAGAGATCCAAGAGGAATTGCAAAAAAAGCTGAAACTTATTTAAAATCTACAGGAATTGGAGATAAGGCTTATTTTGGTCCAGAGCCAGAATTTTTTGTATTTGATGATGTTCGTTATAAAAATGACATGAATGAAACAAGTTTTGCAATAGATAGTATAGAAGGTCCTTACAATACTGGAAGAAAATATGAAAACGGAAACATGGGACATCGTCCAGGAATTAAAGGAGGATACTTTCCAGTTCCTCCAGTTGATAGTGCACAAGATATGCGTGGTGAATATTTAAAAGGACTGAGAGATGTTGGTGTTAAAGTTGAAAAACATCACCATGAAGTAGCCCCAAGCCAACATGAGCTTGGAATGTATTTTGGAACTTTAGTTCAACAAGCAGATAACATTCAACTTTACAAATATGTAGTTCAAATGGTTACTCATTCTTTTGGGAAGACCGCAACATTTATGCCAAAACCTGTAAAAGGAGATAATGGTTCTGGAATGCATGTTCACCAGTCTATTTGGAAAGGGAACAAAGCTATCTTCTCTGGAAATAAATATGCTGGATTATCTGATACTGCATTACATTATATCGGTGGCATTTTAAAACATGCAAAAGCAATTAATGCATTTTCAAATGCTGCAACAAATAGTTATAAAAGATTAATCCCAGGTTTTGAAGCTCCTGTATTATTAGTATATTCAGCAAGAAATAGATCTGCTTCATGCAGAATACCTATTGTATTAAATAAAAATGGTGCAAGATGTGAAGTAAGATTTCCTGATGGTTCTGGTAACCCTTATTTAGCTTTTGCCTCAATGTTGATGGCAGGACTAGATGGAATTAAAAACAAAATTGACCCAGGCAAACCTCTTGATGAAGATTTATATGCGTTACCTGAAAATAAAGTAAAAAAAATTCCAACAGTTTGCGGTTCTCTTAGAGAAGCGATGGAAAGTTTAGATAAAGATAGAAATTTTTTAAAACAAGGTAATGTATTTACCGATGATCAGATTGATGCCTATATTGCGCTAAAATTTGAAGAAATTTATAATTTAGAACACACTCCACATCCAATGGAATTTGAGATGTATTATAGTTCTTAAAAATAATTATTTTTTACTTTTAAGTATTTTTTCGTCAGCAATTTTGTGTTTATTTACACCTTTTTTGATTGTGTAGTTGAGCGTGCCATGAGCGCCAGCTTCAACAGGCTTACGTTGAGTTCTAAATAAAGTTTTTAATTTAGCCTTTTCTGCTAACTTATTTGAATGTTTTACTAAATGCTTCTTATCTCTCATAACGCTGTATTATATATAATTATTAATTATACGGCAATATAGTTTTAAGTTTTAAATGACTCTCCGCAGCCACAACGCTCTGTTTCATTGGGGTTTTTAAATACAAATGTAGATGAAAATTGTTCTTGTTTATAGTCCATTTCTGTACCAAGAAGATACATTATTGCACCTGGATCTATGAAAACTTTTACACCTTTGTCTTCAATAATTTCATCTATTTGATTAATTTCTTTTGCATACTCCATAATATATGTCATGCCAGCACAACCGCCTGATTTTACACTAACTCTTATTCCTAAAGATTTAGTTTCATCATTAGACATAATTTCTTTAATTCTATTTGCTGCATTGTCGCTAAGAGTAATAACTTGTTTCATTATAAATTTAACTCCAATTTTGCTGATTCTGACATCATCGATTTATCCCAAGGAGGATCCCAAACTAAATCAAGATCAACCTTTTTAACACCTTCTATCTCCTTGATACTATCTTCTACCTCTTTCGGTAAACTTTCGGCAACTGGACAATTAGGAGTAGTCAATGTCATATTCACTTTAACATTATTATCTTTATCTATCTGAATATTATAAATTAATCCAAGCTCATATATATTTACTGGTATTTCAGGATCATAAATTTTTTTTATTTCAGTTATTATTTTATTTTTTAATTCCATGATTAGTATAATTTTTCTGTATTAATTTCTCTATGAGAGTTGTCTATAGCAGATATCAGAGTATGCCATGATAAAGTAGCGCATTTAACTCTCATTGGATATTGTTTTACTCCCGATAAACACATTAATTTTGTTTTTTCTTCATCTTTTAAAATTTTAGATTTTAATTCTGGGTTTTCTTTAATCATTCCTAAGAAATCATTTATAATTTCTTTTACTTCTTTTGTATCTTTATCTTTAACTAAATCTGTCATTATAGAAGCTGATGCCATTGATATTGCGCACCCACTCCCTTCAAAAGATGCATCTTCAACTTTCTTTTTTTCATCTAATTTAAGATAAACATGAACACTATCACCACATAGAGGGTTATACCCTTTGGCATCTTTATTAAAATTATCTGTCTTTCTTAAATTTCTTGGATTCTTTCCGTGCTCCAATATAATCTCTTGATAAAGTTCTTTTATATTCATTTTAAATTAAAAATTTTTTTACATTTATTAATTGAAGAATTAAGTTGATTTAAATCTTCTTTTGTATTGTAAATACCCAAAGATGCACGAGCACTTGCTGCCATTCCTAATTTTTCATGAAGTATTTGACAACAATGATGTCCCGCTCGTATTGCTACACCATCTTCATCTAAAATAGTAGCAATATCATGTGGATGAACTCCTTCTATAGTAAAAGATAAAACTGCGCCTTTTTCCTTTGGATTACCAACTAATTTTACAGAATTATTTTTTCTTAATATTTCTTGTCCATAATCCATTAATTCTTTTTCATGTTGAATAACTTTATTCATTCCAATCTTTTCAAGAAATTTAATAGATTGATCAAAAGCTACAATTTGAGCTGTTGCCATTGTTCCGGCCTCATATTTGTTAGGTAAATCTCCATACGAAACACTGTCTTTTTTAACTTCTTTAATCATGCCTCCACCACCTTGATAGGGAGGAAGTTCTTCTAACCATTTTTTCTTTGCATAAAGAATACCAAGTCCTGTTGGTCCATACATTTTGTGACATGAAATTGTATAAAAGTCACAGTCTAGATCTTGCATATCTAATATTAAATGTGGTGCTCCCTGACAGCCATCAATTAAAATAGGAATTTCTTTTGAATGGGCAAGTTCTGTTATTTCTTTAATTGGTAAAATTGCTCCAGTTACATTTGATAAATGAGTAACAGAAATCATTTTAGTTTTAGATGAGATTTTTTTTTCTATACTTTCAACAGTAACTTCACCGTCATTATTAACTTCTGCAAACTCAATCTTAACGCCTTTTAAATTCCTTAAATAATGCCACGGCACATAATTTGAATGATGCTCAAGTTCTGTAAGCAAGATTTCATCACCTTCCTTTAGATATTTTTGACCAAAAGTATTTGCAACAAGATTAATTGCTTCAGTAGCACCTTTGGTAAAAACAATTTCATCTTTGTCTTTTGCGTTAATGTATTTTTGCACAGATACTCTTGTATTTTCATAATTATTAGTAGCTGCTATTGACAAGGCATGAACACTTCTTCCGACATTTGAAAACTCATTGCTGTAAAAATCATTAATTCTATCTATTACTGACTGGGGTTTTTGAGAAGAGTTTGCACTATCTAAATAAATAAGATTTTTATTATTAAATATGGGAAATTCTTTTTTTATATTCGAGAAATTCATTCTTTAACTCCCATTATATTTTTAATTAATTTTTTAACTTCTAAATCAGTAATTTTTTCAACAACGTCTAATAAAAAACCATTAATTAAAAGTTCTTTTGATTGTTGGTAATTTAACCCTCTGGACATCAAATAAAATATTGAGTTTTCATCCAAATTCCCAGATGTAGACCCGTGAGAACATTTTACATCGTCAGCATAAATTTCTAATTCTGGCTTTGCATCAAACTCTGTATTTTCATTTAATAAAAGAGCTTTGCTAAGTTGGTATCCATTAGTCTTTTGTGCTTTTGAATTAACAAATATTTTTCCTTGATAAACGCCTTTAGAATTATTATTTAAAACGCTTTTAATTAATTGATAGCTTTTAGTATTTTCTCCCAAATGATTAATATTAGTTTTTACCTCATGATGCTGATCATTTTTTAAATTTATAATTCCATTAATAAATGCAGAACTATACTTGCCATTTAAATTGCAATTTATTTCACTCTTTATAAATTTAGATCCAGTTGAAAAAATAAATGTTTCGGCGAGACTATTATGTTCTAAGTCAATATTATTAAAAAAATATTTAATATTTGAGTTTAATTTGTGGTCAATTTTATAATTTTTAAGAATTGAATCTTTTTCAACTTTAAATTGATAATTATGATTTATAAAATTATTATTTGAGCTATCATCAAATAAGTTAATAACTTTTAAACTGCTATTTTTTTTTAAAACAAAATCAATTCTTTGATTTATTGTGTTTGAGTTAAGCTTATTGTTTGTAATATTGTAAATAATTAAAGGCTTGTTTAATGAGTAATTTTCTTTAATCGTTAATTTAACATAATGAAATTTAAGAGCATTGTTTAAAGAAACTAGAGAATTTTTTAGATTTAAGTCTTCAGTTTCGTTGGTATCGGTGATTTCTATTTTACTTTTTTCTTCATAATTAAAATCAATCTTAGAAATTAATCCATTTACAAAAATAATCTTGTTATGATCAAAATTATTAATAAGTACTGATTGATCAAATTTATCAGGTCTTGTTTCATTGTTGAAAAATTTTAATTCTTTTATATTAGATGAAATTATTTGATTTAAATCTGAAAATTTCCAATCTTCTATTCGCTTGTTAGGAAAACCATTTTTAATAAATTCATTAAGATTTTTTTCTCTTAATTCAAAGTCTTTTTTTGAAGATTTTAAGTTTTTAATAACTTTATCAAAATCTATTTTTAACTGCTCTTCCATTTAAATAAAACTTTCATATCCTTTCTTCTCTAAATCTAATGCTAATTCTGGTCCTCCAGATTTAACAATTTTTCCATTAATTAAAACATGTACAAAATCAGGTTTAATATAATTTAATAACCTTTGATAATGAGTAATAATTAAAAAAGAATTTTTTTTATTTCTTAAAGTATTAACGCCTTTTGAAACTATTTTAAGAGCATCTATATCAAGACCTGAATCTGTTTCGTCTAAAATTGATAATTTTGGGTTTAGTATAGACATCTGAAGAATTTCATTTTTCTTTTTTTCTCCACCAGAAAAACCAACATTTAATTGCCTGCTTAAAATTTTTTCATCAAATTTTAATTTTAATGCTTTTTCTTTAACCATTTTTAAAAATTCAATTGCGTCTAATTCTTTTTCGCCTCTAGATTTTTTAATTGCATTTAAAGTAGTTTTTAGAAAGATATTTGTATTTACCCCTGGGATTTCTAATGGATATTGGAAAGCTAAAAATATTCCTTTATGTGCTCTTTCTTCTATTGCAAGATCTAATAAATTTTTATTTTCAAAAATTACATTTCCACTTATCTCATAGCCTTTTTTTCCAGACAATACATTTGATAATGTGCTTTTTCCTGATCCATTAGGTCCCATTAAAGCATGTACTTCTCCAGATTTTATTTCAAGGTTAAGACCGGTTAAAATATTCTTTTCATCAATTTTTGCTTTAAGATCTTTAATTTTTAGCATTTAACCAACGCTTCCTTCTAAACTAATTCCAACTAGTTTTTGTGCTTCAACAGCAAATTCCATCGGCAATTGTTGTAAAACTTCCTTACAAAATCCATTAACTATTAAACCTACTGCTTCTTCCTGATTTAAACCTCTTTGATTACAGTAATAAAGTTGTTCATCACTGATCTTAGAGGTGGTCGCTTCATGTTCAATGTTTGAAGTAGAGTTTTTATTTTTAATATATGGAACTGTATGAGCTCCACATTTATTTCCCATTAGTAAAGAGTCACATTGAGTAAAATTTCTAGCATTTTTAGCTTTGGACGAAATATCTACTAAACCTCTGTAGGTATTGTCTGCAAAACCTGCCGAAATTCCTTTTGAAATAATTTTACTTCTTGTATTTTTTCCAAGATGAATCATTTTTGTTCCCGTATCAGCTTTTTGATGATTATTTGTAATTGCAATTGAATAAAACTCTCCTACTGAATTATCTCCTTTTAAGATACAACTTGGATATTTCCAAGTTATTGCTGAACCTGTTTCAATTTGTGTCCATGATATTTTTGAATTTTTTCCTTTGCATAATCCTCTTTTAGTGACGAAATTATAAATACCACCCTTGCCATCTTTGTCTCCTGGATACCAATTTTGCACCGTAGAATATTTAATTTCCGCATCATCTAATGCTACTAGCTCAACATTTGCTGCATGTAATTGATTTTCATCTCTCATAGGAGCTGTACAACCTTCTAGATAACTTACATAACTATCTTTATCTGCGATAATTAATGTTCTTTCGAATTGTCCTGTTTCAGATGCATTAATTCTAAAGTAAGTTGATAATTCCATTGGGCATCTAATGCCTTCTGGTATGTAAACGAAAGAACCATCTGTAAAAACTGCAGAGTTTAATGTTGCAAAGTAATGATCAGTTAATGGGATTACAGAGCCCAAATATTTTTTAACAAGCTCAGGGTGTTTTTGAATAGCTTCTGATATGGGACAAAAAATAATTCCTTGTTCTGTCAACTTGTCTTTAAAAGTAGTTGCAACAGATACAGAATCAAATACTGCATCAACAGCAATATTATTTAATCTTTTTTGTTCAACTAGTGCTATTCCAAGTTTATTGTAAGTTTCCAATAACTTGGGGTCTAAATCCTCAAGACTTTTTGGTTTATCTTTTAA
>MPMB02152873.1_pt1 | contig 15207 bp, 16 predicted proteins | sample 1617371 | NCBI WGS metagenome assembly MPMB02 (sample SAMN05944808, study PRJNA350692) | marine metagenome | biome: marine; feature: ODZ; material: water; isolation source: 300 m water sample filtered on 0.2 um supor filter | place: Pacific Ocean | collected 2012-04-08 | depth 300m m
AAATGCAATGTGCCATGGAAAACTCCTCTGTTTTCCATGTTGAATCACAACCAAGCTAACAGACCCTTAATAAGTCAAACTTTTTGCAGGTTGGTATTACATAAAATTTCAAGTGTTTTAATAATTTTTTGAGAGAAGAGGGGAAATTCAAATGAAACAGTTTCGCGCCATGTTGCACGGAAGCGCCGCCATGAGAACCTATGTCGCCGCGATCCTGACCGTCCTTTGTATCGGCGGGTACGCCCTGGACGCCAAAGCCCAATCGACCGCACCGAACGATTGCTTCGAGCGCGCCAAGATCCTTGAGGGTCTGGAGGGAGGGTTTGCGGAAAAACTCACCTCCGTGGGCCTCGCTAAAAGCGGCGTTTTGATGGAGGTTTTGACATCGGACAAGGGCTCCTGGACCATCCTCTCGACCCAGCCGAGCGGCTATTCCTGTCTCGTCGCGGCAGGCGAGAATTGGGTCGACGTGCCGGTCGAAGCACCCGGATTAAGCATGTAGCCGGTGGCGTCGAGGAAGCAATTTTCCCGCCTTTCCCTTAGAAGCGTATCGCTTCCCCTTGGAAGCGATACGCTTCTCCCCGTCATTGCTTTTTCCTTCCGCGCTGCTCTCCGCCGCGCCTTTTGACCTCTCGGCGCCGCTTTATTGCAGCTGCTCCTTCAGAAAAGACAAGGTCCACCGCCCGCATGTAGGCGCCGACGCTTTCCTCTGTTGTCGCTACCTTGCCTTGGTAAAGGTCCAAGGCCAGCGCCAGGAAACCTTGACGGGCGAATTCGGCGGCGACCGACTTGATCTGATCGTTGAGGCCCCACCATTCATGGACCAGCAGCACCGCCGGCACTGCGATCAGCGGCGGCACCAGGCCGGCGGCGGTCCACAGTTCGACCGGCACGCCGGCCGGCGGGGTGGCGACGACAAGGTCGTTGGCCGTCGTCGGCGGGCCCATGCCAAGGATCAGGCAGAGCACCGCGGTCAGGCCCAGGAAGTATATACACGTTGCCGCCCGACAGCGCTTAAGCGACGCCGATCAGGGCGTTGTCGAGGCCGGTCATGGAAAAGCGGATTTTCGATCTTATATGGGAAACAGCGGCGGTCCCGGTTGCAAAGTTCTGGCCGTTAGTTGATAATGAGAATCACTTTTTGATGAAATTAATCTTATAACAGGTGGAGACTCCATATGAGCAAAGGCAAGTTTCTTGCGTTCGGCATGGCTCTGGTCATGGCTCTGGTCATGAGCATGGCCAGCGGTTCGGCGTTCGCCGGCGATCCCGCAAAAGGCCAGAAAGCCTTCATGAGCAAATGTAACGTTTGCCATTCGGCTGCCCAAGGTGACAAGAAGAAAAAAGTAGGCCCCAATCTGTATGGTGTCGTCGGCCGCAAGGCGGGCGCCCTCCCGGGTTACAAGAAATACAAGGGCCTGAAAGGCGCTGATTTCGTTTGGGACGATGCGAATCTCGATGAACTCATCACCGATTCCAAGAAATTTTTCAAGAAAATCGGCGGTAAGAAATCCAGGATGGTTGTTAAAATAAAAGATGCCAGTGAGCGCGCCGACATCATTGCCCACCTGAAAACGCTGAAATAGCCTTTTCCCTGGCCGGCAAAACCGAAGCCAATAAGCGCCCCCGCCTCGTCAAAGGCGGGGGCGCGGCTTTGCGCCAAGGTCAAAGACAAAGCCTGTTCTCGCTAGCTAGTGGCCCGCGTCAGCCAAATTGCACCCCTACGACGGTTTAGCGCGGATCGCCTTTGGCGATTCCAATCAATCTGGATTTGCTCTATGGCGGCGGTGGGGATTGGCCGGGCGGAACGCCTCAGGCAACGCCGGTCAGCGCACTGGGAACGCCGAACTCCCTTTCTGCGTAATCGATCAACCTGGCTAGGCAGTTGGCCACCGGCTGGTCGTTGGTATTGATCACCAGCTCGGGGTTTTCCGGGGCTTCGTAGGGGGCGGAGACGCCGGTGAAGTCGGGGATCTCGCCTAGCCTGGCTTTCCTATACAGGCCCTTGGGATCGCGCTTCTCGCAGGTTTTCAGTTCGGAATTCAAGTAAACTTCGTGAAACCGGCTGGGCAGGATTTTCCGCGCCAGGCGGCGATCCTGGCGATACGGGGAGATGAAGGCCGCGATCACGATGAACCCGGCATCGGCGAACAAGGTCGCGACTTCGCCGATGCGGCGGATGTTCTCGATGCGATCCTCGGGCGAGAAACCCAGGTCCGAGTTCAGGCCGCCGCGGATATTGTCTCCGTCCAACACGTAAATTTGGTATCCCTTGAGATGAAGTTGTCTTTCCAGTTCCAGCGCCAGGGTGGTTTTGCCGGCCCCGGAAAGGCCGGTGAACCAAAGGATGCCGCTTCGGTGGTTGTTCCGTTGCCAACGGTCTTCGGTGGCGATTCGGTGTTCCACGGCGAAGATGTTGGAGGATTTTTTTTCTCCATTGTGCATGGCTTTTAATTCATCCGTTGGTGTGGGCGGGGGCAGTTCAATATGTGCGGGACGATCCTCGGATCGCCTAGGCCAACCAGGGCGCCTAGTGGATGCCGCATTCGGTCTTTTCCCGTCCCGCCCAGCGGCCGGCGCGGACACCTTCGCCGAGCCCGGCCAAGCTTGTGCACGGGACGCATCCAACCGAGGTGTAACCCTTTTCGGCCAAGGGGTGGCGGGGAAGCTTCAGTTCCCTGAAAGTAGCCTCGACGCGAGCCGGCGACCAGGCGGCGAGAGGGTTGATCTTGATCCGGCCATCGATGAATTCGAAGACTGCCAGCCGCGACCTTTCGCCGCCGTGAAAACGTTTGCGGCCGGTGATCCAGGCGTCGAATCCCCGCAACGCCTTGACGAGAAGCTGCTTCTTGAGCAAAGAGCAGCAATCGTCGGTGGCGGTGAGAGACAAGATCCGTTCCGGACCGAAAGCTTCGAGGGCCGACGGATCGGCGCTCACCGTGCGGACGCCCTTGAGACCCAGATGCGATTGCAAGATGTCGCGGTAAGCCAGGGTTTCCTCGAACAACAGACCGGTATCGAGAAAAATTACCGGCGTCGCCGGGTCGATCTCGGCGACCAAGGCAAGCAATACCGCCGCCTCGATCCCGAATGACGAGGAAACGGCGACGCGGCCGGGAAATTCATCCCGAATCATGGCGGCGAGCAGCTGCCGGGCGTCGAGATGCCCATGGCGGTCTTGCAGCCGCCGCGCCAGCTCCTCGCCGGGACCGGCTTGGTCGATCGGTTCGGCCGTCTCGTCGATGCCGGGCATCGGCGGGACGGTGATCAGCAAACGCCGTTCGACCGCCGCGTCGGATTCCTCGATCCAGGCATCCAGGGCCAGGTTGAGGAGAATGATCCCGGCACCGGCGTGGGCCTTGGCGGTGGCTTCCAGAACGGCATGCAGAGCAATGATCAGTTTCTTGTCGCCGCGGTAATGGGCCCTGACGCCAGGAATCAAGGCCTCGTCATGATCCGCCATGACCTCGATGCCGGCGACCAGCAAAAGGCGCCGGCAAGCCCATAAAATGGAACGCCCGGCGGCGCGGAGAGCAAGGTCGCGGCTGCCCAGGTCGAGCAACCGGTCGATGTCGAAGCGCTCGACCCGCGCCAGGTCGGCCAGGTATTCGCCCAGGACCACCGGGTGGGCGCACTCGCCCAAACCGGACAGCGGCGGGGAGAATTCCTCGGATTGGCCCCAATCCACGAACAGATCGGCGGCTTGCCGGTCGACACCGCTGGTCACCGGTTCGAGAAGGGCTTCGATGCGTTCGCCGCCAAGCCGTTGCACCCATTGGCGCATGCTTTCGCCGGCCCGCCGCGTCGCCCCGTATTCCTTGAAAACCAGTTTCAGCGCCGTCTTGGCGTGGGGGGCGGGGATCACCGGCCCGGCGAAGCCGAGTTCGCCCGGCCGCCGGCCGTTGCCTCCCAGATGAATCTGGTAGTGAGGGGCGGGGCGGCCATTGATTTTCTTGGCCAAGCCGTGAAAGCCTATGTCGCCCACATGGTGCTGGCCGCAGGAATTCGGGCAGCCCGAAACGCGCACCCGGATTGCCGGCAAATCGGCCAGTTCGTCGGCGTCGGCGAGCAACTCGGCAGCGAAGGCGTGGGAGTTGGTGATGCCGATCGGGCAGGTGCTGGTGCCCATGCAGGACACCAGGTCGTCCAGGCCCCGCGGCCGTTCGGCGACCACGAAAGCAAGTTCGCGGACTTGTTTGACGAAGGAATCGGCGGCGTTGCCTGGCGGCAGGCCGACGGCGATGATATTCTGATCGCGGGTCAGGCGGAACTCTTGCGCCGCCGCGCCCTCGGCGATGTCCGTTAGTTTTTCGAAACGATCCGAATCCAACAGCCCAAGGGGCGGCCGGACAACCACGGCGACACCGCCATCTTGTTGGTCGATACGCCCGCCGGGTAGGGACGGCGGGCCGTCACCGGCGTCCGGCGTCCGCCATCGCAACGGCCGCCACTGCCGCCTGGGCAGAGCGCGGAGGCGTTCGAACTCCTGTTCGAAAAGCTCAACGAACTTCTCCTCGCCGAACCGTTTGATCAGGAATTTGAGGCGCGAGGCCATCTTTTTCTTGCGGTCGGAAAAGCGGTGGTGGACTCGCGCCAGGGCCTCCTGGACGGCGGCCATCTCGTCTTCGCGGACAAAGTCCTTGATGACGACCCCCGAACGCGGCTGGCTGCCCAGTCCGCCGCCGGCCAGAACCTTGAAGCCCGGCTGGCCGTCCCTGACGATGGCGATGAAGCCCAGATCGTCGATGGAGGCGAAGCCGCAGTCATGGGCGCAACCGGAAATCGTCGTCTTGAACTTGCGCGGCATGTGCTGGACGAGCGGGTGGCGAAACCACATGCCGGCCAGTTGCTCCGCCACCTTGCCGGCGTCGACGCGTTCGTGCGGGCAAATGCCGGCCAAGGAGCAGCCGACGGTGTTGCGGAACGTGTTCCCGGCCGTCTCGCGGGTGGTCACGCCGCCCTGGTTGAGAGCATCGAGAAGGCCCTCGGTGGCGTCCAGGGGAACGAAATAAAGTTGCAGTTCCTGGCGGGTGGTGATGAGGATGTCGCCGCCGCAGAATTTGCGGTTGGCGGCGGCGATGGCGCGGGCCTGGCGAAAGCTCAGCCGGCCGCCCGGAATCTTCGTCCGCACCATGTACATTCCGGCTTGCTTCTGGGCGTAAATGCCGCCGAAGCGCAGGCGGAAAGTCGTCCACCTGTCCTCGGACCACGAGCCTTCCTGGAAACTATGGAGGGCGTCCCGGAATTGATCGAAGTCGGACCTCCGGACAAACGGTTCGGGCGGGCTGCCTTCGGCAACCCGGGGCGGCGTCTCGGCATTGGCAAGCGGCGGCATGATCATATACTACATAGATATTTTGTACATAAATATATATGACATAGTTAACATGGAAAATATATTCAGTCAACAATGAGTCTGATATATTAAAAACGTAATTTTTTGTAATCATATGCAAGCCAGGCCGAAGCGGCCACCGAGCAGGCGTCTTCACGGCGGCGGCAACGTTGCCTATAGTCTCCCACCGGGGAACCGGCAAACATCCAGTCCACGTTTGCGGGAGGAAGTCCATGCATGTCACCATCGTCCACGTCACCGTCAAGCCGGACCGCGTCGACGATTTCATCGCGGCGACGCGCATCAATCACCAAGGATCGGTGAAAGAACCTGGAAACCTCAGGTTCGATGTGTTGCGGGATTCCGCCGATCCGGTGAAATTCGTCCTCTACGAAGCCTACGCGCGGCCGGAGAACGCGGCGGCCCACAAGGAAACCGAACACTACCTCGAATGGCGCGAGGCCGTCGCCGAGATGATGGCCGAACCGCGCCGGGGCGTTTCCTTCCAGGGACTGTTCCCGAAAGATTAAAACATGTCTATTAAGAAAATCGGCGCCAGCCCACTCCCCCTCCCAGCCAACCAATGCCATTGTACGCTGTGGGTGGCCGGGAGGGGGAGTGGGCTGGCGCCGACTAATCTTGAAGCGCTCTAACCCCATGGCCGCGATCGATCCTTTCGTCATCGCCCGGCTGCCGCGGATCGTTTTCGGCGCCGGGGCGGCGGCCTCGATTGCCGATCACGCCGCCGCTTTCGGCGGGCGCGCCCTCATCGTCACCGGCGCCCGGTCGTTGCGGGCGACGCCCGCTTGGCGGCGCCTGCGGGAAGGGCTGGAAGGAAACGGCATGGCCTGGGAGGCCTTCGCCGTCGACGGCGAGCCCTCCCCCGAGCTGATCGACGAAGCGGTGGCTCAATTCCGCGACGCCGGCTTTGACCTGGTCCTCGGCATCGGCGGCGGCAGCGCCATGGACGCGGCCAAGGCCATCGCCGGCCTGCTCGGAACCGGCAACTCGGTGATCGACCACCTGGAAGGGGTGGGGCCGGAGATTCCCTATCAAGGACCCGCCGTCCCCTTCATCGCCGTTCCTACAACGGCAGGCACCGGCAGCGAGGCAACCAAGAACGCGGTGCTGAGCCGGCCTGGCGAGGAGGGATTCAAAAAGTCATTCCGTGACGAGGCGCTGGTCGCCAAGCTGGCCATCGTCGACCCGGCGCTCCTCGAATCCTGCCCGCCAACGGTCCTCGCCGCCAACGGCATGGACGCCTTCACCCAGCTTTTGGAATCGTTCGTTTCGGCCAGGGCCAACCCGCTGACCGAAGCGCTGGCCTGGTCCGGCATGGAGGCCTTCGGCAAAGGCTTCTTCGCCGCCTGGCAAGGGGAAGGGGAAAGCGCCGCAGCGGGCCGCTCGAAAATCGCCTATGCTTCGCTGATGTCGGGCATCTGCCTGGCCCAGACCGGACTCGGCGCGGTGCACGGGCTGGCGTCGCCCCTGGGCGCCTTTTTCCCCATTCCGCATGGCGTCGTCTGCGGCACCCTGGTCGCCGAAGCCAGCGAGGTCAACATCGCGGCTCTGCTGGAACGCGAACCGGACAACCCGGCGCTCGACAAGTACCACCGCGTCGCCAGCCTGCTTGCCGGCCGGGCTTTCAGCGACCGCGACGAAGCCCTGGACGCCCTGGTCAAAACCCTGAGGATGTGGACGGAAAAATTGTCCTTGCCCCGGCTCGGCGCTTACGGCGTCAACGAAGCCCACATCGACAAGGTGGTGGCCGGCAGCCGCGGGTCGAGCATGAAAACCAACCCCATCGTTTTGGCCGACGGGGAAGTGGCGGAGATCGTTTCCCGGCGTTTGTGAAAAGACGGTCCGCGCTCCCGCCTTTATGGTCTACGGTAAGTAGCGGTGAAACACGGCGGATCAGGGAAAGTGAACAGGCGCGAGCGGCGGCGGCGGGCGAAGCTGCAAAAACGGCGGCGATCAGCCGCCGCGGCGCCACCGAAAACGGAAGCGCCATTCAACGATGCCCTTGTCCATCAGAACGAGGGCCGCCTCGGGGAAGCCGAAATCCTCTACCGTCAAATCCTTGAAACCGACCCCGATCACGCCGATTCCTTGAACCAGCTGGGGGTGATTTTGGCGCGGACGGACCGCCACGCCGAAGGTGCCCGGCTCATCGCCAAAGCCGTCGCCCTGGCTCCCGGCGAGGCAAGCTACCATAACAATCATGGCATCGTGCTCACCCACCTGGGCCGCCCGGGCGAGGCCCTCGAATGCTACCGCGAGGCGCTGGCCCGCGAGCCGGACAACGCCCAAACCCTCAGCAATTTCGGCGCCGTCTTGAAAGCCCTGCGGCGGCCCGGCGAGGCCGCCGTCCAATACCAGCGGGCCTTGGCCTTGCGGCCCGACTTCGCCGAGGCATACAGCAATTACGGCAACGTGCTGATGGACCTGGAACGCGTCAAGGACGCGGTGTCCTGCCAGCGCCAGGCGTTGCGGCTCAACCCCCGCTACGCCGTCGCCCACAACAACCTGGGCAGCGCCTTGAAGCGCCTCGGCCGCCATGGGGAGGCCGCCGCCTCTTTCCGCCGGGCCCTGGACCTGGCGCCCGGCTATAACGACGCCCTCAACAACCTGGGCGAGGTCCTCAAGGAACGCGGCGAGGCGGCCGAGGCGATGACCTTCTACCAACGGGCGCGGGCGGCGGCGCCGGCCAAGGCGTCCTTTCACAGCAATCATTTGTTGGCCATGAATTCGGTCGCCGGCCTGGATCGCGACTCCGTTTTCGCGGAACACCGCCTTTGGGGGGAACGCCACGCGGCGCCCCTGGCTCCGCCCGATCCACTCCATGACAACGATCCGGACCCTGAACGGGTGTTGCGGGTGGGCTATGTTTCGGCCGACCTGCGCCGTCATTCCGTCGCTTATTTCATCGAGCCGGTGTTGCGCTCCCACGACCGGAGCGCCTGCCTGATCCATTGCTATTCGGGCGTCGTCCGCGAGGACGAAGTGACCGGCCGCTTGCGCCGCCACGCTGATCGATGGCGGCGGATTCACCAGCTCGGCGATGGGGAAACCGCCGACCTGGTGCGCCGGGATGGCATTGACATTCTCGTCGATCTCGCCGGCCACACCATGAACAACCGGTTGCTGGTTTTCGCCCGCAAGCCGGCGCCGGTGCAGGTGACCTGGCTGGGCTACCCCAACACCAGCGGCCTCGACGCCATGGATTACCGGCTGACCGACGCCTGGGCCGATCCGCGAAATGACGGTGACCAATATTACACCGAACGCTTGGTCAGGCTTGCCGGCGGATTCCTCTGCTACCGGCCGCCCGGCGACACGCCGCGGCCGCAACCGCCGGCCGCCGCCGCGCCTGTCACTTTCGGTTCGTGCAACAATCTGGCGAAAGTGACGCCGCGGGTCATCGCCGTCTGGGCGGCGATCCTGAAGCGGGTGGCGAGTTCGCGCTTGCTGTTGAAATCGAAGCCGCTGGCCGACGAGGACAGCCGGCGGCGCGTCGAAGACCTGTTCGCCGGTCACGGCATCGCCGCGGAACGTTTGGAGATGATGGGGTGGGTCGCCTCGGCCAGCCATTTGGCCGTTTACGGCCGCATCGACATCGCATTGGACCCCTTTCCCTACGGCGGCACGACCACCACCTGCGAGGCCTTGTGGATGGGGGTTCCCGTCGTCACCCTGGCCGGCGACCGGCACTCGGGGCGGGTCGGTTTGAGCTTGCTTGGCAAGCTCGGCCTCGACGACTTGGCCGCTTCCTCGCCCGAGGATTACGTCGAGCGCGCCGTCGCCCTGGCCGGCGACCGGACCCGCCTTGGGGCGCTGTGCGGTGATTTGCGCGCCAGGGTGGAGCGATCCGGCCTGACCGACGCCAAGGCCTTTACCGAAAAACTGGAAGCGGCCTACCGCCGCATGTGGCGGCACTGGTGCGCGCGGCGCAATGGCCGGTAACCATTCGGCTAGCCCTCGCCATGAAACGGATGCCCTCGGGAATACCGCAAACCCGAACGCAACATCACGCCGCCGAAAGGCGGCGCGCGTCGTCGCCGACGGTCGAGGTAGTCTTGAGGGAGCTCAGAAGCCGTCGCGTTCCAAGCGCTTGCGTTCCAGCTTGCGGGCGCGGCGGACGGCTTCGGCCTTTTCCCGGGCCTTACGCTCGGACGGCTTCTCATATGATCGCCGCAGTTTCATTTCGCGGAAGACGCCTTCGCGCTGCATCTTCTTTTTCAGCGCTTTCAGGGCCTGGTCAACGTTGTTGTCGCGGACGGTTACTTGCACGTAGGTTTTTCTTTCCTTGACAAAAAGTCGAAGCGAACGCAAGCGGGAGCTTGCGTCCGAAGGGGAGGCCTTCTAACACATTCAAACGGGGATGTGAAGGTCTGTTTCAAGGGCGCGTCGAGGCCGCATCGGCGGGGAATCATATACTATGAACATGACTGAAAGGAAATCCGCGACATGGCCATTTTGAAAGTCGCCCGCATGGGCCATCCGGTTCTGCGCATGGCCGCCGAACCCATCGCCGACCCGACGGCGCCGGAAGTCGCCGCCCTCGTCAGGCACATGATCGATACGCTGGCCGACGCCGACGGCGTCGGCCTGGCGGCGCCGCAGGTGCACGTTTCCGTCCGCTTGGCGATCTATCGCATTCCGTCCACTCCCGACGCGCCCGAGCGCTATCGCGCCGCCGGCCTCGGCGAGGATTCGCAGGAAGTGCCTTTGACCGTGCTCATCAATCCCAAGATCGAGCCGCTGACCGATGACAGCGAGGAGGCTTTCGAAGGCTGCTTGTCGGTGCCCGGCATGACCGGCATGGTACCGCGCCCGACCCGCATACGCTATCGCGCCCTCGGCCTTGACGGCGGCAAGATCGAGCGGACGGCGGAAGGCTTCCATGCCCGCGTCGTTCAGCATGAGTGCGACCATCTGGACGGCATCCTCTTTCCGCAACGAATGACCGACCTCACGACATTCGGTTTCATGGAGGAGGTCAAGGGGAGCCTGATGGAGGAAAGGAAGGAAGAGGAGCCGGAAAACGGCTGAGCGGTCAGTCGGGCCGGGTCAGTTCGGTTTCGAACAGGCGGAAGCGGCTTTTCCCGGCCTCCTCGTCGGCCTTGGCGATCAGTTTCCTCGCCTCGCCGTCCAGGGACCCCAAAAGACCGTCATAGACGTTGTTGTCGTAGAAGTCGTCCGGGTAGACCTCCAGCCATACGCGGGCGCCTTTCGCCCCTCCCCAGGGCAGTTCCAGCACCGCCGATTTACCCGGCAAAAGGCGGCTGTCGAAGTTCTCGTACCAGCCGTCGGACCCCGAACCCACCGAGCGCTGGATTACGTGGGAGACCTCCGTCCCCTCGATGGGCCGCCCGCCGGCGTCCAGCGCCACCGCCTTCATCACCACTTTCGGCGTCACGTAGGTGGGGAAGGCGTGGCCGACGCCGCTGTTGGTGAGCTCGAAGCGGGCCATGCCGGGGGCCGCCTCGATGCGGGCGGCGAGCCCGGACTTGACCATGCCGGGGTCGTGGACGCCGCGCCACAGGTGTTTTCTCCCCGGCATGTGGCAGGACTGGCAGGAGACGCCCGCCGCCGCCTGGGGACTGGCCTTCCATTCGTTATAGGTGTTCTCCAGGGGTTTGCCGTTGACCGCCCCCCAGGAGGGCGGGAACTGGTGGCAGGACTTGCAAAAGGCCGAGTCCGCGAAATCGGCGGAGCGGTAAACGCCGCCGTGGGGGGCCTCGGGATCGCCCTGGCCGGTCTCTTGGCTGTCGGCCTTGGGCGGGCCGTAACGGCGGTTGCCCCTCAGGTGGCAGCCGGCGCAACTGTTTCCCGCCGCCGCCAGTCCCTGGGCGGTTCTGTCGTGCCCCAGGCCCTTGTCCAGCGCCTCCCGGAAGGCCTGGCCCTGCTCGGCCAGCGGCGCGTGACAGCGCAGGCAGGAGCCGGGGTCTTGGGCGTCGGCGCCGATCAACTGCCCCACCAGACCCGGCGAAAGGGCCTTGGCGTGGAGTGACGAGCGCCATTCGGCATATTTCTCCTCGTGGCATTGGGCGCAGGAGCGGGGTTCGAGGGAACGCTCGGCCTCGCCCCAATCCGCCGGCGCTTCGCCCTGAAGGGCGAGGGGATGGGTCCAGTAACCGGCGGGCAATGGGTCTTCGCCGGCGGCCGGTCGGCCTGAAACCAAGCCGGAAACGAGGATAAAAACCGCCGCCGTTACAACCGCCCGCAAAGCCGTTCCCCTCTTCATTTTGCCCTTTATGTTCTTTATGTCTTTTTCCCGGCGGGATTCTATGCCTTAACCTGGGCGATGGGACAGTCACAAAAAATTGAGCGAAGTTTATCCCTTAATTTCTTTACCCTTGATTGTTGCAACGCCATATTATTACAACGCCATGGGTTCAAATACCTCGTCCCACGGCAAGCTCGGGTCGGAAAATGAATTGAATATTCGGGTCGGGCGCCCGACTTTTCAAAGAGGAGAACTGCAAATGACACGCTTCAATATTAATCGATTGGGAACTTTCGTCGCGGTTGTCGCCATTGCGATGATGGCCCTTGGCGGAGCAGCCATGGCCAGCGGCCCCGACAAGACGAAGGGGATGAACCCCTGCGCGATGAATAACCCCTGCGCCGCCAAGAACCCCTGCGCGGTGAAGAACCCCTGCGCGGACAAGCCAAAAAGGGGTTATTAACTAAATGGAATAAATGCGAATAGGCGGCTGCCCCGGTATTTACGGTTATTTGGTTTGAAAGGGGCGAAAGTTCTCGATGTGAAGAAGGAGAGAGTCGAATGATTCATGTCAACGCCACGCATCTAGGTTTTTTTGCCGCATTTTTCGCCTTCGCCTTGCTTGCCTTTGGCGGAGAAAGCATCGCCAAAGACCAGGGCAATCCTTGCAACCCCCGCGCCGCCAAGAATCCCTGCGCCGCCAACCCTTGCGCCACCAAGAATCCTTGCGCCGTCAGCCCTTGCGCCGGCAGCAATCCCTGCGCCGCCAACCCTTGCGCGGCGGGAACGAGCATTGATCTCAAGCTCGTTACAAGGCCGCAAGGAACCATGTTGGCGAAGGGGAATCCGGCGGACCTCATCAAGGAAGGCGAAAGGCTGTTCAAGGACGAGAGCCTGAGCACCAACGGTACTTCCTGCATCAGTTGTCACCTGAACTTAGAGATGTTCATGGATACCTTCGCCAAGCCCTATCCCCACGGGGTCGAGATGGCGAAGGAGAGCGGGATGGATCAAATCGATCTCGACGAGATGATCCAGTTCTGCATATTGACGCCCATGGAAGCGAAGCCCCTGCCTTGGGACTCCCGTGAGCTGGCGGCGCTGACGGCCTACACGGCGGAACTTCAAAAGTCCTTCATTGCGCGAGGCGGGACGACGAATCCCTGTGCGGTAAATCCCTGCGCCGGGAAGAACCCCTGCGCCGCCAATCCCTGCGCGGCGAAAAAGAACCCCTGCGCCCAGTGAGCCGGGATTTGGCGGAGGTTCGATGAAACCGGGAGGCTGGTCCATGTGCGCGTCTCCGCCCGAGGGACGCCCATGAAGCGCGCGTCGCGTTCATCCCTCTTTCCCCTGGCCGTCTTTTTGGCGGTTGCGTTGCCGCTGTTTTTCCATCCGTCGGGCGGGGTCCTGGCGAAGGGGGCCTTCGAGGGGTATTACGCGAAGTTCGTCCATGCCGCCCGTCCCGAAAAGGCGCCGGACGTTCCGTTCCTCGACGCCTGGGGCGAAAAGCACAGCCTGTCGGATTTCCGTGGCAAGGTGGTTCTGGCCAACATCTGGGCTACATGGTGTCCGGCCTGCATCGTGGAAATGCCGCAACTGGACCGCTTGCAGGTCCGGCTCGGCGGCGAGGACTTCATGGTGCTGACCATTTCCCAGGACAGCGGCGGCGGGACGGCGGTGAGGAAATTCTTCGACGAGCGGAATCTCACCAACCTTCCCATTTTCATCGACAAGGACAGAAAACTGGGAAGAGCCTTCAAGCAGAGCCTTCTGCCCACCTCCATGCTTCTCGACGCCGAGGGCAGGGAACTGGGACGGATCATCGGGCCCGCCGAATGGGATTCGCCCGAGGCCCTGGCCTTTATCAGGCGGTATCTTCCGGGTGGCGGCAAGTAGACGCATTCGTAGTTTCATCCTGCCCGTTCTGGCGGTTTTGTCCGCCGCGCCCGCCGGTGCCGCGGAGGACAGCGGCCTTGCCGTTCCGCCGACGGCGGCGATACCCGCCGGGCCTTTCGTCATCGGCTCCGGGCGCGCCGGGCGCGAGGCCGCCTACCGCCTGGACGAGAAGGCCTACGGACACGATGGAACCCGCAAGGGACGCTGGTACGAAGGAGAGCTCGACCGCGCCCGGACCGAAACCCCGGCCTTCGCCATCACCGTCACCCCCATCACCAACAGGCAATACGCCGCTTTCGTCGGGGACAGCGGGCATCCCGCGCCGGACGTCGACCCCCGGACCTGGGCGTCCTACGGGCTTGTCCATCCGTACGGGCGGACCCGCCGCCACGCCTGGAGCGAAGGGCGCCCACCGGACGGGCGCCGGGACCATCCGGTGGTGATGGTCTCGCGCGCCGACGCCGCCGCCTATGCCGCCTGGCTGTCCCGGCGGACGGGCCAAACCTGGCGGCTGCCCACGGAAAAGGAGTGGGAAAAGGCGGCGCGTGGCACGGATGGGCGCATGTTCCCCTGGGGCGACGGTTTCGACGCCCGCCTGCTCAACAGCCACGACCGGGGTCCCTTCGACACCGAACCCGTCGGCCTCCACCCGGAAGGAAGAAGCCCCTTCGGGCTGCTGGACGCCGCCGGCCAGGTCTTCGAGTGGACGGCGACGGCGGCGGGAAAGGGGCGCTACATCGTCAAGGGGGGCTCCTGGGACGACAAGGGCTGCGGAGTCTGCCGCCCGGCGGCCCGCCATGCGCGCCCCGAGGGACTCAAGCACATCCTCATCGGCTTCCGGCTGGTCAGGGAACCTGTTCGGTAGCCACGAGCCGGTAGTCCGGAGCCGGATCGAGCGGGTAGGAATAGACCTGTTCGCCAGCCGGCGATGGTGGTAAAATAAATATTCCTGGACAGGTGTCATGAACCCACAAAAGATTGAGGATGAAATCCTCCTCGCCGCCTTGGCGCACGTTCCCTTCGACGGTTGGAGGATGAAGGCCCTGAAACTGGGCGCCGCCGATTTGGGCTTGCCCCCCGACAGGGCGTTGCGCGCCTTTCCCTACGGAGCACTGCAAGCCGCCGAACGATTCGCCGATTACGTCGACCGGCGAATGCTGGCCGAACTGGACCGTTTGGATATGGAATCCATGCGGGTGCGCGAGCGGGTGGCGGCGGGCGTGCGCCTGCGCTTGCAAGCCTTGGGCCCTCACCGCGAGGCGGTGCGGAAGCTGCTTTCCTTCCTGGCGCTGCCTGGCCACGCCGTGGCGGCGGCGAAGATGACCTGCAAAACCGTCGACGCCATCTGGTACGCCGCCGGCGACACCTCGGCCGATTTCAATTACTATAGCAAGCGCGGCCTGTTGCTCCCGGTCTACACGTCGACGCTGCTTTACTGGCTGGGCGATGATTCGGACGGCTTCGCCGAAACCTGGGGTTTTCTCGACCGCCGCCTAGCCGGGGTAATGAAAATCCCCGCATGGCGAGCCAAGCTGGCCCGCAAACTGACCCACCCGCCGTGGATGCCGGGCGGGAAGCGGGCCGGTGCCGATCAAACTTGAAATGCCTAGTACACCCCGGCGGGATTCCTGACCCCATACGACGGGCTTCCGAGTTTCCCGGCTAGGCGCGTGGCGCGCCGTGATGTCAATCCATCACAAGCGCCGCGCAACGCCGTCCGAGAAGCTCGGAAGCCCGCCCTCCGGGT
>MPMB02117322.1_pt1 | contig 15189 bp, 12 predicted proteins | sample 1617371 | NCBI WGS metagenome assembly MPMB02 (sample SAMN05944808, study PRJNA350692) | marine metagenome | biome: marine; feature: ODZ; material: water; isolation source: 300 m water sample filtered on 0.2 um supor filter | place: Pacific Ocean | collected 2012-04-08 | depth 300m m
AATCTTGCCAATCAAACCAGTTCACTAAAAACCTCCCTTTCCAGAAGTGCCTTAAAGGTGTGCATTTATTGCGATGCACACACCACCAGCACCACGGCTGCGATTGTTGTGAGTAGGAGGTGTTTCATTTCCCTTGAGCTTTTATTAACGAGTAGGCACTTCTGGAAAGGGAGGTTTTTAGTGAACTGGTTTGATTGGCAAGATTTTTTTGAAAACCGGCTCTGAAAGGGCCGGAAGTTCGATCAATTTCTCTGCCATCGGCCTTCATTTGATTCGATGAAGCCTCGTTTTCTCTTCGATCAACCATCTCTGACGACTGTTTTGCTTCTCTTTCCAGTTTCACTTCATCAAGAACGCATACCGATCCATGTTGTATACCAGATTGCTCAATCCGTTGTGATGATGCGCTCGCTCCTTTCCTATCGTTCGCAATCGATCCATCGCCAGTTGGCTCATCCTTCCAAATACGTGTTCCACTCTTACCCGGATCCGGCTTCTCAGTCTGTTTCTCTTCTTGTCCTCTTGGCTTAACGGATGGTTCCTGTAGCCCTTGAGTTGTATGAAATCCTCACAATTACACTCGAGTAAATGCTCTCTTGCCTCCTCGGATAGATACGCGCTGTCAGCCAACACCGCTTCGTCTTTTTCATCGACCAGTTCTTTGAAAACCTGTGAGTCGTGCACGTTGGCTTCCGTTGTTTTATAATCCGTCACCAGCTTTTTTTTGGCATCCACTTTCACGTGATTCTTGTATCCAAAGTGCATCTCTTTGTTCTTCTTTGCCCAGCGCGCATCGCAATCTTTTTGCCGCCCTTTTGCGCTTCTCTCCTCAAATCCTTCCGGCCTTTCCCCCTCCTTGATTTGTTCGTTTTCCTTCCGGCTATTTCGCTGTCGCGGCGCATCCACAAAACTGGCATCCACGATACTGCCCTTCCTCCCTATCATCCCTCTCTCGGTCAGCATCTGCTCAAATCGCTCGAACAACTTCCGGGCACCATCCCTGCCATCCCGTTCCAATGCCTGCTTGAAATCCCAGATCGTTCGCGCATCCGGTACCGCGTCTCCGGGATGCAATCCCAGAAATATCATGAAACTAAATCGATCCCTCATCTGAAACTCGCACTCCTCATCGCTCAGACCGTGAAACTTCTGCAATACCAGCACCTTGAACATCAGCACCGGATCAATGGGCGGACGCCCTCCCTTGCTCCAATCCCTTTGGGCATAGCCCAAAATCGACTCGAGTTCCTCCCGAAACAACTCCCAGTCGATCACCTTGCTTAGTTTATTAATCCCTTTGATCACCTGAGTCACAGCTTGCTCATGGGACAACAATGAGAACACATCCAATTGTGGCGTTGCTTCACGATACCTCACGGTCGCATTGTACATTATTTACCTTTTATATCAATACCTATTCTTGAGGTTTTCAGAAGTGCCCAATAATCGAAGCCGCGCATCTCGCAGGCTGCATGACTCCTGTCGATTACAGCAAACCGCAACCGCTCAAGGATGGGGAAACCAAAAGAGCAAAAATCAAACAGGACCTCCCGGAGTCGGAGCGTTCGATTATTGCGGGGAAAACATTAGAGTTTATCGGGGGGGGGTGGGCAGGGTGGGAAGGCAGGCTTTTGATTGAGCGTCGGGCTTGGCCATGCGCTTGGCTAGGCTACTTCAAATGGCGGTCGGCAAATTTGAGATATTGTTCCCAGTCGTAGTCGGTGACATCGTGCTTGCCAGTGCGGAGGTGGTAGCCGATATGGTGGCCAACGGGATGATCGGCCGCCGGCTGCCTGGTGATGCCGACGCCCTTGAGGCCGAACAGTTCGTACACGGGGCCGGCGTGATGGCCCGAGAGGAATTCGCCCTTGGGATCGGCCCACCGGTCTCCCGTAGCGCTGGCGATGTAAACGGGGCGGGGGGCTGAAAGCGCGATGAGCATGTGTTGATCCACCGGCAGGTCGTTCACGCGGTCGTTGTATTTCGTGAAGTTGTCGCAGAACCAGTGGGGGAAACTGGTGTTGATGCGCCTGACTGTCTCGCCGAATTCGCGCCGGCTCAGCGACGCGCCGCCGCAGCCGGAGTTGTTCGAGATGACCAGGGCGAAGCGGTCGTCCTGCGCGCCGGTCCAGAGCGCCGTTTTGCCGAGGCGCGAGTGGCCCATCACGGCGACCTTACTGGCGTTGATGTCGCGGTCGGTCTCGAGGTAGTCGAGACAGCGGCTCAGGCCCCAGGCCCAGGTGGAGATGCTGCCCCATTCATCCGGCTTCGGCTTGGGGTAAAGCCGGTGGACGCCGTTTGAAAATCCGTCGTCGTAGTCGGGGTCGATGTCGCCGTAGTAGATCGTTGCCAAGGCGTAGCCTCGAGTGAGGGTTTTCTCGACGGCCCAGCGCGAACGCTTTGCGCCCCGGGAGAGTGTGTCGGCGCGGTTGTTTTTGATGCCCCAATCCTTGATGTTTCGCACCCAGCTGCGAGTGATTGAGATGCCGGGGTCAGGGTGGATGGTGTGGTTTCCGTCGAAGTTGACCGTCAGAAAGGCAGGCACCGGGCCGTTGGTGTTCCTGGGTAGGTAAACCAACAGAGTGGCCTCGGGGGTTGCCTCCTTGCGGGCGAAGGTGATCAGCACCTCGCGCCGGATCGCCCGCCCGTCCAGCGCGGTGGCGTCGTTTTGGATGACCTTGAATTTGAGTCCGCTTGGCCTTTCCGGGCTGCGGCCGTACACATGCTCGCGGAACAGTTCAAGCATCTCAGGTCGGCGTTTCTCGATCCAGTCGCTGGCCGACTTCACCTTGGTGCCGTCCCGCATCGTGAGCGGATCGGGGAGTTCGTACTTCGGAACCTTGGCCTCGTCGTAGTTCGCGGCGGGCAGGGTGGAGTCGCTCATGGTCAATCCGGTCAGGGTGGCGATGGCCAACGACAATCGCCGGGTCGGCCTGGGGCTTGTCATGCGCGGCATCCAAGCCAATTGGCGGCGAAGATGCAAGGCCGGAGTGGCTGCGCTGGATTGACTGGCTCGGCCTAACAGGGCACTGTCCTGGAGTGATTTTTCCCCGGTTGATCCTGCTGGTGACAAGCGTCGCATCGTTTAGCCAAGCGACTTGGGCACAGGGAGTGCGGCAGGAAAAGCCGTTGCTCGCGGGGTACAAGGTGTTGCGAAATATCCCGTATGCCGGCTCGGACAACGTCCGGCAGGCGCTGGACTTGGTGTTGCCCTTAAATCGCACATCGGCCAAGCCGTTGCCAGTGATTGCTTACATCCACGGTGGCGCATGGCGAAGCGGGAAAAAGGATGGAGGGTTGCGGCGGATTCGTGGTTTTCTGCAATCGGGAACGTATGCCGGGGTTTCGATCGGGTACCGGCTGAGCCAGGAGGCCAAGTGGCCGGCGCAGATTCACGACTGCAAGGCGGCAATTCGCTGGATCAAAGCCAACGCGGAGAAACACGGCCTAGATGGTGGCAAAATTGCGGTGCACGGCACATCCGCAGGCGGGCATCTGGTCGCCATGCTGGGCACCTCGACCGGAGTGGAGGCCATGGACGGCTCCATTGGCCCGCACACGGCCCAGGACACAAAGGTGGCCTGCGTGGTGGATTATTTCGGGCCGACGAATTTTCTCCGGATGAATGATTTCAAGGGCCGGATCAACCACGATGCTGCGGGCTCGCCTGAGAGTCAGCTGATTGGTGGCCCGATTCAGGACAACAAAGAGAAAACCCTTACAGCTGACCCCATTTCGTGTGTGAGCAAGGAGGACTCGCCATTCTTGATTATGCACGGAACGGAGGACATGGCGGTACCATATAACCAGTCAGTTATTTTGCACTCTGCACTTAAAAGAGCCGGCGTGCCGTCGATGTTGCTAACGGTGACTGGCGGGGGGCACGGGATCGGGGGCGGCGTGTTGAATGAATACGTTCAAAAGTTTATCGACGACCATTTGGGGAACAAAAGGGCTGTTTTTGAGGATCACACCATACCGTTGTTGAAGACCGCCCAGCGTTAGGGGCCTGGTTGCAAGGGAGCAATCGCGCCGTTTTTCTACCGGAAACAGGGTATTCACTTGACGGTTTCCATGGTGTAACCGTACGCTGATTCGTTTAGGCGCTATTCATGTTAGGTAATTTTAAGGGCCTGTTTTCCAACGATATTGGAATCGATCTGGGTACAGCCAACTCCCTTGTATTTGTTCGAGACAGGGGGATTGTGCTGCGTGAACCCTCTGTCGTCGCGATCGAGGCCGGCATGACCACCGTGCTGGCCGTGGGCGAGGAGGCGAAGCGGATGCTCGGCCGGACGCCGGGCAATATCGTGGCCATCCGACCAATGAAGGACGGGGTCATCGCTGATTTTGAGATAACAGAGGCGATGCTGCGCAACTTCATCCAGAAGGTACACAATCGCAAATTAATCGCCCCGCGGGTGGTTGTGGCGGTGCCTTCAGGTATCACCGAGGTAGAGAAACGGGCGGTGAAAGATTCCGCCATCCATGCCGGGGCGAGAGAGGTTTACCTGATTGAGCAGCCGATGGCCTCGGCGATCGGCGTGGGGCTTCCGGTGCATGAGCCGACCGGCAACATGATTGTCGATATCGGCGGCGGTACCTGTGAGATTGCAATCATTTCGCTCGCGGGGATCGTGTTTAGTCGTAGTTTGCGTGTCGGCGGCGATGAGTTTGACGACACGATCATGGCCTACATGAAGCGCGCCTACAATTTGATGATAGGCGAACGCACAGCAGAGGAAATCAAGATTACAATCGGTTCGGCGTATCCGCTGGAGGAGGAGCTTTCAATGGAAGTGAAGGGCAGGGATCTGAGTGCAGGCCTGCCGCGAATCATGACGGTTCGCTCCGAGGAAATCCGGGATGCGTTGAAGGAGCCGCTGAACAACATTCTTGAATCTATTCGCTTGACGCTGGAACGGTGTCCTCCCGAGCTTTCGGCCGACCTAGTCGACCGTGGCATCATCGTCGCGGGTGGCGGAGCACTCGTGAGGGGCATAGACCAGTTGATCGCCGAGGAGACCGGCCTGCCAGTTCATATCGCTGACTCCCCATTGACGGCCGTGGCCGAGGGGACAGGGCGTGTGCTGCAGGAGTTGCAGTTTTTGCGACGAGTGGCTTCCTCGAGCGGAGAGTAGCGTGCGTTCGTCCCGTTGTATGACGGGATGAAACGATTTTTTTACAGATCGCAGCAGGCGGCGGTTGGAGCGGTGCTCCTGACCGTGTCCCTGCTGCTGGTGATGCCGGAGAGCGTACGTGCGCGGCTCAAGTCCGCCATCGGTGGGCTGTTTCTGCCTGTGATCGGGATCAGCACCACCGGCCAGGCAGCGCTCCAATCGCTTGGCCAACTGGGCGTCAGCGAGACCGAATCCTTCCCGACAAACAAAGCGCTTGCCCAAGGACCGGGTGCATCCCCCACAGTTGCGGAACTTCAACATGAGAACGTCCGGCTCGTGAAGGAAAACAATCAGCTGCGGGAGGAGTACAATCGATTGCGGGAAGACCAGGGGTGGGAGCGGAGCATCCCATGGGAAACCAAGCTTGTCCGAGTCGTGGGACGCGACCCGTTTAATTGGTGGCGACGGATCAAGATCAACCTGGGCACCAACAAGGAGGTTCGCTTGAACCAGCCAGTCATATCCGTTCGGGGCGAGTTGGTGGGGCGCATTTCCGAGGTGGGGCCGCTGACTTCTTGGGTGCTGCTCGTCGGGGATCCAAACTGCCGCTTCTCGGCCCTGCTCAAGGAGTCGCGAAGCCAGGGCGGGATTGTTTCACCGAGACAATACAGCGCGGATCCCCGGGTTGTGGAGCTGACCTATCTGCCAAACGACGTCGAGGTGCGCCCAGGTCAGGGAGTGGTGACCAGTGGGCTGGGGGGGGGGTTCCCGAAGGAAATCCCAGTTGGCGTGGTGGTGGATTCATGGATATCAAAGGATGGGTTGTACACCGAGGCTCGGGTCAAACTGCACGCCAATCTGAACCAGCTTGAGACCGTGCGGGTGCTGACTGATTATTGAACAGAAGATCGTGACTGGAAGAATCAACAAAACCCTCGGACTGATGATTGGCGCCTACCTGCTCGTTTTTTTGCAGTCCCATTGGCAGTGGCCAAGGTTGTGGTTGGGTTTTCAGCCCGACCTTACGCCGGCGTTGCTGGTGTGCGCCGGCCTGACACTGGCTGCTGGGCAGGTGAGCACCACTGCGATGCTGACCGGCTTGTGGCTTGATAGCCTGTCGGCCAATCCCTTGGGGCTGAGCGTGTTGCCGTTGTTTATCGCCGGGTGGGCGGTGTTCAGCTTTCGCGAGTTGATCCTGCGCGATGAACTGGTGGCTCAATTTTACATTGGCACCGCGGCAGGCGCTGCGGTGCCGCTACTTCAGGTGTGGCTGCTGCGACTGGTGGGCTCCAACCCGTTGCTGGGGTGGCAGATGGGGGTTTGGTGTCTGGTCAATGCGTTGCTCTGCGGTGTGGCGGTCCCGGTGTTCTACCGCTTGGCCAAGCTGCTCGATCGCTGGCTTTCGCACCCGTCACATGATCCGAACCGTTGGCCTAACGAAAACCGTCAGATTGTGCGCGGAAAAAATTAATCGAGACAGGAATCGTGTTTGTATTCGACCAGTTGCGCAGTAGGGACATCCCGATTCGGGTGATGACTGTGTTCATCCTGTGCTGCATGCTCCTGCTGACGGTTAACCTTTGGCGCCTGCAGGTGTCAGCCGGCAACGATTACCGGGATCGTCAGGAAAACCAATCGATCCGCGCCGTGCGCCTCCCGGCCACAAGGGGCCGTATTCTGGACCGCCACCAGCAACCGCTGGCGATGAACCGGCTGCGATTCGACGTGCACATGTACATCGATGAGCTGCGCCCGCTGTTTTACACGCACTACATGCGCCTGAAGGCCGGACGCCGGATGAGCCGATTTGAGCAGGATGAACTGGGGAGGGAGGCCCGCTATCAGGTAGTCAGCAATCTGACCATGCAGGTGAGTCTGCGCCTTGGCCAGCCGCAGGTTCTCGGCAAGGAAAAATTTCACACCCACTACTACAAGCGCCGTTACAGGCCGATGACTATGATGCAGGACCTCTCGCCGGGCCAGGTTGCGCGATTCGTCGAGCAGGTTCACACGGTTCCGGGCGTGGACTTGACCGTCAACCCGGTGCGAACCTATCCCAACGGCGACATGGCTTTCCACACGCTGGGTTATCTGCGCCGGGACGATGCCCCGGATAGCGGTAGGGTGATGCCATTCCATTTTCGCTATCGGCTGCCGGACTACATCGGCGTTGATGGCCTGGAGGGTGTTTACGACGAACTGCTGCGCGGGGAAGCCGGTGCCAAGACTATTCGCGTCAACAACATCAGTTATCGCACCAGCGAGGAGGTCTGGGCCTGGCCGGAGTCGGGCTACGACATGGCGCTTTCACTCGATCGCGACATCCAGTTGGCTGCCGAGGCGGCGCTTCAGGCCAACGGGCCCGAGACTCGCGGGGCAGTGGTGGTGATGGATCCGCGTACCGGCGACCTGCTGGCGATGGTGTCCCTGCCGGGGTTCGATTCCAACAAGTTCATCTCCGGTTTTTCGCGTGCGGAGATTGCCCAGTTGAACGACGAGCGGCTCAACCGCTGGCTCAACCGCGCTACTGGCAGCGGCGGCGTGGCGTATCCGCCCGGCTCCATTTTTAAGCTCATTTCCTCAGTGGCTTACCTCGAGGAGGGTCTCATCGATCCCGCGAAAAAAGTATACAATCCTGGATATTTCCGGAATCAACGCCTCTATCCCCACTATTCACTGGACGATACCGCGCCGCCGGGCGATTACGATTTTATCCGGGCGTTCAAGCGATCGAGTAACACTTATTTCATCCACTACGCATTGACACCCGACGGCCGAACCGACCAGTGGCGGCAGGGCAAGCGAATTCTGCTCGACTGGGGAAATCGATTTCGTCTTGGTCGAAAAACAGTCGTCAAATTATCTGCCAGCCTGCCCAGTCCTGTCCGCGAGGGGAGCGGTTATTTCCCTGCACGTGACAATAAGTTTAAAAAGAAGAACCAATTCGGTGAGCAAATCGGCTGGGCTGCGGGGGACGTGGCTAATCTCTGCATCGGGCAAGGGGAAATCACCGTGACCCCGCTGCAGATGGCGGTGATGACCTCGGCGGTGGCCAACGGTGGGAAGGTGTTGCAGCCGCGCTTGGTGAAGCGGGTGGACTCGCGGCAGGCCTTTGGCCAAGCGCGGAATCAAGTCATCCCGGTGAAAGTGCTCAATAACCTGAACTTGAAGCGTGAGACCGTTGAACTATTGCACAAGGCGATGCTAGCTGACGTGGCAGACCGCGATGGCAGTGGACGAGCAGCGCAGGTGCCCGGTTTTACCATCTGTGGGAAAACCGGCACAGCACAGAAGAAAGTCCCCACCGGAAAGTTTCATCCGCGGAGTGCCGTGCGCCTTTTCCGCACGGATCACATCACTTGGTTTGTGTCGTTTGCGCCGGTGGAGTCACCACAATACGCCGTTGTAGTGATGGTGGAGAGCGGCGAGTCGGGCGCTAGCACCTGCGCCCCGATCGCCGGGAGAATTTATCGCGCGATACGTCACCTGGAACGCGAACGGAAGAAAGGAGGGCCGCGCTTGGCCAAGCGGTGATGAAAACGATCCTGCTCCATCTCCGCAAGCTGCGGGTCGACTGGCTGATGTTTGGCGCCTTGATCGGCCTGATGATTTTCGGTGGAACCTTTGTGCTCAGTGCAGCGATCGACCAGTATGAGGTCGAACCGCTGCTGGATAGCTACTTTTTCCGGCAGTTGTTTTTTTACGTAGTAGGCCTGGCTCTGGCTGTTCTGTTCGTGGTGGTGGACTATCACCGCTTGGCCGGCTGGTCGCGAGCTGCCTACTGGATGACAATTCTACTGCTAATACTAGTGCTGATCCCCGGGATCGGCGAGGTGCGCCACGGGGCCCGACGCTGGTTTGATTTGGGGGTCACCCTCATTCAACCCTCGGAATTTGCAAAATTAGCGTTTATATTCGCCTTGGCCGGTTTTTTGACGCGGCCCAACGAGGAGATGTTGATGCCGGGGGTGATCCTTAAAGCCCTCGGGATGACTGCAATACCATTCATATTGATATTAAAAGAGCCGGATTTGGGCTCATCGCTGGTATTTTTCCCGATCGGGATCGCGATGATGTTCATCGCCGGGGTGCCACTGCGGTTTCTGGGGAAATTCCTCGGGGCATCGGCAGTCGTGGTGTTGTTTGTCATCATCAACGCACTCTACTTTCCTGCAGATTGGCGAATCTCGCTGACGGAATACCAGCGCCACCGGTTGTTGGTTTATTTTCACAAGGATTTTGCCCCGCCGAACGCCACCCCGGCGGAGCGCAAGGCCGCCCGTGCATTGCAGCGAGAGCGCACGCACAACATACGACAGGCCGAGATTTCCGTAGGCTCGGGAGGGCTGACCGGAAAAGGGTGGGGACAGGGGCCGCAGACCCGGTTGGGCTATCTACCCAGGGGGGTGGCTCACAACGACTTCATCTTCTCCGTGATCGCGGAGGAGACAGGGTTTTTGGGCAGCATGGCAGTGCTGGCGTTGTACACCGTCATCCTTCTGAAGGGGATGCAGACCGCTGCCCTGGCGCGAGATCGCCTGGGCAAATTGTTGGCAGTGGGAATCGTGACTCTCATTTTTTGCCACGTCTTTGTGAACATCGGCATGCACTTGAGGCTGATGCCGGTGACGGGAATACCGTTGCCACTGTTGAGCTATGGCGGGTCGTCCGTGTTAAGCTCGCTGATCGCCATCGCCGTACTGCAAAACATACAACTACACGGAAATACATACTAAGTTATCATGGCAGAGAAAAAAGCATTTGGCCGCGGCAGAAAACGCGGCATGTCATTCAAGCCCTCGGGCGGCCGAAACCGCAGACCTGATCGCACCAGCCTTAGGGCCCGTGCGAATGTTGAAACCATACAAACTACACAGGACGAGATCTACGATGCACGGCAGCACCTCAGTGAGATTGTGCGTGCCGAGAATAAGGCGCACGGACTGTCGCCCGATACCGATCTTGAGTCGGCCAAGGCGCAGCGGCAACTCACCAACGAGCCGGTGGATGGCGAAAACGCGACGCAAGAGGAATCGCCACAGCGAGACAGCCAGTATCAGACCGAGTTTGTCCCGGTGGAACTGCCGGAAGAACCGGCCGACTCCATCAAGGAAAAGGTTCAGCGCGGCGCAAAAAAATTCGTTAGCAAAGTCAAGGGCGTGTTTCGCCCCATTAAGCACACCCACAAGGAGTTGCTCATCAACGCCGAGTCGCTCGAGACGCGGGTGGCAGTGACCGTCAAGGGCCAACTCGAGAACTTGACCATCGAGCGTGTCGACGGTCTGCGGATGGTCGGGAGCATCTACAAGGGCAAGATCCGAAACCTTGAGGACGGCCTCAAGGCGGCCTTTGTGGACATCGGTTTCGAGAAAAACGCCTTTCTGCACTACTGGGATATAATTCCAAGCCCACTGGATTCCTCCTACGAAGTGGTGGATAGGGGCCGACGCAAAAAGGAAAAGCCCAATATCACCAATAAGGATATTCCGAAGAAATACCCTTCCGGCACGGAGTTGACGGTGCAAGTCACCAAGGGACCGATTGGAACCAAGGGGCCGCGTGTGACCACCAACGTCCTGTTACCGGGGCGCTACTTGGTCCTGCTGCCCAATTCCGAGCAGTCCGGTGTTTCCAGGAAAATCGAGAATCGCGAGGAACGAACGCGACTCAAGAAAATCGTCCGTGAACTCAACATTCCCGACGGCATGGGGGTGATCATTCGCACGGCGGGGCAGGGTCAGCGCAAGGCCTATTTCATCCGCGACCTGGCCATTCTGCTTCAAACTTGGGAAGGGATAACCGGCAGGGTGAAAAAACAGAACGCCGGCACGTGTGTCTTTGAGGAGCCGGACCTGATCGAGCGCACAGTCCGCGATTTTTTGACTGAAGACGTTGAGCGCATCATTGTCGATAATGAGGCTGAAACGGAGAGGATCAAAAAACTCATCGGCCGCATCTCCAAGCGGGCGATGGAAAAGGTGCAGCGCTATCCCTACTCGGAGCCGATATTTGACCGGTTCGGGGTCACACGCCAGCTTGAGACGGCCTATTCGCGCAAGGTGATGCTGCCCAGCGGCGGGTACGTCATCATCGACGAGACCGAGGCGCTGGTGGCGATCGACGTGAACACCGGCAGCCACCGGCACAAGGGCAGCAACAAGAAGGAAAAAGACAAGACACTGCTCCAAGTGAACCTCGAGGCGGCGGAGGAGATCTGCCGTCAGCTTCGACTCCGCAACATCGGGGGATTGATCGTGCTGGATTTCATCGACATGAAATCGTCACGGGACCGGCGTGAGGTGTTCAACCGCGTGCGCGATGGCCTGCGAAAGGACAAGGCCAAGTCCCACGTGCTGCCGATCTCCGACCTGGGCCTGATGGAGATGACGCGCCAGCGCCAGTCCGAGAGCGTTCGCGATTCCGCCTACGGAGACTGCGATCACTGCAGCGGCCGCGGCAAGCTCAAGAGCTCGTTGACCATGAGCGTGGAGATCCAGCGCAAGCTCAGTGAGATCATCAAGAAAAGGGACAAGCTCAAGCAGCGACGCGAGGAGGAGTCAGATTTCAAGCTCCGGGTGAACGTGCACACAACCGTTCTGGAGAGGCTCCGCAACGAGGACGAGGACATCTTTATCGACATGGAGAAGCGCTATCTGGTGAAAATCTCGTTTCGAGCCGGGGAGGGCTTCCACCCGGAGGAATTCGAGGTGTACGACGACATCAGCAACAAGCGCTTGGCCAAGGCGGAAAGGTAAATCGCCGCCAATTACCCCAAGGCGTTCACCCGGCGGTGGACGCCTTTTTTGCTCTAGGCCAAGCGCTTGGCGGCCTATAACTGGTTCACGGTGATCACCCGGATCACCTCTTCCAGGCTGGTGACCCCGCGCTGAACCTTGGCCATGGCATTCTGCCAGAGGGTGGTCATTCCCTGCTCGATCGCGATGTCGAGCAGCTTGCTCGTCCGCAGTTTCTGGATGACCCCTTCCCGGAGAGTCTCGCTTGAGTTGAGCAATTCGGTCACGGCCACCCTGCCGTGATAGCCGGTCTGGGAGCAGTTGTCACAACCGGAGCCGGTGTAAAAGGTCGTCTCATTCACGAAGCCTTCGGGCAGCAGGGTGAGATGCTCGGAGTTGGGCTGGTCCTCGACTTTGCAGCGCGGGCAAATTGTGCGCAACAGGCGCAGGCCAAGCACCCCGGTGATGCTGGACGCCAGAAGGAACGGCTCGATCTCCATGTTGATGAGGCGGGCGTAAACGCCGACCGTGCTGTCGCTGTGGATGGTGCTGATGACCATGTGCCCGGTCAGGCCGGCCTGCACAGCGATGGCGGCAGTTTCCGGGTCGCGGATCTCCCCGATCATAATCGCTTCCGGATCCTGTCGCATGAGCGAGCGTAGTGCCTTGGGATAGGTGAATCCGCGGGAGTTGCTAATTTGCGACTGGCTGATCATCGGCAGGTTGAATTCCACCGGGTCCTCCACCGTGCTGATGCTGATGGTTGGGCCGTGAGCATCAATCAAGTGGCACAGCGCGGAGTAAATCGCGGTGGTTTTCCCTGATCCGGTCGGGCCGTTCAACAGGATGAGTCCGCTGGGCTGGCGGATGAGTGTCTTGAAATTCTCAATCGTGTCCGACACGAAGCCGAGCGTATCGAGGTCGAAGCTGCGATTTTGCGGGTCGAACAGCCGGACGACAATTTTCTCCCCGCGCACCGTGGGGAAGATGGAAACGCGCAATTCCACGTTGCCAAAATCGGGACTGGCCGGCGCGCGGCCTTCCTGGGGTAGTTCGGTCTCGTAGGTGACCAGGTCCGCCATGACCTTGAGGCGACCCGCGATACGATCGAGGAACTCGTGGGGAAGGTGCGTGAGCTCGCGCAGAATGCCGGATATTCGCAGCCGGATGGGAACCGTGCTTTCCCAGGGCTCGATGTGGATGTCGCTTGCTTTCTGTTGGGCCGCGTCGAGGATGATGTTATTGACAAGAACCGCGATGTCGATCTGATCAAGCGATTTGACGGCTCGGATGTATGTCGATGTCAGGTCCATATGGCTGCGGGATTGGTAACCAATGCGCCTCAGCTGGTCACTTCTTTTTTGGGGTTCACCCCCCGATGAGGCTCATCGTGCTCGCCGGCTGCACATAGTCCGGCTCGCTGATCCGATGGCCCGGTTCCTTGCTGAGCACGATCTGCTGCAACCGGGCCACCAAATCCTCATTGCTGTCGGAGCCGTGCGAGAGGCACGGCTTGAGGTCGTGCTCATGTTGACTGAACAGGCAGGTGCGGATTTTGCCGTCCGCCGTGAGCCGGAGCCGGTTGCAACTTCCGCAGAACGGTTGCGTGACCGGGGCAATGATCCCGACCTCGGCTGTCCCTAGCCCAAGTGACCATCGGGTGGATGTCTCGGAGGGGTTGCCAGCGGGGAGGGGGGTGAGTGGGTATTTGGACTGGATTCGTTCAGCTATTTCGGCGCCGGAGACCACGTGGTCTCGCTGCCAAGCTTGCCGGGAGTCCAGCGGCATGAACTCGATGAAGCGCATGATGACGCCCTCGTCCATGGCGAATCTGGCCAGGCGCACGATCTCATGGTCGTTAAGCCCGCGAATGATCACGGCATTGACCTTCACTGGGGCTAGGCCAAGCGACTTGGCCAGGCGGATCGACTCAATCACTTCGTCCAGTCCGTCCCGGCTGGTGATCTTCTTGAAGTTGTCCCTGTCGAGCGAGTCGAGACTGAGGGTCACCCGACCAAGCCCGGCCTTCTTGAGGTTCTTGGCCAAGCGCAGAAAGTGGGTGCCGTTGGTCGTCAGCGACAGGTCGCAGATCGAGTCGATGTCGGCGATCTGTGAAATCAACGACTCCACACCTCGACGCAGCAGCGGTTCGCCGCCGGTGATTCGAATTTTGTTCACGCCGAGTGACGCCGCCACGCGGGTGACTCGGATAATCTCCTCAAACGTCAGAATTTGCGACCGGCGTTTCCGTGGATAGATCAGTTTTCCCGGAACGGGCGAAGGCTTCTTCGCCCCCTGGTCGATAGGTTTAAAAAAGTTGTCAGCCTCCTCGGTATCAGGAAGGCAGTAGACGCAGTTGAAGTTGCATCGATCGGTGATGCTGATCCGCAGATCGCGAATGACGCGTTTGTAAGAGTCCTGAAGAACTCCGGGGTGGCTCATGGAGTGGCCCCATCGGGGGGTGAATTGGTCTCGACCGGGACGATTTTCACAGTGCCATCCCTGCGCACCTCCACGTTTAGGTCGGCGCTTCTCGCATCGGTCGGGGTTTTTTGTTTTTTGTTCATGCCCATGAGGCGGGCGCCACCTTTCTGGCGTGCCCCACCGTAGAAGCCGCGGCGGAGCCACTCGAGTTTCTTGGAGGCCATAAGCTCCACCTGCAACTGCTGGACCTTCTGCCGCAGCACGACGATGTCCTGAAATTGTTTCTCTAATTCAGCTTTTTCGGCGATCAATTTGTCCCGTTCCCTGAGGAGGTGATCGCGGTCTTCCGTGGTCGACTCGAGGCGGCGGCTGATGTCCTCGATGGCTTGATCCTTGGTGACCAATTGGCTGTTGAGGACCTTGATCTGCGAGCCGTAGTCCCGGTTTTTGTTCTGGGCTGTTTGAAGTTCGCCGTTGAGGGCTTTGATTTTTTCGTCCTTGGCTGAGAGTTCATCAGCGATCTTGTCCATAAGGTTCGCGTGTTCGGCGATTTTCTTGTAGTGCTCGGTGTTCAAATCGCGCAATTCTGTTTTTGTCGCGCTGAGGGTTGAGTTGGCTGTGTCGAGTTTCTCAGTCAAGTTCGCCTTGGCTGTCTCCAGCGTCGCCTTCTCGGATTTCAATCCTTCGATTTCCACCTTATGTTCGGTGATGGTGACGTCCTGCTCGCCGATGGTTTGGTTTGCATTGACCAGTAAAATAGCCGTGACCGCCCCCGCCAAGGTCGCGAATGCCGCAAAAAAGATTAATCATTTGCCTTTCATAGTCACGAAATAATGAAGCTACTCTCCCGGCGAGGCAACCCTTTATTTATAGGGTTTCTTCACTAGTGTCCGGTTTAGATTTTAGTGACA
>MPMB02110241.1_pt1 | contig 15123 bp, 10 predicted proteins | sample 1617371 | NCBI WGS metagenome assembly MPMB02 (sample SAMN05944808, study PRJNA350692) | marine metagenome | biome: marine; feature: ODZ; material: water; isolation source: 300 m water sample filtered on 0.2 um supor filter | place: Pacific Ocean | collected 2012-04-08 | depth 300m m
AGAGCGAGGTCATCACCTACAGCTACGACATCACTGACGGCCATACCGGCGGCACGGTTTCGCAGACGGCGACGATCACGGTGACCGGCACCAACGACGCGCCAGTGCTGACGGCGAATACGGGGGCGACGGTTGCCGTGGGCGCTTCGGTGGCCCTGACCTCGGCGATGCTTCAGGTTACGGATCCGGACACCGCCGCCAGCGATCTCGTCTACACGGTGAGCGGTCTCGGCACGGGCATGATATTGGTTGCTGGTGTCGTGGCGGCGAGCTTCACCCAGGCGCAGTTGGACGAGGGCTTGGTGTCCTACGAGCACGACGGTTCGGAGAACAGCTCGACCTCGCTCACGTTCACGGTGAGCGACGGCACGACGACTCTGCCGAGCGCCGTCTTCAACCTCACGGTGACACCCGACTCCGATCCCGATCAGACCATCACCGGAACCTCGGGCGACGATACTCTCACCGGCGGCGGTGGCGATGACAGTCTGTGGGGCGGCGAGGGCGCCGATGAGCTCTATGGCGCCGCCGGCGACGACACGCTGGACGGCGGCTGGGGCGGCGATGAGCTCTATGGCGGCGACGGCGACGATGTTCTTACCGGTGGCGGCGGCAAGGACACCCTCCATGGCGGCGCCGGCAACGACACGCTGGACGGCGGCAAGAAGGACGATTTCCTCGACGGCGGCGCCGGCGACGACAGTCTGGACGGGGGCAAGAACGACGATTTCCTCGACGGCGGCGCCGGCGACGACAGTCTGTGGGGCGGCGAGGGCGCCGATACCTTCGTCTTCCATGCCGGCGACGGTTCGGACACCGTCGAGGACTTCGGCATCGGCGACATGCTGATGTTCGAGGGTACGGAATTCGACATCAGCCAGATGAACGTGGTAGACGCCGGTGATGACGCGGTCATTACTTTTGGTTCCGAAGACGGCGTTTCGGTGAAAGTGAAGAACGCCGATGCCGAGGACCTGAAAACAGCCTTGGAAAAAGCCAGAAACGATGACGAGGCGAACGCCGACAGCGGCTACTCGGTAACCACTAACGCCGACGATACGATCACCGTCTCGTTTGACGGCAGCTCCTGATTCGTCCGGCGTTTCAGAAAAAATCCACCCATCCCTTTGGCCGCCAGGTTCGTCGGCCCGGTGTTCGTTTGGGGAACGGCGCGGTTGGCCGGGGGCGCCGTTTTGCGCTACCATCACGCTGACTGTCATGCCCGGAAAGAAAACGCCGGATCAGGGACAGGCCATGAAGCCAAGGCCCCGGCGCGTCAAGCGAGGCGCGCGAATCCACGAAACAGCAAGCCACCGATAACTTTCCATGTCAGTGTTTGTGCCTAAGTCGTCGGTTGAAGGAATAGTCTGGCCCAGCCTGCCGGGACGAAGGGTGACGGCGATTCTGGCCATTCTGTTCCAACTCGAGCATAGCCAGTGGTGGCCGTCCGAGAAAATCCGTGGCCTGCAGTTCCGGCAGTTGGGTCGCCTGCTCGTCCATGCCTACCGCACCGTGCCGTTCTACCGGGAGCGGCTGCGAAAAGCCGGACTTACGGCGAAAGCTCCGCTCACGCCCGAGCAATGGGCGGGGATTCCATTGCTCCAACGCCAGGATATCCAGGCCGCCGGTCCGGCGCTGCACAGCACCCGAGTCCCGGACGGCCATGGCAAAGTATCGACGATCTTCACATCCGGTTCGACGGGAAAGCCGATCGGTTCGCTGCGTACGGAGCTAACGGGTCTGTTTTGGGAATCCTTCACCCTGCGCGACCATTTATGGCACCGCCGTGATCCGACCCAAAAACTCGCCGCCATCCGCAGCGCCAAGGAGGGCGTCTCTCCCTATCCCGATGGATCCGTCGGCAGGTGGGGATTCGGCAGCGACGCGATCTTCAACGCCGCCCCGGCTATCTCTCTCAACATCAACTGTACGGTGGAACAACAGGTCGAATGGCTGCAACGGCAGAATCCGGCATATCTTCTGACCTTTCCGAGCAACGTTCTGCGTCTGGCCAACCATTGCCTTGAGAAGGGGATCAAGCTTCGGAATTTACGTCAAGTCCAGGCCATCTCGGAGGTTCTCGGCGCCGAGATCAGAGCCGCCTGCCGCCAAGCCTGGGGGGTGCCGGTGATTGATCTCTACAGCTCACGGGAAGTGGGCTACATGGCCCTGCAGTGCCCCGATCATGAGCACCATCATGTCCAGGCCGAGGGGGTTCTGGTGGAGATCGTCGACGACCGGGGGCGCGCCTGTGCTCCCGGCGAGGTCGGCAAGGTTGTCGTCACCCCGCTGCACAACTTCGCCATGCCGTTGCTCCGCTACGAAATCGGCGACTACGCGGAAGTCGGCGAAAGCTGTTCGTGCGGACGGGGGTTGCCGGTGCTGCGCCGTATACTGGGACGGGTCCAGAACATGGTGGTCCTGCCTTCCGGGGAGAGGCATTGGACCCTGCTGAGCAGCGAGAATATCGGCGCATTTCTCGATATTGCCCCGATCAGGCAATACCAGTTTGTACAAAAGAACCTGCAATCCATTGAATCCAGGCTCGTCGTCGAACGCGACCTGACGCCGGAAGAGGAGGACCGTCTGCGGAAGTGGATCGTCAACAAGCTCGGCCACCCGTTCGAGGTCACCTTCACTTATCACGAGGAGATCGCCAGATCCGCCTCCGGCAAATATCAGGACTTCATTTCCGAGGTGGAAACCTGACCATCTCCCGCCGCCGGCGTTGCTGTCACTAGTACACCCCTGCGGGATTCCTGACCCCATACGACGGGCTTCCGAGTTTCCCGGCTAGGCGCGTGGCGCGCCGTGATGTCAATCCATCACAAGCGCCTCGCAACGCAGTCCGGGAAGCTCGGAAGCCCGCCCTCCGGATCGCTTTTCCCGCTCTCCCGGGGCGTCACGAACGCTTGACGATGCACCCAGCATCGCCGGCGCGTCCGCTCCTACCGGGAGAGCGGGAAAAGCGATCGTATGGGGTCAGGAATCCCGCCGGGGCGTACTAGTCCGCGTTCTCGGAGCGTTCGCGGTAGTGGGCCCACGCTTCCGTGCCGCCCCGGTTATCCAGGAAATTGATGAGGGCGGATATCGGCTTGCGATCGAATTTGCTGTTGGATTCCCCCAAAAGAATCCTCGAGACCTTCTCAAAAGTCATGGCGCCGCGATAAGCGCGCGGGCTGATCATGCCGACGAAGGCGTTGGCGACGGCGAGGACACGCGCCGGTAGAATGATTTCCTCCCCGTGCAGATTCAACGGCCCGGTGCCGTCCCATTTCTCGCCCATTTGCTCAATGGTATCGACGACCGGCCCGTTGAAGGGCACGCTTCTCAGGAGATCGGCGCTGACCAAATAGCTGTTGGCGAGCATGTCGCGTTCCTCGGGCAAAAGATTGCCTGTCTTCGTCAACAATTCCGGCGGCACGAAGATTTTTCCGAGATACATCAGACTGCCGGCGATTTCGGCCGTCTTGCCGACGAGTTCCGGCGTGTTCATTTCCCCGGCAATGGCGAGGGAGACCTCGGCGACGCGCGTCGAGTGGTGGGCCGAGAAGGGATCTCGCCGGTCGATGACGCTGAGCAGGGTGTTGATGAGTTGCTTCAGCATCTGTTCGCTGCGCCGGCGTTCACGGGTCAACTCGGTGATATCGTCAAGGATCATCAGCACGCCGGGCGGATGATCCCGGTCGCCGCGCAGAGGAATATGATCGGATTTGATGATTTGCAGGTCTTCTTCCTCGCCTTCGTCGCCGAGAGTAGTAATGTGGGCTTGCCGTTCCTTGTCGGTATCGTCGGAATCGGCGAAATTCCTCAAGATGCGGTCGTTGATATCGGCGAAGACCTTGGCCTTGATGGGACCAATGACGCTGGCCATGGTCTTGCCGAGCATGTCTTCGGCCGAAATCCCGGCTTCGGCGGCGGCGGGTTGATTGGCGAAGGTATAGGTGGTGGTGCCGTCGACAGCGGCGATGACGGTGGGCTGGCTGTTGGTGACCAGGCGCATGAACTTGGACATGTTCTCGAAGCGCTCGGCGGCGATGCGGGACTTTTCCAGCGCCGCCGTCGCCCGCAGGGAACTGCCGTGGCGCCACACCGCGACGATGGTGACGCCAATGCCGCCGATGACCAGCAAGGCCACGGTGAGGATGGTTGTCAGCCGGGATTCGGTATCGGCGAGGGCCTCCGCCCGCGAGATTTTGCGGACCAGCAGCCAAGGCAGATTGGCGATCGGCCTGGAGGTTACGAGCACTTCCTCGCCCGCATAATCCTGTTTTATGGCAAAGCCGCCGGGGGTGGCCAGCGCGAACGAAGCCGCCAGATCCGGCGTGTCGAGCGCCAGGGAGCGTTTCAGCGGCGGCGTGCCGTCGGCCAGCGGCGAAAGGTATTCCACCATATTGGAAGCGGACCGGACAAGGTAGGTCTCGGTTGTCGCTTCGGTTTCTCCCGGTTGTTCGAGGCGATCGAAAAGCTCCTTGCCGATGATTCGCATGCCGACCACGGCGCCGATGCCTTCGGTGCCTTCGCTTTCGTCCTGGACGGCGAATACCGGCAAGGAGAAGCCCATGGTCGGCAAGTTGCTGGCGCCCATGTAGATATCGATCATCGCCGGTTCGCCGGACAGGGCCTTGGCAACCGCCTTGCGGATTTTTCCGCTCACCGGCGGCATTCCGGGGGTGCCGACCAGGGAGCGGCCGCCGGCATCGACAAGGCCAATTCCCGCGACACCGACCCTTTCGATGTTGGCGGCGACTTCGCCGGCCGCCGCCGGCGGCTTGAAGCCGGTACGATCGGCCGTCGCAACCAACAGATTGCGCAGGTAGCTGGCCTGAGCCGGTTCGTCGGTTACATCCGAGCGGTCCCCCTCGGCCATGGCCAATTCGGTCATGTAGAGCTGAAGCGAGGCGTTTTCGGTCAACTCGCGCATGATGGCGAAGTTCTGCTCCACCCACTCGTTGACGGCCGCCGAGCGGCTATCGGCGACGATACCCAGGCGGACTTGCCATGCCTGCAAGTCTCGTTGACGCTCCTGGCCAATGAAATAGAAAGTGAAAGCAATCGCCGCCACGGCCGCCGCCAGCATGGCGGCGCCGATGCCGACGGCCATCCAGTTCGTGCGTCCGCTGATTTTTGCTTCCGGTTCGGCTTGATCGGCCATGGCGCCCTCCCCTGTGGCCTGATGGCTGTTCTTGTTTAGCAGCAGTTGCTTGGATCATCCCACTGAAAATTACCCTATTCCGTAAACCCCTGGAATGCGGCGGCGGCAACGCAGGCAAAGGAGGCTTGAATTGAAAAAGCCCACTTTCATAAATTGTTACGGCATCGCGTGGGGGACGCAAGGACGAATCTCGCGGCCGCGGGCAACGTCATTTTTCAACACAGAAGAACACAGAATAAGCCGATAAGGCACAGAGATCACAGAGAGCCATTAAATCGACTCTGGCTCCATTTCTCGATATAGGAATTTAAATGCGTATAGTGTCCTCCAACTGCAATGCGCGGCAATGGAATTCGAACCGCAATACGCATATCGATCATGTTCCTACAAATGCTTCCGAACCTTGGTGGCTATGGCGTCCGGCGCGATTCCGTGTGGGAAGTAAGTGATGATTTTCCCATCGGGGCCCATCAGGTAGATGAAGGCCTGGTGGTCTATGAGGTAGTCGTCCTCGTCGCTGGCTTTTGCATAGTACAAACGGTAAATCTTCGCCACCGCCGCAACCTGTTCGGAACTGCCGGTCAACCCGATCATTCTCGGATGGAAGTTCTCCATGAACGATTTCAGCACCTTGGGCGTATCCCGTTCGGGATCGACGCTGATGAAGACAGGCTGAACCTTGTCGGCTTTTGCACCCAGTAGGTCCATGGCTTCCGTGATGGTTTGCAAGGCCGTCGGACAAACGTCGGGACAAAACGTATAGCCGAAGAAAACCAGCATGTAGCGTCCCCGGAAATTGGCGTCGGTAACGGTCTTGCCGTTATGATCGATGAGGGTGAACGCCCCGCCGATGGAAATATGGGATGAGACGCCAGGCGTTTCCTCGGCGGACTGAACAGGGTTCCAAGTCCAAGCGCCGACAACGATGAGAACGATTCCCAGGCAAAGGATAGTGAATAGACGCTGCATGACGTATCCCTTTTTAAATTCAGCAGCGGTTACCGGTATTTTTCTTCCGCTTTCCTACACCAAGCAGACATTTGTGGTTCAGTGGAGGCGCGGCACACGGTTTCGGTCTGAGCGCCCAGGCTCGCATCAATAGCCGCCCTTCTTGCCCGTGCCGATGAACTTGAAGCCGCCCCGGTACTCGAAGGGTTGCCACCAGGCGGTGGCGCCGGTCTCGGTATCTGTGTGGCGCATGAAAACCTGGGGCGAGGGCGGCGCGATGGTCAGGGCCAACTCGTAGGCGCCCGGCCCGTCGAGGTCGACGTTGCCGCCGTAGTGCGGACCGTCGGAAGCCATCATCGGGCGCATCATGCCCGACGCTGTCCAACGGCTACCCTTCTTTGTCAGCCTGTATCCGACGTCGAGGTAGGGGACCCAGTCCCCTTTCCGGAACCCATAAGGGTTGCCGGCAAGGGCGTGGATGCGTCCCTCCAGGTGAATGCCCCCGGGCTCGTGGCTTGTCATGTTGGCGTGACCGGCTTTGTCCTGGTGGCCGCCGCCTTGCTCCATGCTTGCCATTGGAGCCTCCGTCTCAACGGCCTGTAGATACATTGCCCAGACCTTAAGACCCTCATGTTCCATGGGCTCGCCCGCCGGCAAGTTCCCGGCGTGAGCCGCCGCCATATCCAGGCTTATGATCCAAGCCGCGGCAATGATCGGGCCGAGTCTTCGTGTCCACTTGGTTCTCATGGTTAGCATAACCTCCTAAGTTGAAAAAACGGCCGGATACCACGCGGCGGCGACGGTGAGGCTGCCGAGCGCGCCGGGCAGCAAGGGAAGCCAGCGCGCCGATGCCGGCACCCCTTGGCGCGCCAGCAAGCGCCAGCCAAGCCACAGGCTCCACGAGACGGCGCCGAGAACCAGTATTCCCTTGAAAAAGTTGATCACCCCGGCGCCGAGGCCGAGAGACCCAAGGGCCTCGAACAGATCGCCGCCGAGGCCAAGCAACAGAGAAACCATGGCGACGGGGAGGAACTGATAGCCGAGCTCGACGAAACCACGGCCAAACGGCGCGTCGCCGCCGGCGCGGCGCGCAAGCCAGGCCGCGGCGGCGGTGGCGGCGGCGAGGGCCGCCGTGATGATCGCCATCCAGGACATCATGTAACCGCTGACGAGGAAAAAGTCGAACCAGCGCAGAACCTCGCGCTCATGCGGATAGACCGCCATCAACCATATGGGCCCGGGCTCGCCGAGCCAATACCATTGCTGGTCGATGGCCCAGTTGCCGAGGGTCGCCCTCAGGGTCTGATAGGAGTCCAGGACCAGCCACAGGAAGCCGCCGAGGGCCGCGCCGGTGCCCGTGAACAGGAACAGGACTTCCGAGAGGTTGCCGTTGTGTTCACGGATGGCGGCGACCTCCTCGCCCGGCGGACGCAGGCGCAGGTACAGCCCGGCCTTCGACTGGGGGCTGACGCAGCGGAAGCATTCGATGCAATGGCGGGACTCGGTCTTGCGATTGAGATCGATCATGGTCGGGCACACGGTCTTCTCGGTCCATGCGTCGCCGCCGGCCCTTGGGCGCTTGGCGCGAAAATCCACCGCCCCGATGCGCGAGAAAACCCCGAGCAGGAGCCCGATCGGGCACATGTGCCGGCACCACGCCCGCTTGTTGCGCCCGAAGAAGAAGCCCAAGGCGACAGCGGCGATCAGTATGCTTCCGAACACGATGGCGATGGCTTCCGCGTGGTCCCGCGCGCCCGCCGTCTGCGCCCACACGGTGACAACGAGGAAACTGACGATGGGCGTGCCCGGCCACCGCACCCATGCGGGGATGGCCAGCCGCGGCCCCAACCTGTTGGCCCATTCCGAGGCCGCGCCCATGGGGCATAGGAGACCGCACCAACCGCGCCCGATGAAGATCACGGATAGAAAGACGAGGGGGAACCACAGGCTCCAGATGGCGGCATTGGCGAAGGCGGCGAAATCGCCGAATGCGTCCGCGTTATCGGACGTTGCCTTCAGCAGCGCGGGCCCGAACAGCAGGGTTACGAAAACAACGAACATGCCGGCGTGCACGAGCCACATGGCGCGCCGGTAGCGGACGAAGAACGCCTCGATGCGCGCGGCCACGCGCGGCAGGGAACCGCCGCGAAGAAAGGGCTGGGCGAGATCGTTTGCTCGCGGGCGTGACGCCGCGGACGTATCGCTCATACTGGTGCTCGCCACGTTAATTCCATGAAGGCTTGCGAGCATGTCGAGTAGCAGCAACGCCGCTTTGATTCAAGCCAATATGAAGCTTTCTGTCAGTAACACGTGATCAGTCCGGTTTTATGGGACCCTCCTGGTGGAAGGGGGCGGGATGAGGCGGACGGAGCAGTTACAAGGACTACGATTGACGAAGTTCGAGGAGATTTACGAACGGGTGGCCAAACGGGAGTTGAGCCAGTCGGAAGCGGCTAGATCACGAATATAAGGCCGAAACCGGCCTCGACAGGACCCCGTCGGCCGATGCATCCAAAAAGAGAATTTCCAGCCCTTCTCGGGCTTGACCAGAACGACATGTATAAGTATAGTTATAGGATATCAATATCTACTGTTACTTGTAAGATAATAGATGGTTGATTTCCCTAGGAATATCCCAGGATTGGTTGCCATGGATGCTTTTCCGCCTTGCCCGCGGGCGGCTCTTTTTTTTGGCGATTGGACGGCGACCTGAATGGCCGGGCCGATAGGTTTCGGCGGTCCAAAACCGCCCAAAAAGGAAACCAGAGTCAAACCGCCGGCCGAGCATCTTGGCGATGATACTTGGGACAAGGCTAGGAATCACTTTGTGAATCTGCGGACTTTCTTCGCCACAGAGAAGGCGGCCTTCTCGTACGAAGGGAAGTCCAGACCTCAAAAAACCAACTTCCCTGGAAGGTCGCAATGAACCATTTTCGCGGCTCGCGTGGCTGCCAAGAACAGGTTCTCAAGAAAACCTTGGCGCTGGTTCTGGCGGGCGGGCGCGGCAGCCGCCTTGGCCGCTTGACCGCCCGCCAGGCCAAACCGGCGGTCCCTTTCAGCGGCGAGTACAAAATCATCGACTTCACCTTGTCCAATTGCATCAATTCCGGCATCCGCCACGTCGGCGTGCTCACCCAATACAACGCCCACACGCTGATCCAACACGTGCAGCGCGGCTGGGGCTTCCTGCGCTCCGAACTGGGCGAGTTCGTGGAGGTATGGCCGGCACAGCAACGCAACGGCGAGGGTTCCTGGTACCAGGGCGCCGCCGACGCCGTTTACCAGAACATCGACATCATGGGCGCGCACGGCGCCGAATACGTCATCGTGCTGGCCGGCGACCACGTCTATAAGATGAACTATGCCATGATGCTGGCCCACCATATCGAGCGCGGCGCCGATGTCACCGTGGCCTGTGTCGAGGTGCCATTGAAAACCGCCACCGCCTTCGGCGTGGTGGGCGTCGACGACGGGGACAACATCGTCAACTTTATGGAGAAGCCGGAAACGCCTCCGTCCATCCCCGGCAAGCCCGGCCGGGCTTTCGCCAGTATGGGGATTTACGTTTTCACCACGCCGTTCCTTCTCGAACAACTGGCGCGCGACGCCGAGACCCTAAATTCCTCGCGTGATTTCGGCAGGGACGTAATCCCTTATCTGATGGCTCGCTGCACCGTGGTGGCTCACCGGTTCCGGGACAGCTGGAGGAATCTAGGGACAGTATATAATTTCTTATACGGAAAACTATATACTGTCCCCAAAATCCCCGTCTTGCGAATGGTAGCAAATGCTATCTCTTCAGCGAAGAAGATATGAATGCGTTTTCAATAAATCACTTAGGGGCAACGGCCGTTTCCCGTCCGTAAAGCATCAATCGCCGGTTCTGGCCGGAGAAGGACCGTCCCCTTACGCGGCGGTCGAAACCGGAGATATTGGAATGCGTCCGCTGTTCGGAGCCCCCGTAGTCCATACTCCGCCGGCGCCGGTCCGGGCCGACGAAGTCGCGGCTCCTGATGAAAACGCGGTGGCTTTCGATGACCGAACAGATTCTTTCATAAAGGCTCTCGACCGAAACCGGTTTGGCAAGGAACTCGGTAATGCCGGCGTCGCGGGCGGTGATCACTTCTTGAAGCTCGGTGCACGCCGTCACCATGATAACCGCCACGTAGGGGTCGGGGCTGTCCGGGTCCTTCCGGATTTTAAAAAGAAGCTTGATTCCGTCGAAAGCTGGGCCCCAATCGGTAAAGATAAGGTCGGCGGGCTTATCGCGAAGCATTTCGAACCCCTTGTCGGGAGTCGGCGCATCACGGATGTCCTTGACCCCGAGCTGGCGCAGCACGCCCACGAACATGTTACGCATCGCCGGGAGCTTCTCGACAATCAGGACGTTCAGGTTTTTCAGGTTGTAGTTTTTAACGGGCTTCTTCATAGGCTTCTATTTAGATGACACAAATCTAATATAACATGAATGTGAGATATGTAAAGGATATCCCGGAGAAGGCTTATCCCCTTGCATCCGGTGCCACAATATCACGAGGCTCGCCGGAGTTCATCGCACCTCCTTTATCCTCCGCGTCCCTCCGCGTCCATTGCGTTAAGATTAAACGCCAAGGACGCGGAGGGGAGGAAAGCCGCGACGAGCCATAAGAACGCAAAATGTCGATCCGACCGGACTGAAGGGGATTAAGCCCTGTCGGGGATAAGCCTCCGGGAGAATTTTTCTTTAGCTTTTCGATGCTTGTTGTTTTACATTTTCTCTTCGGTTGGACTTTTTCGTTGCCCTCGACGGGGCGTCGGAGCCGGCTCTTATCCGCTGGCTTTCAAAGGCGGTTCGAGGGGGACGCAAAAGGAGCAACCGACAGACCTTAACGGAGGTAACCGATGGGCGCTCTCACGTTGAAACAGCTCGCCAAGCTCGCCGCTAAAAAAAGCCCGGCTGAAATCAAAGCCGCGGCAAAGCAGCTGGAAATGATTGCCGAGGTAAAAGCAACTGGAGGGCAGGGCGTTGCAAAGGTTGCCGCAACGAAAGCCACCGCAACGAAAATAATCGCAACGAAAGCGGCCGGAGCGAAAACCGCCGGGATGGCGGCTGGAAAAGCTGCCGCGGCAACTAAAGTTTTCGGAATCAGCCTGGGCGGGTTGGGACCGCTGGCCTTGCTGGTGGCGGCGGGAGCCGTGAGCTACTTTCTATATAATTACTACATCAAATCCGTCGAGACCTCCGAAGCTTCTTCCTGACTTTGCCGATTTGCCGTTATCGCCACAACTTTGTCTGGCGGTCGAGGCTATCCAGTGCCCGTCAAATGGCGGTGAACGCCGTAACCGCGGCGACCGGCCTGGTGGCGGAAGCGGCGCTTCCCACCCTTCAACTATCGGACACGACCCTCCCATGCGCCGGCGAAATTCCGAGACATATCAGGGAACAAGGCCTATAAATCGAAGGGTTTTCTGGCAACCTATGGGATTTAAGGAGCCTTGGAACCCCGTCGCTAAAAAGGGTTGAGAATCGATGGAATTCGAAAAATACAGCGAGCGCTCGCGCGGCTTCGTGCAGTCGGCGCAAAGCTTGGCGCTCCGCTCCAATCACCAGCAACTGACGCCGCTCCACCTCTTGAAGGTGCTCATCGAGGACGGCGGCGGCCTGGCCGCGGGACTGATCGCCGCCGCCGCCGGCGACGTCAAGAAGACGCTCGCCGGCACCGAAGCCGAGCTCGCCAAACTGCCCAAGGTGGAAGGCCCCGGCGCCGGCCAGGTCCACCTGGCGGCGGAAATGGCGCGCCTCTTCGAGCAGGCCGAAAAAATCGCCAAGCAAGCCGGTGACAGCTTCGTCACCGTCGAGCGGCTTCTCCTGGCCCTTACCCTTGCCGCCGGAACCGCAGCCGCCAAGGTGCTTAGCCATGGCGGCGTCAAGCCGCGCAACCTCAACCGCGCCATCGAGGACCTGCGCAAGGGCCGCAAGGCGGCCAGCGCCAGCGCCGAGGACAGCTATGACGCCCTGGAAAAATACGCCCGCGACCTGACGGCGGCCGCCGCCGATGGCAAGATCGACCCGGTTATCGGCCGCGACGAGGAAATCCGCCGCACCATCCAGGTGCTTTCGCGGCGGACCAAGAACAATCCGGTGCTGATCGGTGAGCCCGGCGTCGGCAAGACCGCCATCGTCGAGGGCCTGGCGATACGCATCGTCCAGGGCGACGTGCCGGAAAGCCTGAAAGGCAAAAGGCTGATGGTCCTCGATCTCGGCGCCCTGGTCGCCGGCGCCAAGTTCAGGGGCGAGTTCGAGGAGCGCCTGAAAGCGGTGCTCTCCGAGGTCATGGCGGCGGAAAGCGAGATCGTCCTTTTCATCGACGAAATGCACACCCTGGTCGGCGCCGGCGCCGCCGAGGGCTCGATGGACGCCTCGAACCTGCTGAAACCGGCCTTGGCCCGCGGCGACCTCCATTGCGTCAGCGCCACGACCTTGAACGAGTACCGAAAACATGTCGAAAAGGACGCCGCCCTGGCGCGCCGCTTCCAGCCGGTCTACGTCGCCGAGCCGACCGTCGAGGATACCATCTCGATCCTTCGCGGCATCAAGGAGAAATACGAACTCCACCATGGTGTCAGAATCTCCGATAGCGCCCTGGTCTCGGCGGCGACGCTGTCGAACCGTTATATCTCCGACCGTTTCCTGCCCGATAAGGCCATCGACCTTGTCGACGAGGCGGCGGCGCGGCTGAAGATGGAAATTGATTCCAAGCCCGAGGAGATCGACGAGATGGACCGCCGCATCGTCCAGCTCAAGATCGAGCGCGAGGCCTTGAAAAAGGAAAGCGACAAGGCCTCCAGGGAACGCCTGAAAAAGCTCGAAGGCGAACTCGCCGAGCTGGAGAAAAGCTCGCACCGGCTCTCGGAGCGGTGGCGGGCGGAAAAGGCCGCCCTCGCCGACGCCACCAAGATCAAGGAACAGCTGGACCGGGCCCGCATCGCCTACGAACGGACCCTGCGCGCCGGCGAGCTCGATAAGGCGGGCGAACTGCAATACGACCTGATCCCCAAGCTGGAGGCCAGGCTAGAGGAGGCGGAGCCAGCCGAATCGACCGCCACCATGCTCGAGGAAGCGGTGACCCCGGAACACATCGCCACCATCGTTGCCCGCTGGACCGGCATCCCCGTCGACAGGATGCTGCGGGGCGAGCGCCAGAAACTCTTGCATATGGAGGAAGCGCTTGGCGCCCGCGTCATCGGCCAGGACGAGGCCCTGGCCTGCATCTCCGACGCCGTTCGCCGCGCCCGCGCCGGCCTCCAGGACTCCAGCCGTCCGATCGGCTCGTTCCTGTTCCTGGGTCCGACCGGCGTCGGCAAGACGGAGCTCAGCAAGGCGCTCGCCGAATTCCTCTTCGACGACGAGCAGGCGATGGTCCGCATCGACATGTCCGAATACATGGAAAAGCACGCCGTGGCGCGGCTGATCGGCGCGCCGCCGGGCTACGTCGGCTACCAAGAGGGCGGCGCCCTGACCGAGGCGGTGCGCCGCCGGCCCTACCAGGTGATCCTCTTCGACGAGGTGGAAAAGGCCCATCCGGACGTCTTCAACATCCTTTTGCAGGTCTTGGACGACGGCCGCCTGACCGACGGCCAGGGCCGCACGGTCGATTTCCGCAATGCCCTCATCGTGCTGACCTCGAACCTGGGCGGCGACATCTTAGCCGGTCAGCGGGAAGGCCACGATTCGACGGAGGTTCAAGGGCAGGTGATGGAGGTGGTGCGCGCCGCCTTCCGGCCGGAATTCCTCAACCGTTTGGACGAGATCATTCTTTTCCACCGCCTTTTCCGCGAGCATATGGCCGGCATTGTCGACATCCAGCTCGAGGGACTTTGCCGGCTTCTTTCCGAGCGCAAGATCAAGCTCGATCTCGACGCCGCGGCGCGGGCCTGGCTTGCCGACAAGGGTTTCGATCCGGTTTACGGGGCCAGGCCCCTGAAGCGGGTGATCCAGCGCGCCCTGCAGAACCCGTTGGCCGGCCTGATTCTCGCCGGCGAGGTCGGCGACGGCGAAACGGTAAGCGTCTCGGCCGGCGACGGCGGCCTCACCATCAACGGCGTCGAGGCGGCGGCGGCTTGATAGGGGGCGGCATAGGGCTTACGCCGGCGCTGGCGCGCCAGCCTTTCGTGGAGCCAAAGGCCCCACACCCCATGTTTAATTGCTGGAAGTGATGGAGTTTGAATTACGTAAACTGTTTCAAAAACACCGCTCATGAAGTTTCGTGATAAGAAATATCTTCCAGATCGAATTCCTTTATGATCCGGTCGACGTTGTTCCGGGCGCTTTGTCCCCATTGTTTGGTGAGCGCAAAAGTTTTTCCGTCCCAGGGCATCAATTCATCGTCTTCCGTAAAAAAAGCGTTTGATCGAGGCCGATGAACTTCCAGGTTCGCGATCATTCCGAGCTCCCTCTAAAAAACTGTCACTATCATGCTCTCCGTTTACGATGACCCAAGCTCGATCTGGTGGAAGGATATCTCTCGGTGGCGCGCCTCTTAGAACGGCCTCATGAACGACATGAAAAACGAGGTGTCGCTTCGGTAAATTGCGAATCATCTCATCGCCGATTGTTAGGTCAAAACGCGTCAAGTCACGGTTTTGAGTTCGAGAGCGGCGTTCCTGGTCGTGTCCGATAGTTGGTGGAAATTTGTTTTCGGCGTAACTTCCGATCCCGATGGTCACTCAATCATGCGGCGAGGTCAAGCGGATGAACAGGCGGATCAAGTTCCTACGCACCCGCCTGGGCCGGCTCATTCGCGACATCCGGCGCAAGACCGAGGGTGACGAGGGCCTGGAGGAAGCCTTCGCCGCGCCACTTGGCCGGGCCAGCCAAATCCGCGGACAGAAGCAGCGCCAACGCGGCTGGAAGCTCTCTCCGGCGGCTTGCGTCGCGCCACTGGCGCGACGGTCCGCCTCCGACGTGGCACGCCCCGGAGACCGAGTGCATCGGTAAGGGCAAGGCGCACAAACCCTATGAGTTCGGCGTCAAGGTTTCA
>MPMB02066017.1_pt1 | contig 15076 bp, 13 predicted proteins | sample 1617371 | NCBI WGS metagenome assembly MPMB02 (sample SAMN05944808, study PRJNA350692) | marine metagenome | biome: marine; feature: ODZ; material: water; isolation source: 300 m water sample filtered on 0.2 um supor filter | place: Pacific Ocean | collected 2012-04-08 | depth 300m m
CGATGCCATCAACAGCCAGCTGAAGACGCTGTCCTATTCCCATTTGTTTGGTGGCCGCACTCATCAGGTAGTGATGGACCTGGCGGACAAATTGACCGGCATGGTGCCACTGGAGAACGGCAGGGTCTTCTTCGCCAATTCCGGCAGCGAAGCGAACGATTCTCACATGAAAATGCTGCGCTACTACTTCAACGTGACTGGCGAGCCACAGAAGAAAAAAATTATTGCCCTGGAACGTTCCTACCATGGTGTAACCATGGCGTCGGCGGCGCTGACCGGGCTGCCAGCCATGCATACCCACTTCAGTCTACCTGTGGAGGCCCTGGGAATCCTGCGCGTCGTCGGGAAAGACAATCCCGAGAAGCTGAACGATCCGGAATTCCGAGCCTTGCGCGGAGCGAACAGCTATCTCATGGGCCGTTATCAGGATGCCCGGCAGGACCTCTATCACGAAAGTCTTGACGAAAACGACGAAGCCATTTTCTGGCGTGCCGCCTTAGTGGCCTCTGAAGGCAACCTTGCCGGCGCGGCCCGGGTTCTCAGGCGCAAGGGCAGCATCACGCGACCCTATCCGAAGGTCATAAAAATGCCTTTAGCCCTGCTGGTGGCCGAGGCGGCGATCATGATCGGCGACATCAAACAAGCCGAAACCTATCTACAAGCCTTGCAAGCCGAAGAACCGAATCCGGCTCAGAAAAGCCAACTGAATTATGTCGAGGGACGGTTCATGGAATTGGCCGGCGATTTCGACGGCGCCATCGGCAAATGGGAGGAGGTCCAGGCGGGCCCCCACCGCCCCAGCCGCGCCAAGGCGGCGGTGGCCCGCACCGAATTGCTTTTGAAACTGCGCGAGTTCACGCCCGGCGAGGCCATCGATGAATTAGAAAAGTTGCGTTTTTCCTGGCGCGGCGGTGATTTCGAGTTCGCGCTTCTCCGCCGCCTTGGCCATCTCTACCTGAAAGAAGGAGACTACCGGAATGGCCTGAGAACCCTCCGCCAGGCGGCCACTCATTTCCGTAATCACAAAAAGGCTCCCGAAGTGACCCAGGACATGGTCGATACCTTTTACAAGCTCTACCTTCAGGGCGGCGCGGATTCCCTTCCTCCGGTGACGGCCATCGCCCTTTACGACGAGTTCAAGGAATTGGCCGGGGCCAAGAGCGACGAGGTGGACCGCATGCTGGCCGACCGTCTGGTTTCTGTCGATCTTCTCGACCGCGCCGCCGAACTTCTGGACGCGCAAGTGCAATTCCGTCTCAAGGGCGTCGAAAAAGCGCGGGTGGGCGCGCAGCTGGCCCTCGTCCATCTCAAGGCCAAGAATTACGAGAAAGCCCTAGAAATTCTCGGAATTTCCAAGGAGAGCGATCTTCCGGAAGGTTTGCTTTCCCAGCGCCGCCACTTCAGAGCCCGAGCCCTGATGGGGTTGACGAGACAAGAAGAGGCCTTGGCCCTGATCAAAGAGGACAAAAGCCTGGATGCCGGCCTCCTGCGCGCGGAAATTTTCTGGAATAGCAAGGATTGGCCCATGGCCTCGCAAGCGCTTCGACGTTTGCTCCGCGACTTCAACGCCAAGCCGAAAAAACCCCTCGACGACAAACAAGGCCGATACGTTCTCAACCTTGCCATCGCCTTGACTCTGAGCGGTAACGAGAGGTCCTTGAACAGGCTGCGCGCCGACTACGGAGAAGCCATGGGAACAGGCCCCTACAGGGAGGCTTTTCGTTTGATCGCCAGCCCGCAAACCATCGGCCTGATCGATCAAGACTCCATCGCCGACAAAGTGAAAGACGTGGAAAACTTCCAAACATTCATGACCGCCTACCGGGATCGTTTGAGCCGTCAAAAACTGAGTTCCATCAATAATTAGTGTTCCGTCTCATCCATAAGATACCCATACGAGGGCGTTACGAGGTTTCCCCTTGCCATCGGCCGCGGAATGGCTTTAATTCGCGGCTCGTTTTCTTTTAGCTGAGCGGCGGAACCGCATGGACTCGAGGGTTGGCACTGCCGTTACCGGCGCCGACGCGAAAGAGGAGCGGACGGCGGATTTTTTCGTCGCCAAGGACGGTCTCCATTTCGCCGGCACGCATTTGCTTTTGGAGCTTTGGGACGGCGAGCATTTTGACGACTTAAAAGCGGTCGAGGAGGCGCTTGGGGAGGCCGCTTCGGCGGCGCGGGCGGCGGTTCTCAATATTCATGTGCACCGGTTTGCGTCCGGCGGCGGTGTCAGCGGAGTCGCCTTGCTGGCGGAATCGCACATCAGCATCCATACTTGGCCGGAGCGCGGTTTCGCCGCCATCGACATATTCATGTGCGGCGCCTGCGACCCTTACGAGGCGGTGCCGGCCTTGCGCCGGGCCTTCCGGCCGGCCCGTCTGCATCTTTTCGAGCACAAGCGGGGCCTGCTTCCGTGAAACGGTTCAAGGAACGGCTTTTCGAGGGTCCATTATCGCAAGAATATACACAGAGCTTCGAGATCAGCCGGGTCGTCTTTGAGAAAAAGACCGACTTCCAGGACCTGATTATTTTCGAAACACCAGCGTTTGGCCGGGTCCTCGCCCTTGACGGGATCGTTCAGGTCACCGAGAAGGACGAGTTCGCCTATCACGAAATGCTCGTCCACGTTCCACTCTTCGCCCACGGCAACGCCGCCAGGGTGCTGATCATCGGCGGTGGCGACGGCGGCGTCCTTCGCGAAGTTCTCAGACACGATGTCGAGAGCGCCACCTTGGTCGAACTCGACAAGAGCGTGATCGACATTTGTCGGCGGCACCTGCCGATGATCAGCAACGGCGCTTTCGATGATCCCCGTTGCCATCTCGTCGTTGCGAATGGATGCGCATTCGCCGCCGAAACCGATCGAACCTTCGATATCATCATCGTTGATTCCACGGATCCCGTTGGTCCCGGCGAGGCACTTTTTTCCGAAGCGTTCTATGGGGATTGCCAAAAACGTCTCGCCGCTGGCGGCGTTATTGTGACGCAGAACGGCGTTCCGTTCTTCCAGCCGCTGGAAGTGACCAACACTTATCGGCGGCTGAAGTCTTTGTTTGCCGACGTCGGCTTTTACGTGACCGCCGTTCCCACTTACGTCGGCGGCCTGATGGCCTTGGGCTGGGCCAGCAACGACGAGAGCTTACGGATGTTGCCGGTGGACGTTCTTTGCCAACGTTTTGCCGCCGCTGGCTTTGAGACGGGCTATTACACTCCCCAGGTTCACCTCGGCGCTTTCGCCCTGCCACCTTTCGTTACCGCCCTGATGCAATAACCGCCGCTATCCGCCGAAGCTTTTGACCAGGCTGCCGACGATCATGAACCAGCCGTCGACAAGGACGAAAAAGATGATCTTGAACGGCAGGGCGATGATGATGGGCGGCAGCATCATCATCCCCATGGACATGAGGACGGAGGCCACCACCATGTCGATGACGAGGAAGGGGATGAAGATCAGGAAGCCCATTTCGAAGGCTCGGCGCAATTCCGAAATCATGAAGGCGGGGATCAGGACGCGCATGGGCACCTGGACCCGCGCTTCATCCTCGGGGACCTTGGCGATATCCACGAACATGTTGACATCCTGTTCGCGCACGTGACCCATCATGAAATCGCGAAAGGGTTCGATGCCGCGCTCGAAAGCATCGAATTCATCGATCTGGCCGTCAATGAGGGGTTTTATTCCCTGGTCGTAAACCGCCTCGAAGGTCGGCATCATGACGAAGACGGTCAAGAACAGGGCGAGGCTGACGAGCACTTGGTTGGGCGGCGTTTGTTGGGTGCCCATGGCCGTGCGTAAAAAACCCAGAACCACCATGATGCGGACGAAGGAGGTCAGCATGACCAGAATGGACGGCGCCAGGCTTAGCACCGTTACCAAGAGGAAAAGCTGGATGATTCGCCCGGTGGTCGTGCCGTCGCCGCCGCCCAAATCCAGGGAGAGGGTCTGTGCCGCCGCCGGGGTGGACGCCAACGCCACGACCGCCATGCCCGCCAGCGCCAGGGCGCCCGGGCCAAGGAGGCAACGGCGCATCAACTCCGCTCCTCCACATGCGCTTGCAAGGTTCCGGCGGCGTTCCCAGGCTGGTCCATCTTTTGCGTGGCGGCGGATATTTTTCCAGGGGCGGCGGCGGTTCCGTTCGTCGGCGCCGGAATTCCGCTCTCGATCAAGAGGTCGGGACCGGTGCCCAACAGGATCAAGTGCTCGGTGAAATCGCGGCGTAACAGCACCATTCGCCGTTTGCCGTCGATCGGTATCACTTCGACGATGGACAGGCGCCGGTGCCTGCCGTTTCTGGTCGGGGCGGCGAATCCAAGGCCGAAGCGCCTGGCCACGGCGACCAGGACGCCGATCAGCGCCAAAACGAAAAGCAGCGCGAAAACAAAACGAAGATAGTCTCCGAATTCAATGTCCATGTCGGTCATTCGGTTGGCGAGGCAACGGCTTGCGGGTCAAGCCACGGTTCGAGTCAAGGAAAGCCGGCATCGGCGATCATCTATTATTTTTAAGTTGTGTCGCCGTAAGCGTCGTTGGCCTGCTGTCGCAGGGTGTTTTCGATTTTGCCCAGGATCTGGTCGCGTTGGGCGGTAAGTTCCGCCGTCAGTCGGTCCAGGTTTTTCAGGATCGCGGCGATCGAGCATCCGATCTCTTCGGCATCCTTGGCCGGCGCGTCGCCGGCGGCGTCGCACAAAGTCCGTACTTTCCCTTCCAGGGCCGAAAGGTCGATCATGCTGTTGGCGGCGAGATGTCGGCGCGCGGCGACGATCAGCGCGGCGACCTTTTCCGCTTGCCGCACAACTTCCGGCCTCGGCTTGGCCGGATGGACGCCCAGTCGTTCGTTCATGGTGTCGTTCCTCCGGGATCATTGGCGAAGCTATCTTCCCCGTGAACGGGCAAGGGAGTTTCGTTGGCACGGTAGACGTAAATCAAGATTTCGGCGACGGCGGCGAAGGCTTCCAAGGGAATCTCGCTATCGATATCGATGCTACTCAGCAGTTGGGCGAGATCGGCATCCTCACGCACCTTGATGCCGTTGGCGAAAGCGATCTGGAGGATCTGTTCGGCGATGGCGCCGCGGCCGCCGGCCACCACCTTTGGCGCGTAACCGCTTTCCGGCTCGTAGCCGAGCGCCACGGCCACGGAGTCTTTATTATCCTCGTTCGCGGATTTGTTGTCAGAGTTCGACAAGATGGTTTCCCACCTTTCGCAAGCCCATGTTACCGCCACGGGGCCAAATTAGCTCCAACGGACTTAATAAACCTTTAAATTAAGAACAAAGTGTAAGGCGGCCTCGGGGTGATACTACTCCAGGACGCCCGCGGCGCCGGGCCGCGTGCCCGTGCGAGGAAGCTAGTCTGAAAGCCGGATGCGGGAAAACCGCAAGTCCGGTTTGATGAGCGGGGAGGGGAAACGGAGCGTCGCCGATACGGCCCAAACCACCACGCCCCTCCTCGACTCCACTAAACAACTTCTCAAAAACGTATGCCGGTTTTATTTCCTTTCATTTAAAAGAACCTCTAATAACTTCATTTTTATTAAGCATATAATAACAACTATTGCAGTAAACCAAAAAGGCCCACCAACAAAAAAATTATATCCGATCAGAAAAAAATCCATGTATATGATACCTAATAAAATCTTAGCCACTACTAATTATACTCCTTTTATTATTTATCATATAATAATTAAATATATAATATTCTTTTTTCATGAAAAAAAGGTATGTCAATCCTTGGTCTTCATCGAAAATAAGGCGCCGGGACATAAGCAATACTTATTTATTCCAACGGGATGGCTTGTTGCGCTTTGCGTCTGAATCCATCATATCATATAGACAATACTGAAACCCCGCCACTATTGGAATAATTTTCCCTTAAAGGCCAATTAACGGACGCACAAGGAAGCCGATACGTGAAACCCGGTCTTGAGATTGGTCCATCGACCCCCTTCGGAGGGCGGCGCTCTATCCGGTCTACGGGTGCCGATGATCGGCGCGGCATAGCGCGGAGCACCCAGGGCGGTCCAGGACGGCGGCCGGGACGGGGTCAAGGGCGGAACGTATCCCGGCGATGTCAAAAGACGTGGTTTTCTGATAACCTGCCGGCGAAGGCGGAACGGCGGTGCCGCGGAGCGGCGGAAGCTCAGGGAGACGATCGATGTGTGACACCTTCGTGGCAATGGCCCCGGCGACCGCCGACGGCGCCGTGATCTTCGCCAAGAACAGCGACCGGCCGCAGGAAGAACGGCAGAGCATCCGCCACTATCCCGGCGGCGGCTTTGGGCTGGGCGCGAAAGTTCGCTGCACCCATATCGAAATCCCGCAAGCCGAGGCGACGTTCGAGGTTCTGCTTTCCCAGCCCGACTGGATGTGGGGCGCCGAGATGGGTGCCAACGAACATGGCGTCGTCATTGGCAACGAAGCGGTGTGGACCCGCGAGGACCTGGGGCCGCCGGCCTTGCTGGGCATGGACATGGTCAGGCTGGGCCTGGAACGCGGGGCGACGGCGGCGGCCGCCCTCGACGTCGTCACCGGCCTCTTGCAACGGCATGGCCAGGGCGGCGCCTGCGCGGAAGGCGATGCCGGGTTCAGTTATCACAATTCCTTTCTCATCGCCGACAGCGAGGAGGCCTGGGTCCTGGAAACGGCGGGCCAGTGCTGGGCCGCCGAGAAAATCGCCAGCGGCACGCGGAACATCTCCAATGGCCTTTCCATTCGCACGGATTTCGATCTGGCCTCCGCCGGCCTCGTCGAATACGCGGCGCGAAAGGGCTACCACTCGGGAGGCGGCGCCTTCGATTTCGCCGCCGCCTTCAGCCTTGGCGGGGTCGACGAAAGCCCGTTTTCGCGGCAGGCCCGCGGACGCCTGTTGCTCGCCGACCATGACGGCCGGATCACCCCTGAAACCATGATGGAGATACTGCGGGATCACGACAGCGGCATCTGCATGCACGGGGAATTCACCACCACCGCCTCCATGGTTTCCCAGCTCGGGCGAGACGGGCGGGATCGGCATTGGATGACCGGCGCTTCCCATCCCTGCCGGAGTCCCTTTCAACGCATGCATTTTCCCGAGTCATCGCCGGTGCTGGCCAGCGCCGCCGCCGGCGAGTGAACGCCGCGCCCGTTCCGCCGCCGCCCTTTTGTCGGCCGCGGAGGGCAGCGGCGCGGCGGTGTCGGCGATCCAAGCGGCGATGTCCTTCCAAACGGTTTCGGCCTGGAGGTCCCTCAGCAGCATGTGATAACCGTTCGCGTAGAAGGCAAGCCGGTACCGGTGGCGGCCGTTCCTGGGCAGCCGCCGGATCAACAGGCGGGTGGGATCGCTGGGAATGATTTCATCGCGTTCGCCAATCAGGATCAGCGCCGAGGCGTCGAAGGCGAAGGCGGATTCCAAGGCACTGTCCATCAGATTGGTCAAGCCGGAGATGGCATCAATGCGGGTTTCCTTGATGACCAGGGGATCGCGGCCCAGGGCGCGCAGCATCTCGTTGTTGTCGGACGCCTTGATCTTGAGGCCTTGCCCGGTCACCCTCAGCGCCGGCATGGTATGGGAAGCGGCAAACAGCGCCGCCCGCTGATACCAGGGCATGGCGGTCCGTCCCCACACCGCCGGCGCCGCCAGGATGACGCCGTCGACGTCCGGCGCGTCGGCGTCGGTCATGGCGACCATGATCACCGCTCCGCCCATGCTTTCGCCCAACAGATAAAGGGGAACGCCGGGATGGCGCCCCCGCACCGCCGCCGTGACCGCCTTGAGGTCGTCGACGAAGGCTCGTGAACCGGGCCACAGGCCGCGGTTCGGCGCCTCGCCGAAACCGCGCTGATCATAGGCGTACGCCGCCAAGCCTTGGCCGGCCAGGAAAGCCCCGGGTTCGGCGAAGAAATTGCTGTAATCGTTGAAACCGTGAAGGGCGACGATGACGGCCTTGGGATCGCCGTTTCGCGGCATCCATGCGCGAACCGGCAGGCGCGCCCCGTCGGCGGCGACAAACCCGCCATCTTCGAGGGCCGGACGGGTGACGGCGGGACCGGGCGGCAGCACCGTCGGCGCGCAGGCGCAAACGATAAGGATCGACAGAAGCCCGCCACCGCGCCAGACTCGGAAGGGACGGGCTACCGGCAAGGCGCCGCCCGCGCAAAGCCAAACCCACCACGCCCGCATTACTTTGTTTCCTCGTCGGCCTGGCTGGTCAGGCGCAGGAAAATATCCTCCAACTCGACCTCCTTGGTCGCCAGGTCGACGATGGTCAGTCCGGCCTCCTGGACGGCGGCGAGGACCTCGCCGCTATGGACGCGGCTGGGAGGGTAGTGGATGACCAACCGCCGGCCGCCCTTGTTTTCGGCGTTGAAACGCTTGAGGGCATCGGGAACCGCCTCGATGTCCCGGTCCACCGTCACGATCATCTCCTTGGCGTCGAGGCGGGCGAGCAAGGCGTCGGTGGAATCGCAGGCGATCAACCGGCCGTGGTTGATGATGGCGATCCAGTCGCAGAGCTCCTCGGCTTCTTGCAAATAGTGGGTGGTCAACATGACGGTGGTGCCCTCGCCGGTCAGCCGACGGATGTAACTCCACAACTGCCGCCGCAAGTCGACATCGACGCCGGCGGTGGGTTCGTCGAGGATCAGAACCGGCGGCGAATGCACCAACGCCTTGGCGACAAGCAGGCGGCGGCGCATGCCGCCGGAAAGGGAACGGGAGTAGGCCTCGGCCATGTCGGTCAGCCCCACGGCCGCGAGGATTTCATCGGTGCGCCGCCGCGCTTTCGGGACGCCGTAAAGGCCCGCCTGCAACTCCAGGGACTCCCTGGGCGTGAAAAAAGGATCGAAAGTCAATTCCTGCGGCACGACACCGATGGCCCGCCTGGCGGCGCGCATTTCCCGGTCGATATCATGGCCCCAGACGCGCGCTTCGCCCGAGCTCCTGACGACCAGTCCGGCGAGGATATTGATCAGGGTCGACTTGCCGGCGCCGTTCGGTCCCAAGAGACCGAAAAACGATCCCCTGGGAAGGCTCAAGGTGATGTCCCGCAGGGCCGTTCTCGGCTGCTGCTTGCCGTTGCCGGCGTAGGTTTTGCAAAGGTTGACGGTATCGACGGCGTTCGCTGGCGCGCTATCCATGCCGTTGGCGGTCATTGGCCGTGGATCCAGTCAGGCTTTAAGATCGGGTTATAATATTCAGCGGAACATTGAATGTCCGGCGGCAATCGCTATCATCCGGGCAACCGCTCGGTCAACGTTGTTTAAGGGCGCGCCATGGAGTTGGAAGAACCGATCCGTGTCGAAACCACCACCATCGACTGCGATGGCGGTCCCTTGGGGCATCCCAAGGTCTACCTGAAATTCGGACCCGAAGGGGAGATTGTCTGCCCCTATTGTTCGCGCCGGTACGTTTTGAATGAGCCTGAACGTTTCCGGCGATAAGGATTCGGCCACGCCCAGACAGGTCTACCTGATCGACGGGTCGGGTTTCATCTTCCGCGCCTTCCACGCGCTGCCGCCGATGACGCGGCCCGACGGGACGCCGGTGAACGCCGTTTACGGCTTCATCTCCATGCTGCTGAAATTGCTCGACGAGGCCGACGCCGATTACTTCGCCGTCATATTCGACAAGAAAAGGCGCACCTTCCGCAACGACATCTTTCCCGACTACAAGGCCAATCGGCCCGACCCGCCGGAAGAGTTGATTCCCCAGTTCGAACTGGTGCGCGACGCCGTCGCCGCCCTCAACCTGGTGCCGGTGGACATGGATGGCTTTGAAGCCGACGACCTTATCGCCACCTATGCCCGCTTGGCCCGTGACGCCGGCGCCGAGGTCACCATCGTCTCTTCGGACAAAGACCTGATGCAGCTTGTCGGTCCCGGCGTGACCATGCAAGACGCCATGAAAAACCGCGCCATCGGCCCCGAAGAGGTGCGGGAAAAGTTCGGCGTCGGCCCCGAAAAAGTGGTGGATGTCCAGGCCCTCGCCGGTGATTCCTCGGATAACGTCCCAGGTGTTGCCGGCATTGGGATAAAAACGGCGGCCAAATTGATCCGCGAATATGGCGACCTCGACAACCTGCTCGCCCGCGCCGGCGAGATCAAACAGCCGAAACGCCGCCGGAACCTCATCGAACAGGCCGACGTTGCCCGCCTGTCGCGGACCCTGGTGACGCTCAAGGACGACGTGCCGGTGGAGGTGCCGCTGGCTGATTTCGCCGTCAAGGAGACCGATCGGGAGGCGCTTTTGAAATTCCTCGATGAACAGGGTTTCAAATCCTTGGTTGGCAAGGTGAAAAGCCGTTTCGGCCGGGAAGGACCGGCGGCGGCCGAATCCGTTGCCGCCGCCGCCGACTACGAACTGGTCCGGGAGGCGGCGGCGCTCCGCCGCTGGATCGCCGCCGCCAGCGAGGCCGGCGCCGTCGCCGTCGATACCGAAACCACTTCCCTTAACGCCGTGGAGGCCAAACTGGTCGGCGTTTCGCTTGCCGCCGCCGCCGGACGGGCCTGCTACATTCCGCTCGCCCACAGGACGCCGGCGGCGCAGGGCAGCCTCGACCTGGGCGACGACTTGGGTGGCGGCGGCGGGGAAGAGGCGCCACGGCAGATCGATTTCAGCGACGCCATGGCGCTTCTTAAACCGTTGCTTGAGGACGCCGCCGTGCTCAAGGTCGGGCACAATATCAAATACGACATGCAAGTCCTCGCCCAACACGGTGTTTCCATCGCCCCGGTCGACGACACCATGGTCTTATCTTACGTCCTCGAAGGAGGGCTCCACGGGCACGGTCTTGATGAACTGGCGGAGCGCCATCTCGGCCACGCCACCATCAAGTACAAGGACATGGTTGGCAGCGGCAAGTCTCAGGTCACTTTCGATCTGGTTGCCATCGACAAAGCCCTCGATTATGCCGCCGAGGACGCCGACCTCACCGGCATTTTGCACCGGCGACTGAAACCCCGCCTGGCGGCCGAACGCATGGCCACCGTTTACGAGACCATCGAACGCCCGTTGATCCCGGTGCTGGTGGAAATGGAGCGCCTGGGGATCAAGGTCGACGCCGCCGAATTGAAACGCCTGAGCGACGATTTCTCAACCCGCCTGGCCGGGCTGGAAGAAGAAATTCACCAGCTGGCGGGCCGCCAGTTCAACATCGGCTCGCCGAAGCAGCTGGGCTTAGTGTTGTTCGACGAAATGGGCCTCGCGGGCGGTAAAAAGGGCAAGACCGGAGCCTATGCCACCGGCGCCGATGTATTGGAAATACTGGCCGCCGAAGGCCACGGCTTGCCGGCGCGGGTACTCGATTGGCGGCAACTGGCGAAACTGAAAAACACTTATACCGACGCCTTGGTCGGCCAGATCAACGAAGCGAGCCAACGGGTTCATACATCTTATTCCATGGCGGCGACATCGACCGGGCGGCTGGCTTCGTCGAATCCCAATCTTCAGAATATTCCCGTCCGCACCGAGGAGGGGCGCAAGATTCGCCGCGCTTTCATCGCCGAGAAGGGCTGTAAACTGCTGTCGGCGGATTATTCGCAGATCGAACTCAGGCTGCTCGCCCACGTCGCCGACATCACGACGATGAAACAAGCCTTCCGTGACGGCCAGGACATCCATGCCCAGACTGCAAGCCAGGTTTTCGGCGTTCCCGTCGAGGGCATGGATGCGGCCCTCCGGCGCCGCGCCAAGGCGATAAATTTCGGCATCGTTTACGGCATCTCGGCCTTCGGCTTGGGGCGGCAGCTAGGCATTTCGAACCGCCAAGCGGGACGCTATATCGAGGCCTATTTCGAACGCTATCCGGGCATCCAGGGCTACATGGACCGGACCAAGGAGGAAGCCAAACGCAATGGTTTCGTGACCACGCTTTTCGGCCGCAAGTGCCATGTCCGGGGACTTAATGACAAGAATCCGGCGAGGCGCAACTTCGCCGAACGCGCCGCCATCAACGCACCCATACAAGGAGGCGCCGCCGACATCATCAAACGCGCCATGATCCGCCTTCCCGGCGCCATTGACGAAGCGGGACTGGGGGCGAAAATGCTTCTTCAGGTTCACGACGAACTGATTTTCGAGGTGCCGGAGGCGGAAGCGGAAGAGACGGCGGCGTTGGTCCAAAAAATTATGCGGCGAGCCGCGTTCCTTGATGTTCCACTGGTGGTCGATACCGGTCTCGGCGACAATTGGGCGCAAGCACACTAGTGGCCTGCGTCAAAACAGCGCCGACCATGGGGAATCAAAAACGAGCCGACAAGGCAGCCGTCAAAATACGGTTACGAAGCGGGGCCTATACCCTTGGAGAGGATGGGTTTGCGGGCCGGCGCCGGGCAGTCCTTCTCGGCCAGCCCGAGATCGCGCCCCACCGCTTCCAGGAGTGCCGCGCCGCTTGGCCTTCTTCTCGCGCCAAGCCGCCGCTTCCCTCAAGACGGCCAGGAAACGGCGGCTGCCGCCACGCGGCTTGATCCGGCGGAAGACATCTTATGGGTACGGAGCTTAGGTTTCGGGCGTCGTCCAAACGATGTTGCCGTCGTTCTCCATGTTGGTGAGGTCGAGGCCGGTCTCGCCTTCCAGGGTGACCACGTCGACGTAGTCCTGGCCGACCCCGTCGGCGTCCACCTGCACCGTCGTGTTGCCGTCGGCCTCGACCAGATTGAAGAAGCTGCCGATGGAGTCGCCGTCCACAGCGTTGGTCAAGAGGGTGAGGTCGAGGACATCGCCGCCGTTGTAGCCTTGGAAGTCCTTGATGATATCGACGCCGCTGTCGCCGGACTGGTAGATGAAGGTGTCTGAGCCGCCGCCGCCGGTCAGGGTGTCGTTGCCGGCGCCGCCGGTGATGGTGTCGTTGCCGTAGTCGCCGTCGATGAAGTTGGCGGCGGCGTCGCCGATGAAGATATCGTCGAAGTCCGAGCCTTCGATGTTCTCGATGCCGATGAGAATGTCGTCGCCCATGCCGCCGCCGACCGGCTGGGATGTCGTGCCGTCCTGAATGCCGAGGTCCACGGTGACGGCGCCATCGGCGTCGAAGTAGGAGACGGTGTCGACCTCGGCGCCGTTGTCGCCGCCGTCGATGGTGTCGTTGCCGCCGCCGCCCCTGAACCAGTCGTCGCCAAGGCCGCCGGTCAGGTTGTCGTCGCCTTCGTTGCCGAAGATGAGATCGTCGCCGTCGCCGCCGGTGATGGTGTCGTTGCCGATGGTGCCGGCCATGAACATGTCAGCCGTCTCCGCCGTGGCGTCCGTGATGATCGCTACCCGGTAGAACTCGAAATCGCCTTGTTCTTCGTAAAAGCCGAGCTGATAGAGCGCCGCGCCGTTCAGATGGTCGGTGACGGTCATGGTGTATTCGGTCTCGGTATCGTCCTCGTAATTGATGATGAGGTCGTTGCCGGAAACCAGGGCGCCCTCCAAATCGAATCCCGACTCGAACATCTACCCGTCGTTGCCGCCGCCGGTGAGGGTCAATGTGTCGTTGCCGCCGGAAGCGTAGTAGATGTCGTTGTTGGCCGTGCCGCCCGAATAGGTGTCGGCGCCAGTGCCGCCGGTGTAGGTCGAGCCCATGCCCAAGCCCAGCGACGAGACAGGGTTATCGGGCGTGCCGTCGTCGGTGAAGCGCAGGGTTTCGATGCCGTAGAGCAGGTTGGTTCCCTCGTCGCGCTCCGTCGTGTCGGTATCGGTGACGGTAATCTCGATGCCGTCGGCGGTAATGCCATAACCGGTCTTGACACCGGAGAACACCGCGATGTCGCTGCCCTGGCCGCCGGTGATTACGTCGTTGCCCTCGCCGCCGTCGATGGTGTCGTCGCCGGCGGCGCCGAAGATCTGGTCGCCGCCTTCGAGGCCGGTGAGTCGATTGGCGCCGCCGTCGCCGATCAGAGTGTCGGCGTAGCTCGAGCCCTCGACGTTCTCGATGCCGATCAGGGTGTCGTTGCCCAAGCCGCCGCCGGAGGCGACAGCCGACGTTCCCGTGAAGCTGGCGTCGACCGGCCCCTCGGCGGTCAGGGCATCGCCGGCGCTCAGCGTTACCACGGAGCCGTCGGCGGAGGTCGAAGCCACGGTGTAGGTGCCGTTGTTGAACTGGGAGTCTGAGATGGTGATCTGGGTGCCGGCCTGTAGGTTATTTCCGACGGAGTCGACGAAGGCGCCGACATAGGCCGTGATGGTGTCCGGGTTGGCGTCCGCGAAGGTCATGGATGCGTACCCCTCGAAATGGGCCGCCAAGTCCACCGTCACGCCCGAGCCCGTGGCGTCGTCGTAGAATACCCAGTCGCCGGCGTTGCCCTCCAGGAAATCGTCGCCGAGGCCGCCTTGGATGGTGTCGTCGCCGGCGTTGCCCCTGATGACGTCGCCCTGGTCGCTGCCGGTGATGGTCTCGCCCGTATCCGTGCCGGCCATCGCCCATCGTCCGGCTTGGCCGGCGGCGCTCATGGTCGTGGCGACCCGGAAGGTATCCAGCGCCCCGTCCTCGTCGGCGTCGAACTTCATTTCGTAAAGCGCATCCGCCGCCACGGTTTGGTTCAGGATAGTGGCGGTGGAATAGATGTAGTCCGTGCCGTCGAAGAAATCGTAGGAGAGGACCAGGTCATCGGCGGTCCCATCGCTGTCGGCGTCCTCGATCCTCGACCCGTAAACGGTATCCTCGACGCCGAACGTAAGCATGTCGTTGCCGTCGCCGGTGGTGATGGTGTCGTTGCCGGCCGACGCGATGTAGGTGTCGTCGCCGAGGCCGCCATCGACGATGTCGTCGCCGCCGCCGCCGTCGATGCTGTCGTTGCCGGCGCCGCCGGTCAGCGTGTCGTCGCCGGCGCCGCCGATGATGTTGAGGTTGCCGTCCGACTCCAACGAGCCGTCGATGACCAGGCTGTTGGTGCCGGTCACCACCGCCGATCCGTCGATGGTCAGGGTCTGGTCCGCGTCCACGTTGTTGTCATGGAGGTTCAGCGTGTAGGACTCATTGGAGCCCAGGGTTGGCGTGACCCCCGAAAAGTGGTCCAGGTTTAATTAAGAGATTTTGGCGCATTCTGACCTTTTTAATATGGAGGAATGAATGAGCCGAGGTTACAAACCAGAACAGATCATCAGCATGCTTCGCGAGGCGGAGGTTGCC
>MPMB02201773.1_pt1 | contig 15061 bp, 15 predicted proteins | sample 1617371 | NCBI WGS metagenome assembly MPMB02 (sample SAMN05944808, study PRJNA350692) | marine metagenome | biome: marine; feature: ODZ; material: water; isolation source: 300 m water sample filtered on 0.2 um supor filter | place: Pacific Ocean | collected 2012-04-08 | depth 300m m
ACAAACTTTCAACCACAACTCCCAATTTAGATTGCTATGCCAAAGGATTGAATCCACGCTTACTTCTTTTAGTGAACGTATGCATATTACCATCCATCTTATATTCAGCAGCTACATCTTCGATCATTCCTAGCATTACTTGGCTTTCACATTTGTCTGCCGTGCAAAAGCAATTTTCCGTCCGAGCCATTAACGTCTCATCATAAATCGACCCGAGCCGCTGCCTCGCAAAGTCACAGTTATAAACCGTTCCATCAAATTCTAGTTGAAAGCCCCATCGTCCTGATACGCAACGCATCCCATAGGGACTCTTTTCATGCGACTGATAATTCCAAACAAAAGGAGAGCTGGCATGACAGGAATGTGCCGCCGCATACTCTTCATCAGAATAAGCTTCTGGATACACCTTCCCACGAAATGGGCCGCGCAATACGTTACTTATCATCTGGATGTCCAAACTTTTCATGCTCTCGCTAAAAGACGTGAAGCGATCTAGCTGCTCCGGAATCAACACATAATTAACGGCAACGCTTGCACCTGAATTCTTCAAAAACAATACCCTGTCTATAAATATTGATAAATCCTTTTCATAATTCTTAAACTCAGACGGATGTAAAGTCGCCAAAACACCTAATCTCCGGAAATCTAAATGTGGAATTACTTCAGCTGGATTAACCCCTAAATTAGTTACAAATGAGACTCGTTTAACATGATCATAATCAAGCGCTTTAGCAATAGTGTCCAGCCATTTTTTTATAGCCATTGGCTCACCCATTGCGCCTATACTCATATGCAATGGACGAGGTATCCTCTTAACTGCCGTCAGTATTGATTTTGCCCAACTCTCCATAGCTAAATCATTCTTGCTAAAACTATGGTCATGATTAAAGCAGTATTCACAACGATAGTTACAAGCTCTGGAAGGAGCTGGAGAAAGGATGATAATCGGCAACTCATCGCCTCGATCAAAAAGGTTACTTGTCTGAAGTGCAGAATTTTTACAAGCAGGGGAATCGGGTAAGATTTTTACTAAACCTTTCCTATACTCATCTTTAATGTATAAAAGATTATTGGCTTCAACATGAAAATAGTCATCAGCAATGCCATTATGCTCCAAATTCATATGAAGAACTTTTAATCCATGTTTAATCTCTTCAATACCCTCCCCCATGAGTATTGGGTTTATGGCATTGCCGCCAAAAAACCGATTTATATCAAATTCACCTTCAGCCCAATGAACCGCCCATAAAACATCCCCATACGATACAATATTATATGGGAGCCCCTCCACGCCTTGCAAAATAAGTTTTGGCGTAAATGATTCCATTGGCACATCAAATTCAGGCTTAAACTTTGAAAAAAACATTCACTAATCCTCTTTGATCCTAATGATCAATTCCATGTCACCACTCAGTCACCACTTATATTAATCCCCCCACAATTCTTCAATCAACTTACCAACATTGAATAATTAGAAAGTGAGGGGTTATACAATTTGCATGATAAGTACATTTAATCACACCAATATGAGTCACCATAATTTCATCTACTATCAACAGAATGGGCCTCTTCAAATTGCGGGGAAAGATTGATGAGTCCCTCATAAGTCAATGGAGAACTGCTTGAATATAATTTTATGATTCCTACCGAACGGTGAACATCGGCAGGAACTCCGGCAACAGTGCCATCATCTTCTACGACCCCAGCGTCTAGAAAATAGTCTCCTGAGGATATAGCAAGTGTAACACCAAATTTATATAATTTTATATCCCCTGCTTGTGCACTCAGCCCTTTTATTTGAAGTAAGTGAGTATTCGTTGCATATACCTGCACACCTTCCAAAGTCTTTAATGCAAACCCAACACTCACCTTAAGTGCGCGATAAAAGACCACTTTGAGGCAAATTGTGACCAATTTATCACTCGCAAAGCGGAGAGGATCAAGGACACCATCGCTGACAAGAACGCAATCAAGAAGTTCCGCACTTCCATCTCCATATCGTGTTTTGCTTTTACAATAAGAGTGGCGCAAAGCAAGACGATTGATTTTATCAACAGTTATCGAATCAAATCCATTTCCTGGTTCAACAGCTGCCGAGCTAGCCGGCTCCTCGATACTAGAAACAGGTTCATCAAACAATAATTCAATATACCGGTCCGAAACCTCCCGTGGTTCGCCATCCAGTACAACCTGTCCATTATCAAGAAGAATTGCCCTATCGCAATTATTGCTCACTTGATGGATACTGTGGGTAACTATAATAATTGTCTTATTTGCAGCTCGAAAACCAGCCAGTTTTTCAAAACACTTATGTTGAAATCTTGCATCGCCAACGGCTAACGCTTCATCAATAATTAGAATATCAGGATCAACGTTAATCGCCGCCGCAAATGCAGCACGAACAAACATGCCTGATGAATAGGTTTTTACTGGTTGATCAAAAAATTCTCCAATGTCCGCAAACGCTTCGATTTCAGATATGCGGCTTATCATTTCGTTGCAAGAAATCCCCTGAATTACACCATTCAAAATCACATTTTCACGCCCGGTTAGCTCGGGGTTGAACCCCGCACCCAATTCCAGCAATGCAGAAACCCTGCCATTTACTGTCACACTTCCCGATGTGGGTTGCAATACTGAAGCGATAACCTGTAATAGAGTAGATTTACCAGAGCCATTACAGCCGAGAATACCCAGGGCTTGTCCTTTTAACACATCAAAACTCACTTCCTTGAGTGCCCAAAACTCCTGATGATACTGCTTACGAAAGGGATGCAAAGCCTCCTTCAGGCGCTCTTTTGGAGAAAGAAACAGGCGGTACTTTTTGGACACGCCCCGTAAATTGATGGCAATTTCTTCAGACATTATTCTGACCAGCTATTACAACACATCGGCAAGCTCCGGCTTTAACCGTTTGAAAATATATCCTCCAAATCCAAACACGCCTATAGCTATCCCCCAAAAGTACATACTCTGAACCAAGTCAGGAAAAATCCACTCGTGATAAACCAAAGCATTACGATATCCATCTACCACATACAGAATTGGATTGATTTCAATCAACCAATGATAACGGTCAGGGATAATATTTTGCCCCCATACAATTGGTGTCATCCAAAACCAAAGATTCAGAATCACCGCCATTCCTTGGCCAATGTCACGATGAAATACATTCAGAGCGGCAAGCACCCATGATAAACCAAGGGAAAAAACACAAAGAGCAATAAAATAATAAATTATCTGGAAAATATGGAAAGAAGGGGGAAGCCCATTAATTAATGCGATCCCAAATGCCACCATAATCAATGCTATATGAGCCACCAATCCTGCCACCATATAAGTAATAGGAATAATCTCTGTTGGAAAAGCAATTTTTTTAACCAGATGTGCATTGCCAATCACACCATTGGTACTAGCCGCTAACACTTCACTGAAAAATAACCAGGGCACATAACCACATACAAAATAAAGGATGAAAGGCATCCCGGTTGGCCCAGTCACCTTGAATCCCACCGAAAAAACGAACCAGAACACTAAGACTGTCGCCACTGGCTGAGCAACAACCCATAAAAAACCACCGAGTGTACCCGCATAGCGAGAGCCCAGTTCCCGCCTTGCCATGGCGATTATAATATCTCGACGATGATATATGTTATGCAAAAAAAATAGAAGACGGCGCATAAGAAATATTATCCTTTCATTTGGTTGCAACAATATGCCGCAAGGCTTACGGAATCCTGAATTTCTCCATTCTGAATTAATTGCTTTGTTTCCTGCAAAGTAAACAAACGAAAGTCATAGTGGCCAAATTCATTCTCACTCACTTTGCCAGACAGGGAACAATTGTTTACTGCAAAGCACTGAATTCGGGCATCAAGAATACCAGGATCGGGAGCCACACAGCCTATATCCACCAAATTCTCAATACCACATGATAAACCAGCCTCCTCTTCAAGCTCCCGCAATGCGGCTTCAGCAGGTGTCTCTCCTTCATCAACAAACCCTCTGGGAACTTCCCAACCAGATTGCCCAACAGCATGCCTGAACACCCGAACCAGACCAACTTTATCCTCTACAAAAGGCACGACTACGATCCCGGTTATACCCTCTGCAGTCCGACTTTTTGGTGCCACAACCAAATAGTTTGGTGCAATAACTTCATCAGCCTCATTTACCAGCATATCCGCAAAAACTGAAAACAGTCTTGTTGCAAAGATATTTCGCCGTTCACGAACCGTATATGGAAATATCTCCATGAGCCCTTACCTTACAGCTACCTGAAATACTTGATTATCAAACATTTCCATATTTCGTGTTTTTAATCATCGTATATCCTTTGATTAAACCTGTGAGCCCATCATGCAAACCAACGGCAGGCTTAAATCCGGTCTTTTCAAGCTTCTCATTTGATACGATGTAGTTGCGCTGGTCAGGATCTTTACCCAATAGAGCCTCCTGGAAAATGAAGTTGGGAATATGCCGCTTAATGGCTTCGCACAGCTCCCATTTGGACAAGTTCGCTTCTGACAGACCAACATTATAGACTTCGCCTTTCATAGCATCATAATTATCAATGGCATGCATAAAAGCGCGTGTAACATCACGCACATGGATATAATTGCGTTTAAAATGGCTCTCAAACAGTGTCACACAACCATCGGAAACCGCACGGTAAGTAAAATCATTAACCAGTAAATCAATACGCATACGTGGCGACATGCCAAATACGGTTGCCAACCTGAAACTAACGGAGTTTTCACGTTCCATCAGCGTCTTTTCAACCTCCACTTTATCTTTGGCATACTTGGAAATCGGATTCAATGGAGATTCCTCAGTACAAAAATTATTCTCATCGCCCGTGCCGTAAGCACTGTTTGTTGTCGGCATAAGGATAATCTGATCCTTGCCAACCATTTTCAACATCATCTGAATTGCATCATGGTTAATAGTCGTAGCACCCACAGGGTCAAGATTGCAGATCGGCGCCCCCACCAGCGCTGCCAGTGGAATAATAATATCGGCATCTTTCAATAAAGGCTGCATGGTTTCTTTCACCCGAACATCACCTTTTACCACTTGAAAACCAGGTTCATGACATACAGCCGCCAAGCCGTTTTGCCCATACATAAAATTATCTAAAACAGTTACTTCGTTGCCCGCTTTTAATAGTTCCGGCACCAGAGTTGAACCGAGATAACCCGATCCGCCCGTCACCAATATTTTTTGCCCCATCATCATACTCCTTTCTATATATCTTTTTATTATGCAAACAGTTCTGATTCGACACAGGCACATAAGCAGTGTGCGAGCACAATATGCAACTCCTGAATCACGCTCGTTCTGTCGCCTGGAACAATAACACAATGGTCTGCCAGTTCGGCTGCCTGGCCACCATCGTGACCTAAAAACATAATACTGCGAAGTCCCATTTTTCGGCATGTTTCCAAGGCCGCAAGAATATTCGGCGAATGACCACTGGTGCTAATCCCGAGAAAAACATCCTCCGCCCTCATTTTGCCGGCAATCTGCCGTGCAAACAGTTGATCATAACCATAATCATTTCCAATTGCCGTGAGTATCGAGCTGTCCACTGTCAAGGCTTCAGCCGCCAATGGCGCCCGGTCTTTGGCCAGTTTGCTGACAAATTCCGCCGCCAGATGCTGGGCATCTGCCGCTGATCCGCCATTGCCAGCAATGTATAAACGTCCCCCGTTCTTATATGCCTGAACAACCACATGCACCATCGTATCAAACGCCATAATCTGGTACTCATCATTCATCAGCGCCTGTTTCGCAGCTATGGAATATTGTAGAGATTGCCTTAAACACTCTGAAAAAATCATTGGAATTCCTCCATCAGCAGCGTCGAGGCCCGCCTGTAATCCTTCGGCACACCAATATCAATAAATCTGCCGGACGAAAGATAGCCTGAAATATTTTTTCCGTCTTTCAGTATAGCTGGAAACAAATCATCCTCCAGCGAACATCCTTGCCGCAAACCATCCACCGCACATCCATCAAACAAATCTCGCTTCATCAAATAGACTCCACCGTTCACTCGATTGCTTCCTGCATCACCAGAACTTGAATCAAGTGATGCAATGCGGCCATTCGAGTCCATGCTAACACCGCCATACCGATCATTTTCCGCAACATCCAATAATGCCATAGTCACATCTGAGCCTGTATGTTTGTGGCACTCCATTAATACACCTAGGTCCACAGCAAAAAAGGTGTCGCCATTCAATACCAAAAAATCATCCCCACCTTGCATTTGCTGCAAAGCCAGAAGCAGGCCTCCTCCCGTCCCCAAAGGCTTTTCTTCAACAGAATATTGCAGTTCCACATGCCGGTAGCGATCACCATAATAATCCCGGATCGCATGACTCTTGTATCCTATGGACAAAACGATCCGACTCACACCCTGCCCGATCCAGTAATCCATTAGATACGACAAGAAAGGGCGTTCATTTACCGGAGCCATCGGCTTCGGCAGATCCGGAACTTCAGACCGTAAACGGGTACCCAAACCACCGGCAAGGATAATCGCTGTACTCATGATACCTTCATGCCGAGTTCAAGATCGCGCAAAGTTCATCCACCTCTTCCCCCCTCAAGTCAGGGAAATTGCCGATATAAAAGCCGTAGAAGTGAACGTGTTCGGTTTCAGGGAATTCCAAGTGATGGCCATCCGGCACAACACCCTTCAGATAGGGTTGGCGGATCTGATTACCACCACCCGCGCTGCCACGCCGGAATTCAACACCTGAATCGCGCATCTTCCGCATAAGGCGCTTGACCAGATCATCATCCGGGCGATTTAGAATAAGATTGAAAGCATAGTTGCTAGAGCCTTCCAGCTTGAAGTCGGTTCGGTACTTGTCCGCATCAATCTGCTTCAGGAAACGCAATAGATTTTCAGTCCGCCGTTCCACAATATGGTCCAAACGCTTGAGTTGACTGCGACCCATGATGCCACCTATTTCCGTATTGCGTACATTGTAGGCAGGAAAGGCAAAAATAAAGTCTGAATTCAATTCCGGGTTTTCCGTCAGGTAGGCTTCGCGTACAACAGAATCACTGGCTTCACGCACCATGCCATGAGAGCGCAACATACGCATCTGCTGGTAAACTTCCGGATCATTGGTACAAATCATACCGCCTTCGATGGTGCTCATATGGTGGGCATAGTAGAAGGAAAAATTAGATATCCAGCCAAAGCTACCCAGTTTCCTGCTTTGATGGGTTGCACCGTGAGATTCGCACACATCCTCAATCAATGGAATATCTCGCTGCCTCAATTCGTCCATCAACCCATCAGTCAATCCGTTGAACCCCTGAACATGGGTGAGAAATACTGCCCGCGTCTTATCATTGATTTTTAGTAGAATCTGTTCTGGATCCATGGCCAGAGTGTGGGGGTCAATATCCGCAAACACCGGCTTGAAGCCATTTTGCAATACCGATGCAACATCTGAAATCCATGCCAGAGGTGGGACAATAACCTCACCGCCTTCCGGATGTCGAATCTTGAGAACTGCCATTGTCAACAGGTTTGCCGAAGCTCCGGAATTGACGAATACACTATATTTCACACCCAACCACTCAGACCATTCAGCTTCGAAGGCCCGCACGTTGGCACCATGGGTAAGGATCGGGTCATCCTGCTTTAAATGCTCAATTACAGCATCCAGATCCTCACGTAGAATATTGTTTCGCATCAACGGAAATTTCATATCTTTCTCACTAATTATTTAAATTTTTATACCATTTATTTAGAAATACCCAAATAAAATTAAGACTTAAGCAGAAATGGTTTTCATAAATTCATTAACACTTTTCATAACTGCCTGTACACCAATCCCAACTTGCTCGTGCAGATCAGTACGAGTTCCCAGTTCGAATCGATAGCTACCTTCCACACCAATATTCAGCATGCGAGCACTCAAGCCTCGGCGGGCAACAAACTCAAACATCATGGCATCCATACCACCACAACCACGAAATCCCTCTTCCATGGTGACAATCCCATTATAGGAATTAATCGCCATCTGGAGTTGATCTGCTGTAAAATTGGAAATATCAAAGAGATCAATGACCCCAATGTTAATCCCTTGTGATGCCAACTGATCCGCCACCTTGAGTGCGGTATGCACCATGTATCCTGTTGCTACAAAACAAACATTTCCACCATTTCGAAAAACGTTGAACCCATTCTTCATGTCAGGAAGGAAAGATTCATAAAGAACAGGCAGCACCTGCGCATCGAAACGCAGGTATTTAGGCCCCATGTTTTCTATACATTGATCAAAAAGAGCCGTGGCTGAGATATGATCAGCAGGCGAATAAATATCTATGTTCGGCAGCGCACGCATTATAGATAAATCCTCATAACACTGATGAGTGGGGCCAGAAACAACGTAGCTATAGCCAGCACCGACACCAATTAAATTCACATTTATTGGCCTAACCTCTGAGAGTAAAGCAAGGTTGACCCTAATCTGCTCATAGCATCGCATAGTAATAAAGGGGGCAATAGCATAAGCAAAGACCTTATAACCCTCAATCGCGAGTCCGGTAGAAACGTTGATCAGATTCTGCTCGGCAATACCAACGTTTATAAAACGCTCCGGAAACTGTTCCCTGATCCGGTCCAGTACTGGAGAGCCAAAATCAGCAGTGATAAAAAAGATGTTATCATCTTCATCCATCGCCCGACATATGCGGTCAAGGAATGCATCACGCATTTCAACGGGGCGAACACTCATGGTGTTGCCTCTAATAAAGCATCTATTAATTCCGGCTTTAGGCTCATAACATGTGAGAGTTCAGCCCCTTCAAGTGTCGGGACTCCGTGCCCTTTCTTGGTGCGGGCAATCAATGCCTTGGGCCTGCCTTCCGATTGAGATTTCATATGCATTAGTGTTTCTCGTATTGATATTACATCGTGCCCGTTTACTTCATAGCAATCCCAGCCAAAGGCTTCTAAGCGGTCTGATAAGGACCCGTGTGAAACAATATTATCAGTTCCACCAAGCATGCTAATCTGGTTATCGTCCACGATCAGGTGCAGGTTATCCAGACCATGATGAGAAGCGAACATAAAGGCCTCCCAATTTGCACCTTCATGCAATTCGCCATCACCAGTAACAACAAAGACACTGCGATCACTGTTCTTTCTCTTTAGCCCCAGCGCCATGCCTGCTCCAACCCCCATGCCGTGCCCCAGCGAACCATTCACAGTTTCATAACCCGGAATTACCGGATCGGGGATGCCGCCGAGAAAACTGCCTGCTTCACATACCCGCTCCAACTCAGCCATTGGGAAGAATCCAAGGTCAGCGAGGATTGGGTACATACAAATGGAGCCATGTCCCTTGCTGATTATACATCGATCCCGTTGCTCATCCCTGGGGTTTTGTGGGTCAAAGCGAAGTACCCCCCCGTAATAAAGCGCAATAAAAACCTCCACAGGTGAAAGGGATGAAGCCACTCTTGTCTCAGGTGAGCGGCGATGGACCTTGAGGGTTTCCCTCCATACCCAACGCGCCTTGGCTTTCAGGTGTTGGTTAAGCTGTGCCTCCGGCATACTCATTGATGTCCACCCTCTTGTCCCAAATCTTCATGATTCAGATACCATTGATATGTTGTTTTAATCCCTTCCAACAAGCTTGTTTTCGACTTCCAGCCTAGAGCGTGAAGACGGGAGCAATCAAGCAGTTTGCGCGGTGCTCCATCGGGTTTCTCCGTATCCCATTCAACACGCCCGTCATACCCTGTAATTCCTGCAATAGTCTCAGCAAGTTGCCGAATTGAATAATCCTCACCAGTGCCAATATTTAAAGGAAGTTCCACATGGCCCAAATCTGCATGCAAAAGAAACATGCAGGCATCAGCGATGTCGTCCACATAAACCAACTCCCTTCGCGGCTGACCTGTTCCCCAAAGTGTGACCGTATCCGCGCCATGAACACGCGCCTCATGAAACCTTCTCAGCAATGCAGACAACACATGTGAACTCGCTGGATCAAAATTGTCATTTGGTCCGTAGGCACTATTCGGAATCACCGGCAAAAAACGCATCGACCCATATTGCTGGTTGTACGCCATACACATCTGAACTCCGGCCAGTTTGGCCAGAGCATAAGACATGCTTGTGGGTTCAGGCTTGCCGGTGAGTATCTGCTCCTCATTCATGGGTTGGGAGCACTCTCGAGGATACATGCAGGAAGATCCAAAAAATAACAGCTGACGCACACCAGCACCATGAGCAGAACGAATGACATTCAACTCCATAGCAAGATTTTCCGTTATATAATCAGCCGGATAGGCCTTGTTATCAGTAATTCCGCCCACACGACCAGCTGCTAACACAACAATTTCAGGCTGTTCTTGTTGAAAAAAGGATTCAACTGCTGGTGCATTGGTCAGGTCGAGAGTGTTTCTGCTCCGTGTGATAATACTACGATAACCGTCTCTGGTAAGGCGGCGCATAAATGCTGAGCCGATTAAACCCGTATGGCCGGCAACGTATATTTTGCTGGACAAATCAAGGGGTGCACTACTTGTGGATGTCACTATGTTCACCTAAGCCCATTTGGCTGATACAGTACAATCTTCGATCCGGACTGTTCAAACCGAATAGGAACATAAGTCAATTTAGATAATCGCTTGCGCACATTTTTTTGCCTTTCTGGTGAGACAAAAAGCAATAAAAAACCACCGCCGCCTGCTCCTGTAATTTTACCACCAATAGCCCCTGCTGCACGTGCCTCTTCATACATTTCATCAATAAATGAATTTGATACTTTATCCGACAAATTCCGCTTAGTTTTCCACCCCTCATGAAGCAGTTGGCCAAATTCTTTTATCGGTGTATTCGCTGAACCCAGAATACTGAGCCCTTCATCTACCATGTGCCCGATCGCATGCAAATCGGCGGAACGATCTTTTATATTAGCAATCTTACTTTCCGCAATGTCCGAGGAAAACCGCGACAGTCCGGTAAAAAAAAACATCAGATGACTCTGCAGAAGATCCAGCTTAGATGGGTCGGCAATAACAGGGGCAACATCAAAGCTTCCATCGGGGAAAAATTCAATCCTGTTCAGGCCGCCATAAGCAGCGGCAATCTGATCTTGCGATCCTACAGATTCATGCAGCACACGCTGTTCAATATGAATAGCCTCTTTTGCCAATTCTTCAGCTGATCGATATTCACCCTTCATAGCATGCAGTGAATTCAATAAACCAACAGTGAAAGATGAGCTTGAACCCAAGCCTGATCGCGCCGGGAGGTCAGCATCATGGTGAATTTCCAAGCCCTGGTCACAGCTCATACAATCAAGTACCGCCCTCACCGCCGGATGCTTGATATCTTTGATAGCATGGACCTGTTCAACGGCACTGTAGGCGATTCGGTACTTATGCTTAAAGAATGGCGGCAAATATCGGCATGTAATATAACAATACTTGTCAATGGTTGTTGACAGCACTTTTCCACCATGACTTTCAAACCATGGTGGATAATCTGTTCCACCACCAAAAAAGGATATCCTGAAAGGAGTCTTACTTATAATCATGGTTTCATACAGCCAAAATCATAATTCATGAGTATAATCTCCTTGGCAGCTTAATCTCCATCATGCGACTGATGTGATCAAGCGCATCTTGTCCAAATTTTTTCTCTACAAGATCAAGATAGCGCTTATTGGTAAAATATTTATCAAATGCTTCATCCCTGAATTTCAAAACCTCTACCGCAGTAAGCGCTTGCGTGGGAAGCGGCCTACATTCATAGCTATGCTGTGAATAACCAATCCAGGAATCAGGAAGCTCCCATTCGTTTTCAATCGCCATGCTGTAAAGCTTTGAACCCGGATAAGCCATCGCAGCATAAAAATTAGCAAACTCACAATTTGCCTCAATGGCCAGATCCAGAGTGTCTTGCATGGACTCCAATGTATCATCGGGCAATCCAAAAATATAATTTCCAATCACATTGATATCAGCAGCTTGAATGTCACGAACAACGTTAACAACATCAGTAGCTCCAAAACGCCCCTTCTCAACCCCATCCCGGACATGCTTACTGCCTGATTCAATTCCTAGAGCCAGCCAGCGGACACCAGCTTTGGCCAGCTTCTCAAGAAAACCATCCCTGATCGTATCCACGCGCGCATAGGCCCATATATTAAGGTCATAGCCCCGCTCAATAATATGATCACAAATATCAATAACATGGCTCTTGTTCAGCACGAACATTTCGTCAACAAATTTAATATTTTTTACACCGTACTCATTCACCAGTGTATCAATCTGACGTATCGTCCAGTCTGGTGACCACATGCGGTAGGATGACTTCCCAAAAGGCGCATTTATACAGCAAAAAGAGCATTTATACGGGCATCCCAAGGATGTATACAGAGATGCATAAGGCTGACGGTCATGAATATGCTCAAAGCAATGCCAGTTGTGGGCGCGATATTTATCCATTGGAAGCAGGTCGAACGCCGCCTCTGGCATAGCCTCATCCAAGTCTGACAATAAATCACCTGGTGCATTATTACGAATACACCCCTCTTGCCAATACCACAAACTGGGGACATCCAACAAACTTCCGCCACTTGATTTAATGTATTGCACCGTCGCACAAATTGTCTCAGGTCCCTCACGATCACAGACGAAATCAATATCTTCTTCTTCCATGGTACGTCTGGGCAATGCGGCCGGATGCGTCCCTGTCATCATAATTTTTATATCAGAATTTCTGTTTTTCAGGGCCCTACATGTAGCACTGGCAGCAGGCATATTCTGGGTAGAAGCTGAAGGCTGGAAACCATAGACAACAAGCACAACCAGCTTTGGTGAAAAATTCTCATCAATGACTTCAGCAACCTGCTCAGGAGACAAATTAAAAGCAGGCGCATCAAGAATATCAACCGTCAAATTTTGCTTGCGCAAATATGACGCAAATAGCGCCGGAAGTATCGGCATCTCAACGGCAGAAAACTCATTACTTAAACCCTGATAAACAGCCTTCAGACTACCAGGATTCACAAGCAGAACATCTACATCTACCTTCGCATTACGCCCGGCCAGATTATCTAATATACGCACAACTTCCATCTCCCATTCAAGCTATATAGCACTTGCAAAAACAAGCCCATCTATAGATTAAATTATAAAACATTTAATTCAAAAAATACTACATAGATAACTTGACAGTAATAGCTGCGTTGTCTTCCCTCACCCCTTCGGAGTCCACTTCTGCAACACAACCTGAAACATAGAATATTTTAAAACAATATCAACAAGGCCGCAGAACATCTTGTTTGATTACTATAGACAACAGTATATCCATTGTCTAGAAAGCCCATGAACAAAGAGTGATGCGGATGCATCCTTGGCTTAAACACGTATGGCTGTACAGAAAACACCTTCTCCGTGCGTCATACAGTTAGTCTTGGGGCACCATTTCGTCAACTACGAGACGGGCAAAACTGAATGCGCTAGTGAAAGCCGGCGAGATTGCATTCAACACATGTGTCGTATTATTTTTAGTCTCTACCACGAAATCCATGACCAACTCATGCTTTTCAACATCCAACAACTGAGGTCGAATACCAACCTTGCCACTTGGAGCAAGCGATGAAGCCGTCACGCGTGGCACTAGGTTTTGTGCGGCAGCAGCAAACCCTGACCGAGAGAGACGACGAACCTCTTCGTGAAGAAGTTGCCTAAACTTTTGTTTATTAAGCCAGTATTGTTCTAATAAACGAACACATATCCTTCCGGAATCCTGCAAATGAAAATCTACCAGACCATGATAATTTTCGCGACCCAATGCGGGCGTAGCTGAAGGCCCGAAATAAGCATCTCCATTGATACTTTTGACCGAGTGAACCCCTAAAAATGGCACATCAAGACTGGGGACTGGATAAATCAAGCCACGGATGTGAATATTTGCCTCTGGGCGCAACTTAAAATATCTCCCTTTGAATGGCAAAAACGTATATTGATATATAAAAAAATATGGATACATTAAATGAAATAATAGTTAATGAACAGGCGCATATTGCGGAAGTTTTTTTCATTTTATTTTTGTCAGCCGTATTGGGGTATGTCATTTCATTAATATACAAACGTACACATGTGGGCTACTCATATAATGAAAGCTTTAATTTCACATTGGTGATGACAACAATAATAGTATCCTTAGTAATGTATGTCATTGGCTCTAATATAGCAATGTCGTTGGGATTAATAGGAGCATTATCCATTATAAGATTTAGAACTGTGCTAAAAGATACAAATGATATGGCATATTTATTTTGGACAATATCTGTAGGAATTGCAGTTGGAGCAAGTTTTTTTGCAGTTGCCTTACTAGCAACTATTTTTATTGGAGTTGTAGTTGTTATTTTAAGAAGGATAAGGTTTACAAAAGATATCAAAAACAATAATATGTTGATTGTTAAATATTCTAACAATTTTGATATAGATAAAATAAAAAATATTTTTAATAAAAAAAATATAGATTATGAAGTTAGAAATATAAATATTGATAAAGATATGAAAAATAATGAGATCGTATATTATCTTATTTACAAGAATATTAATAATTTTGAAAAAATAGTTAATGATGTGTCTAAATTGAGTGGCGTTAATAGTGTTAAGCTTTTACATTCAGAAACAAATCTATTTATCTAAGCTATGCAGTTTTATTTACCTAACTTTTCATAAAGAATGCGGTTAGGTTACGGTCTAGTAGGATTATGTGCCCTGGCCCAGCAACATAAGCCCTGGTCTTCTTTCGTTCCGGGTTCTGCCGCCGATACCAACAGTCTTGTTGGCAGAACCGTTGCGCCATGCAGTACTGGATTACCTGGTTGAAGACGAGGCCATCACCGAGGAGTTTACCCACCGGCTCCTTTCCTGGAAGCACTCAGGATTTTCTGTTGATAACACAGTCGGTGTTGGAGCGAACGATCCGCAAGGCCGCCGCCAGCTGGCCCGCTATATGATCCGCAATCCGTTTTCGCTTAAGAAGATGGAGTAC
>MPMB02148786.1_pt1 | contig 14927 bp, 10 predicted proteins | sample 1617371 | NCBI WGS metagenome assembly MPMB02 (sample SAMN05944808, study PRJNA350692) | marine metagenome | biome: marine; feature: ODZ; material: water; isolation source: 300 m water sample filtered on 0.2 um supor filter | place: Pacific Ocean | collected 2012-04-08 | depth 300m m
GCCAAGTTTGGGCTTAAAACCGGGTTGTCGTTGCGCTAGGCTGCCCGGGCTTCCGGGACAGAACACCGGCAGCCGTCACAACGATGGAAACTCCCCACATGAACCTGGTGCTTATCTGCGCGGTCGCCTTCGCGGCCGTGCTGGCGATTCTGTCAATCCTCGCTGGGATCATCTCCGGCATCTGCTGGAAGTTTCCGGTGAATGCCGCCGACCTGCCCGACCCCGGCGCGGAGGAGGCGGTGCGCCAAGCGGTGGCCAAGGCGTTGCCCGACTGCCGAATCGCCGAAATCCGCGAAATAAAACCATAGCGCTTGACCAAGCGCGCTTGATTTTCGATGATATTTTCAGAGTCAAAAAAAGAGATTCGGGTGATGTTTACCCCGTTCCGCGACGGACTCCAAAGCGTGTTCGGCGGGAAGACGCGCCTCGACGACATCCTGCCCGCCATCGAGGCCTCCGCGGCAGCCGGCATTCGGCACTTTGAATTTGGCGGCGGCGCACGGTTCCAGGCGCCGTTCTTTTATGTTGGCGAAGATCCGTTCCACTGCATGTCGGAGATTCGAAGGGTCGTCGGTCCCGAGCCGGATCTGCAGATTCTCACCCGATCGGTCTCCGGCGTCACGCTGACCACCCAGCGCACCTCCGCACTCGCACTGCAGGCCAAGCTGATGCACAAACACGGCACGACCATCGACCGCAATTTTGACTTCATGAACGACGTCGACAACCTGGTCAAGACCGGCCAGCCGATCGTCGATTCCAGCATGCACCATCAGGTTTGCGTCGCGATGATGGGGCTGCCGTTCCAGTCTGACCAGGCGCACACCCCAGAATTCTACATCAACATCGTGCGAGAACTGCTCAAGCGCGACATTCACTTTGACTCTGTCTGCCTCAAGGACGCCTCCGGCACGACCGACCCTCACACCTGCCACGAGACGGCCAGGGGCATCAAGGCGATCCTGCCGCCGGAGATTCCGCTCATCCAGCACACGCACGACACCGCCTCCACAGCCGTCGCCTGTTACATGGCCGGGATCGCCGGTGGTGTCGATGGCATCGACTTGGCCGTGCGGCCGCTGGCTTCCGGCACGTCACAGCCGGACGTCCGCTCGATGGCCCATGCGCTTAAGGGCTCCGGTTACAGCCTCGACATCGACCACACGAAGATGGACGAAATTGAATCGTTGCTAAATGAAGGCTTGAGTGAGTATGAGTTCAACCCGGTGACCACCTCGGCCGACGCCCGCGTGGTCGGCTTTCCGATGCCGGGCGGCGCCATTGGCCCGAACGTCCATATGATGCAGTCAGCCGGCATCCTCGACAAATACGGAGCCGTGCTCGCCGAGTTCCCCGAGGTAGTGCGCGCCGGCGGCGGCTGGACCAGCGTCACGCCAGGCAGTCAACAGTACTGGCTGCAGGCATTCAACAACGTGCTCCACGGCCGCTGGCAGAAAATCGACGCTGGCTTTGGCAAATCGGTCCTTGGCTACTTCGGCAAACCGCCCCTATCTCCGGACACGGAGGTGGTCAAAATCGCCGCTGAGCAACTGGAATTGCCGCCGTTCGATGGCGACCCACTTGAGGAAGCCCCCGACACACTCGCCGAAGCCGAGGTCGCCCTGAAGGAACGCGGCCTCGAGGTCACGGACGAAAACAAATTTCTCGTTGCCGCCGCGATCGTTCCCGGCAAAAACATGGAGCTAAACGAAGGAATCCGCCTTCTTGAGGGCCGATCCAAGATCACTCTGCCACTGAAGAAAGAACCGTCCGGCGGAGGTGCAACCCTGACCGCACCCACCAAGACCAAAGTCACCGTGAACGATGGTGGCAACACGCGCATCTACGAGGTCATCATCGAGCCACCGGCATCAACCGCCGCTCCCGCGCCCGTCCAAATGCAGGCGCCCGCGGGCGGCGGCCAGTCGACCGATGTGTTCTCGCCGTTCGATGGCAACGTCGAGTTGGTCGAGGTCAACGTCAAGGTCGGTGACACGATCACGCTTGGCCAAGTTGTCGCCGCAGTCGAGGCGATGAAGGCCAAGCACGACGTGAAGGCGCCGTGCGCCGGCCGGGTGGCAGCGGTTCACGCTGTCATCGGCAACGAAGTCTCCGCCGGCAAAGCAATCCTGAGCATCGTGTCCTGAAATGGATATTCTCCGAGAACTGTACTGGAGTTCCGGCTTCGGCGGTGACACCAGCCTCGCCTGGCAGAACCTCGTCATGTTCATCATCGGCGGCGTGCTGATCACCCTCGCCGTCAAGAAGAACTTCGAGCCGCTGCTGCTGATCCCGATCGGATTCGGCGCCATCCTCGCCAACCTTCCCGGTGCGGAGATGAGCGCCTACTCGGAAGCGGCAGACGGCGGCAAGTGGCCGCTACTCGGCTTCATTTACAAGACCGCCATCTCAAAAGCCGAGTTGCTCCCGCCGATCATTTTCATGGGCGTCGGTGCGTTGACCGATTTTCGCCCGCTGCTCGGCCGGCCGATAACTTTCCTGCTCGGAGCCGCCGCTCAACTCGGCATTTTCCTCGCGGCGCTTGGGGCATTTTACATTTTTGATTTCACGCTGCAGGAAGCAGCCTCCATCGGCATCATCGGCGGCGCCGACGGCCCGACCACCATTTATCTCACAGCCAAGCTCGCGCCTCACTTGCTCGGTGCAGTGGCCGTGGCGGCGTACAGCTACATGGCGCTGGTGCCGGTGATTCAGCCGCCGATCATCAAGTTTCTCACTACGCAAAAGCAACGCGAGATCGACATGCCGCAAGCGCGGCCGGTCTCGAAGACTGCCGTTGTGGTTTTTCCGATTGCTACCTGCGTTCTCACCGTGCTTTTCATCCCGGCCAGCGGCCCGTTAATCGGCATGCTGATGTTCGGCAACTTGATTCGAGAGTCCGGCGTGACCCAGCGCCTGAGCAGCACTGCGAGCGGACCCCTCATCAACATCGTCACGATCTTCCTCGGCTTGATCGTGGGGGCCACGATGGAGGGCGAGAAATTCTTGAAACCTGACACGCTGGCCATCCTCGCGCTGGGAATGGTTGCGTTTTGTTTCAGTACAGCCGGCGGCGTGGTCTTCGCCCATGTGCTGAATTTCCTGTTCCTCGGCGAAGGTAAAAAAATCAACCCGTGCATAGGCGCAGCCGGTGTCTCGGCTGTACCGATGGCCGCCCGGGTTGTGCAAAACTTCGTCTCGAAGCATACCGACGGACGCGTCAACCCGCTCATGGCCGCCATGGGGCCAAACGTCGCCGGCGTGATCGGCTCCGCTGTTTCAGCCGGAGTGTTCCTGTCGCTAATCAAGGTCCTGCAATGAGCCACGGGCAAATCCACGCTTGGAACATCCTCGACCGGAAGCCGGTTCTGGCCAAGTGGGAGGAAGGCCTCTTCACCGAAATCACCCCCACCGACGAGCCTCCCGCGGAGGCCAAGTGGATCGGCCCGCCGCTGCTCGATCTTCAAGTCAACGGCTTCGCTGAGATCGACTTTCAGCAGGACGACCTCTCCGAAGCCGATCTGCTCCATGCCGTCGAGCAGCTTGGCCAAGCGTGCTGCGGGCAGATTCTTTTCACCCTTGTCACCGACGACTGGGAGGCGATGACCCGGCGCTTGGCCAGGGCCAGACAACTCCGCGACGCCCACCCGGCGCTTGGCCGGGTGATCACCGGCTGGCACATTGAGGGGCCGTTCCTCTCCGCCGAGACAGGCTACTGTGGCGCTCATCCCGCCGACAAAATGCTCCGGCCGACGCCGGAGCGTATCGCCGAATTGCGCAACCTCACTGGAGATGATCCCCTACTCCTAACGATGGCTCCCGAGGTCAACGGTGGACTGGCCGGATTCGCCGCCGCACGTGAACTCGGCATTCGCGTTTCCATCGGCCACACCAACGCCCCCGCAAACATCCTGCGGCGCGTGACTGCCGCCGGCCCTGCCGGCTTCACTCATCTCGGCAACGGCTGCCCGGCCACGCTCGACCGCGCCGACAACATCCTTTGGCGGGCGCTCGACACCCCCGGCCTGACCTGCGGCCTCATCCCCGACCGCTGGCATGTGTCGCCCGCGCTGTTCCGGCTGATTCACCGGCTCATCGATCCCGACTCCATCTACTACACCACCGACGCGATGGCTGCCGCCGGCGCGCCCCCCGGCAGATACCGGCTTGGCCGACTGGAACTAGAGGTCGGCCCGGAGCAAATTGTCCGGCTTCCCGGCACCGCGAACCTCGCCGGCTCCGCACTCATGCCGATCGAGGGCGTCCGCCGCGCCGCCGAGATGCTCGACTGCGACTGGCAGGACGTCTGGCCCAAGTTCAGCCAGGCCCCGGCGCGGTTCATGGGTTTGCAGGAAGGCTTCAGTGTCGGCGCACCTGCCAACTTCGCGCTGATCGAAACCGATTCATCCAACCGAATCGTGTCGCACGGCCTGCAGGTGTCGCACTAAAACGCCTCCAATTCGAGGGCGTTGATGCCTTCCACCACCGTTTCAAGGGTAAGCTCAGCGAGTGCGCTGTGTTGGTCCAGCACACGAACTTTTTCACCGAGGGGCCGCCAGATTTTCTCGTCGCTCTTCCCCCACAAAACCAGCGTGGGCAGGCCAAGCGCCGAGGCCAGATGCGTGACGCCAGTGTCGTGGCCGACGTAGCCGTTGCAGTTGGCCAGGCGCGGCGCCAACTCATGCAGGGGAACGTGCTGGGCAACCTGGACACGCTCTGCCGGCGTGCCCTTGGCCAAGCGTTGCAACTGTGCCCCCTCCGCCTCGCCACCGACGAGCAGTAGGTTCACCGGCGAGTGATCGAGCAGGTGTGCGAGCAACTTTCGCCAGTTTTGTTCCGGCCAGTTTTTGCCCTCGCTGCCGCTGCCGGGGTGCAGAGCGAGGCAATTTTCGCGCTTGGCCAAGCCGGGCAACTCGAGCCGCGCCACGGGGTCGCCGTCGAATATTGTCAACTGCTCCAGCGGCTTGAGGAACACATCGCTGGCATGGATCGGCCTGGCCTCATCCGGCCGATGCTGTGCGGCGATGAACTGCCGGGGACCGCACGACTTGACGTTGGTTTCAAATATCCTGTCGGGATCGAACAGGTAGGAAATCACAATGGCGAACCGCCCGAAAAACTCGCGCCATTCCAGATCGGACGAGCCACCCCTGGCAAAAAAAGAGGCCAAGCCGGGTGACTCGATGGCGTGCACCGCCTTGGCCAGGCCTCCCGAAAGCGCCAGGGAGGTGATTCGCGGATACCCGAGCACCTCGATGTCAGCTCGCGGAAAGCGATCCCGCAACGCGGCCAGTACCGGAAGCATCAGGATAAAGTCACCTATTGCGCCGCCACGGATGACTAGAATACGCGGAGCCTTGACGGATGTGGACTCGATCATTGCGAAACCTGATGGGTCATGATGATCACTCCCACCACGGCGATTACCGAGCCTATGATCGAGCGGACCGTCGGCCGTTCGCCCTCGAACTTCATTGCAAACGGAATGATCACCAGCGGCGACAACGCGACGACGGACAACACGATTCCTGCCGGCAAATCATCGACGTTCAGCGCCCACTGGTAGGCACCCACACCGAGCGTCGGCCCGCAAAGCGCGTTGGCCACGATCAACCCGATGATCAACTTCACGCTGGCCGGTGTCAGCGGCACCTCGGTTTGAATTGATCCACCGTTGCGGATCCTGAATTTACGAATCGCTAGCAGAATCGCCATCACGGTCAGGCCACCCAGAACTCGCTGATATGCTGCTGAGAGGCCATCCACGGTCACGCCCTCTACCACCATCGACCCCGCCTTTCGACTCAACACCGCGCCGAAGCCCTGGCCAAACGCGGACATCAGTCCCCACAGTATGCCGGCCTTCCAGTGTTTCTTTTTGACTTCCGATGTTTCACTCGGGGTCAGGGCCAGGGCGACTCCCGCCAAGATCAAAGTGCCGGCCAGCACTTGGCCAAAAAACAATCCCTTTCCCAACCAAAGCCACTCGATCATCGCCGCAATAGGCGCGGCAAGGCACTGGGTCATCACCATCGTGAGCCGGGATCCAAGGATCGGATAGGCACGAAACAACCCGTAGTCGCCAACGCCAAAGCCAATGATCCCGCTGATAAAAAAGATTCCCAACGCGCCGCCCCCAAGACCGGGTCCAAATGAATGCGCATAGGCACCCAGAAGAAATGCCGACAGCAGGAAACGCCAAAAGTTGACTTCCACCCCGGAGAGGTGATGGGACAACCGCTTGCCCGACACGGCCGAGAGCGAAAACAGAATTGTGGCCAATATCGCCGCGGTCATTTGTCGAAGGGATCAATCATCCAGAAACCCCGCGCTCCGCCAACCATTGAGGATCGACTGCAACCCGGCACGCTCCGCCCCAGGCACCTCGACCAACGGCGGACGCACCGGGCCGCCGCTCAGGCCAAGCATGTCGAGCAGCGCCTTCATCGCCGACACCTCGTATCCCTTCCGGCTGGTACGCAGCGCGTACAGCGGCACGACGTGGTCGTTGACCAATTGGTTGAGACCCGTCGAGTCGCCGACGGCACCGAGTTCGTGAAGCCGAACCGACAACTTGGGCGCCACCGCGGAGATGCTCGACGTGTAGGCGCGAATGCCGATCGCGTAATAGCCCGGTACCATGTCGTCGCCCGCACCTCCGATCCAGTGCAGCCTGTCGCCGAGCCGTTGGCGGATCATTTGGTAGCGGCGAATGTCCGCCGAACCATCCTTCCACGCGACGACGTTGGGAATCTCGGCCAAGCGCTCGGCCTGTACCGGCGTATAATGCGCCCAGTCACGGCTGTAAATGAGCACGCCCAAGCCACTGGCCTCGGCGATACCGGAGTAGTAGTCGACGAGGCCGTCCATCTCGGCGTTGGGATAGTACGGTGGAAAGGCCAGCACGCCGTCTGCGCCGCAGTCGGCCGCCTGTCTGGCCAAGCGCTTGGCCAAGCCGCCGGCAAACCCGACCCCGACGATCACCGGCGCACGGCCGGCCGCTTCCTCAATGGTGACCTCGACAACTTGCCGGTTTTCCTCCGGCGTGAGCGAGTACAACTCGCCCGTGCCCCCGGCAGCAACCAGCGCGCACATCGGTTCCTTGAGCATGTAACGGATGTTCTTTCGATGCCCCTCGATGTCGAGCGAGTGGTCGTCGTTAAACGGCGTCACCGGGAAACCGATGACTCCCTCTAGTCTTGAACAAAGTTCCTGTGGATTCATTTTAAAAAATTGGTTACCAGCGTGGGAGTTTCCGGGTCCAGTTTGGGTCGATGTGTTTCTGCATCTCGGCCTCGTCGTCGCGTTTGCGGTACGAGCAGTTTCGGAAGCGCTCCTTGCCGCGCTCGAGTTGATCGTAATCGAGCGTCACACCCAACCCCGGTTCGTCCAGAATCTCAACGCAGCCCCCGACAATCGGCACCCGACCGCCCTCGACGATCTCGTCAATCGCAGACTGCCAAGGGTAATGCGTGTCGCAAGCATAGGTGAGATGCGTCGTCGCCGACGCGACATGCGCCATCGCCATCAACGACACGCCGAGGTGACTGTTAGAGTGCATCGATAGGCCGATGCCGAACGTCTTGCAGACACGCGCAAGTTGCTGCACCTGCCTCATGCCGCCCCAGTAATGATGATCGCACAGTACGATCTGCACAGCGTCGCGGCGAACGGCCTCCGGGATGTCACCGAACGACGTCACGGCAACGTTGCTGGCGAGCGGTGTCTCGATGCCATCAGCCTGCAAACGCTTGCGGACCTCACCCATGCCATCGAGCCCCACGCACGGATCCTCAAGGTAGCCGCCGCCGGAGAGTTCCTCGGCCAACTCCCGACCAACCTTCACTGAGGTGTTGACCGACCAGGCGCTGTTGGGATCGATCCGCAGCGGCACCGCTTGGCCAAGCGCCTGCCGAAGTTGACGCAGCGTCTCAACCTCGATCTCCGGCTCTAGTACACCGCCCTTGAACTTGATGGAGCCGAAGCCGTACCGGTCACGCATTTGCTGAACCTGCCTGACGAGAGACTCGGGCGATAGCGCCTCGCCGTATTCGTCTTCGCGCAGGTCGTCGCCCTTTCCTCCGCCCCCGGCGTGTTTGTAAAACGGATAGGCGGAAAACGAAACTTTGTCGCGCACGCGACCGCCAATGAGGTCACAGACCGGTTTGCCGACTGACTTGCCGATCAGGTCAAGGCAGGCGGTCTCGATCGCGGAGTAGGTCCGGGCGTCGGCGTCGAGCGGGTTTTCACCGGGAACATTGTAGGTTTGCGACCGCTCCAAACCGCTGGCGCCACCCTCGACCATCGGCGAGAGGTCGCCGGTCAGTCGATACGGACAGGCGCCGACGACCTGCCCGCGAACCGCCTCCAATGCCATGACAGGTTGGTCACCGCCATAGGTCTCAGCGATCCCAACGACCCCGTCGCCGCTCTCCAACTCGATGACGTTGCGCAACGCATATGGCTGGTGCAGCCCGTAGCTGCTGCGCAGCGGCGGGTCGGCCATGGCGATGGAGTGAATCCTGAAGTCGCTGATTCGCATTGAAAAACGGGCCGCATGTTGCCGCCCGTTCGCGTTTGATTCAATGCGGGAGTGCGGCGGTTACTTCGTCAATTGGATCCACTCGCCAGCCCAGCCCTCCGGCGGGGGGGTCTCTGCGAAGTGCTTGCACTGCTCGATGTAGGCCAGGCTTGGGCCGTCATCAGGAACAATCTTGAGGCAGTCCTCGAAACCGCGCTTGGCCTCGGCGAAGTCGCGCTTGGCGTACGTCTTCCACGTTGTCTCGAACTTGGCCACGAGCTTGGCCATGGTCTCGTCGAGTTCGCCCTTCTTGGCCAAGAGTTCATAAACGCCGACCGCCTGTTTCTTGCCCTTGGCCACGAGCAGGCCAAGCCTGCGGACCTCGATCTTGTCCTTGGCCATCTCGTAGGTGCTCTCGCCGATCATGATCAGGACAGTGAAAATCTTGCAGGCCGGCTCGAAGCGGGCGGCCTGGTTCACGGCGTCCCCCATCACGGTGTACTGCATCTTCTGGGTGGAACCCATGTTGCCGGCGGAGACGAAGCCGGTGTTGACGCCCATGCGCGCCCCGATTTCGACATCGTATTTCTCCTTCAACTCGACGCTCAACGGCTTGAGTTTTTCCTGTTGCTCAATGGCCGCCCAGCAGCATTTCCAGGCGTGCGAGTGAGGATCCTCGTCACCCCAGATCGGCACCCCATAGTCGGCCATGATGGCGTCACCCTCGTATTTGTCGATGTAGCCGCCGTAGTTGATGATGATATCGCTCATCGGCGTAAGGTACTCGTTCAAAACGGCGGCCAACTGCTCGGCGTTGAGTTTCTCGGAGATCGTCGTGAAGCCGGCAACATCGGAGAAAAACATCGTTGCCTCGCGGCGCTCGCCCGCCAGCTTGAGCGAACCGGATTCCTCCTGGAGATACTTCAGCACCTCGGGGCTGACCATGGTGGAGAACATCCCACTGATGGCTTTTTTCTGCCGGCCCTCGGTCAGGAAAAGATAAAACACCATCAGTACCGCCGACCCGAACATGGCCAACGCCGGCGGGATGAGCGGCAGCCAAAGTTGGTTGCTGTAAAACTGCCACCATGTGTAAAACACCAGGCTGACCAACATGATCGGGGCCAGAATCAGCAGGCGCAGGCCGGGATTTTCCCTCACGGCAAATCCCAGCAACACTCCCATGAAACTCCAGAATGCGATCCACCTTGCTTCTCCATTTCGCGTCCAATACCGGGTTGCCTCGGCTCCATTATAGTAGGAACGCAACAACTGGTCGGTCGCCATGGCGTGAGTCGCAAGCAATCGTTCGCGATCGTCATGCGGCATGGGAAAATAATCCTTCAAACTGCTGGCAACCGCGCCGAAGAAAACCACCTTACCCTTAATATCCTCTTCGGTTACGAGTTTCACTTCATTGGCCTTGGAAGCGGGTCCATCTTCACCATCCTTCGCCTTTTTCTCTTTATCAGGGCCCATCAGGGCGCGGATGCTGTAGCGGGGGAACAGGTCCGGCCTCGCACCTCGATAATCCAACCGGAACGTGAACCCCCCTGCGTCTGTGCTGGAGTACGGTCCTCGGTCGCCATCAAATTTCCTGAAAAGCGCCCTGCCGATCTTCAGGTCGGATTGATCTTCAGTGACTGAGCCAAACGGGAAATCTGCCATCAGCACCTCGTTGGTTGCGCCTTCCCCGGTGCCGGGTCGAATCACGGTACCCACCTCCTTTTCGCCAACCTTGGAAACAATTCGAGCAACCACATCAGCACCAAAGCCGTCTATGCCATCGGCCTTAATGCCGGTGGATGGATTGTTGTCCACATCGATCAACCAACTAAACTCGTACTGTGTGCCGGTGAGTTCCGGATGCCAATCGCCAGGCGGGAGTGCCATGCCTTTCACCGTGGTGTCAATGGTCAGCGCGCCATCCGACGCAGTCACCTTTACTGAATCGATATCGCCGTTGGCATCGCCTATGCCACCGGAATCGGACAATTCAACAACATTGGTCGAGGGGATGACTTCGCCTGCCTCGCTGTATTGCAACGTATTGGTGGAAGCCGTGAACTTGAGAACGTCAGTTGTGTCCAATTCGGATTCATTGTCTCGTGTGGTTTTCTGCAACACCACCATGGCGACCTGCTGGCCGTTGGTCAGGCCGATGTTTTGCAACGGCAACTGGATTTTCAAAATCGGCCCCGGCGCTTGCACTATTAATTCCCACCAGTTTTTGCCCATGAACCGACTGGCCATAAGCGCAGCCAGTGATGGGTGGATTCCGACATCCGAGTAAAAATAAAGCATTCCCCGACGAATCATCCGGTCGGGATCGGTTGGAAAAGAGTTCTCGCCCACGCGGGTGGAATCGCCTCGTAGAACCAACGGCGCCTTGATTGTAAGATCGGGTTCATCCAAGTTGATTTCTGAAATAGTGATGATATCTGCGTTGTTTGTGAGTACGCGGTTCAGGTGGTGAACCAGGTCTCCTCGCTTGGGCACCGGCATGTCCCGGTACAGATCCAGTGAAATTACCGCCGGTTTGTAAGAAGCGATCTTCTCCAGGATACTGGCGACCAAGTCGTCCTCCAACGGCCAACCGAATCGCTGGATATCTCGCTCGTCGGCACCAATGATCACAATATTGGTGTGGGTGGTGACCGTGTTCGTGCCGGAGTCCAATTCTTGTCGAAGGTGAAGGAAGTCGTGGTGCTGCAACTCCTGTGTCATGAGGTAGCCCTTGGCTCGAATCTCATTGATAGCCCAAAAGATGCCGCCGCCCACCACCAGTGCCACAATCACCTCCACCCAGAATGCCCCCTTGGACATGCGTTTCTTGAGGGCTGCCACCCAGTCTTGAATCATTGTCATTGAGTCGGGGAAACCAAGTAAATCACCATTGCTTTTGTACCCAGCGAAAAAACGTCAGCCATCACAGCCAGTTTCCAATCATGATGTAAGGCGCCCAGTAACGGGGATGTCGAAAACGGGGGTCGTTTCGGAGAACAGTTTGCGCATGCTGCAGTGCCTTGGCCTTGGTGGCACCCGGCTTGGCCAAGGCGCGGTAAAACTCGTCCACCATCAATGCCGAGGCCTGATCGCTCACAAACCACAGGCTGGCCAGCGCCGCCCGGCAACCGGCCTTGATCGCAACACCGGCCAGGCCAAGCGCGGCCTTGTCGTCGCCGGCCGCCGTCTGGCAGGCACTCAACGTGAGCAATTCCACCGGCGCGCCGCGATAACTGCTTGGCCGAATGAGGTTTTCCAAGTCGTCCAGCGTGAGGAACCCGTCGTAAGTCAGCACGAACGTGCTGTCCGCCTGGCCGCTGAACTGCCCGTGCGATGCGATGTGAACGTAGCGGTAGTCATTCCGCATGAAGGTGTTCTCGAGGTCGTCCTTAAGGAACGTGCCATCCATCAACTGCGTCGGGGCAAAACTCTTCGAGATCAGTTCCGCCTCCTGGACGACCGCCGGCAGCCCGGGGAAGCCGTGCCGTTCGGCCGCCAGGCCGCTGAACAAAAAGCGCGAGTTGGGCGAGGTGGCCTCCTGCGACTCAATCAGGCTCAGCCCCGGCGCCACGCCGACGGCGTATTGCTCGAGCAGGTATTTTTCGCCATCGAATAGCGCCGCCATCGGCACGTTGCGCAGCGCGCCGTCCGGCACAAATACCAGCGTGTCCACACCGTCGGCTTCCAGGATTTTCTTGATCGGCTCGATGATCCACGCGTACAGCGCCTCCCCGTGACCCTTAAAAAAGTAGGTTGTGCGCCGCTCGACGTGGTGGCGAAAAAGGAGAGCCTGATCCATCAGGCGGCGACTTGGCACATCCACCGTTACCTTCTTCAAGCCTGACTTGGTCTCGACAAGCAGTTCCAACCGGCTCTCCAGCGGGATGATGTACACGATCGCCGCTGTCGGGGACATCTGCCCGATGCCCTTCGCCCCGGCGTTGACCATATTCACGCAGTCGTCCTGAAAATAGTCGGACAACTCAGCGCCCTTGAGCGCCTCGACTGTCTCACGCGCCTCGACAAGCAGCGCTGTTCGCGCCGTCCCGTCCTGCGTCTCATCAGCCTTTCTCAAAAGCAAGTCGGCCAACTCATAGTAAATCGGACCCACCGAGTCGCGGAAAGTCGTCGGGCTGTTGACGTTGCCGTAAACAATGGCCAGGTCACCCCGGATGGATGTCAGGTTGTCCACCGCCGTCTTGTACGCGTCGATCGCACGGTCACGCTCGCCGAGTTGATTGTGCATTCGGCCCACCAGCCACTGCCACTGGTACATGGCATCGTAGAGATCGTGTTTCTGGGCCATGCGTAGTGCCGCACGGCTCAACTGCAGTGCCTCGGCGTAGCGCCCCTCCGTCTCGTACAACCCAGCGAGAAATCCGATCGAGTACGCCTGGCTTGCCTCGTCGCCGGCCTTGCGCGCCTCGATGACCGATTGGCGATACTGTTCGCCGCCCTTGGCCAAATAGACACCCCGCTGCTCGCGGTCAGCCGCGCTGTCCATCATCCGGCTGTAAGCATCGCCCAACTTGATATACAGCAACGCCCTGTCCCGCCCGTTTTCTGCCTTGGCGATGTTCGCCTCAGCGGCCCCGGCATAGTCCGCTGCCAGACTCATCGAACCGTGAAACGCCGCTGCCGTGGCCATGCCGATCCGGCACCGGGCGGCCAACCCTTGATTTCTGTCCTTGTCGGCCTGCTCGACAGCCTGCTTGAAATTCCAGACTGCGTCCTCGTAGTTGCCCCAGCCAACAAGAAGGTTGCCAAGGTTGGAGCGGATGCTCGACTCGAGCGACTTGTCGCCCAGTTCCTCGGCAATCTTCAGACCCTCGAGCAAATAAAGATCCGGCTGCTCGGTAGGGGCTCGGTATTTGCTGCTGGCCAGGATCCAAAGACTGGCAAGGTTGTTCTTCACCAGGGCCTCGGTGCGCCTGTCACCGGAGGCCTGAGCCAGGGCAAGCGCATTCTGAAGCGCATTCTGAGCCAGATTCACCTGCCCCTTGGCCTGACACTCGGCCGCCTGGCTGAGCAGGCCGGAGACATCCGCTCTCTTCAACTCCTTCAGAATTAAGATTGCCGTCGTAGCTCCACACCCCGCAGCTTGGCCAAGCGCGGGCAACAGCAACGCACCCATCAAGACCAAGCCGATGAGCAACGAGTTCGCATAGTTTCCGGTTTGAGTCTTCATGGTCATTTCAGCGGGCCGATGTAGTGGGTCGGATCCCAAAAGTCGGTGCCGATTCGAAGTTGAAAATGGATGCCGTAATCCTGCAGATCGTCGTCGTTGGGAATGTCGAAATCCTCAAATGCATGACCCCAGTACACGGCCATGTTGACGTAGTCGGTTGGATTGTAGGTGACACCCAAGCCGGCGCTGTAAATCGTCTCGCGGCCCCTCGGACCGTCGGTGTTCCAACCCACTCCATAATCGAAAAACGGAATCAGATACACCAGCGCCTTCCCATAGCGATCCTTGTATACCGGGATGCGCAGCTCCGGCGAGATCACTACCGCGTTGTCCCGGATCAACTGGTTTTCGCGATAACCGCGGATGGTGTTCATGCCGCCCAAGCTGAATTGCTCCATGGAGACCACGCTTTGGTCGGTGTACTGATGGAACAATTTCACGATGAACAACATGTCGTTGCTGGACACCGACTCCACCCACGAGGCCTGCGTCAACCACGTTAAATATTTCCGGTCATAGTCCGACGTCATGATCGGGTCGAGTTCGTCCAGCCCAAAACTCAACGTCGTGCGGGCGGCGATCACACGCTCCTGCGACCGGTAAACATACTCCGGGCTGATTCGCAGCGCGGTGATGCGGGTCTGCCCGTCCACCGAACCAGGCGAGATCGAGAAGCGCTCGCCGGACACCAGCACCTCGCTGCGCCGATGCTCGCCCTTGAGCGTCACGCTGAACTCGTGCTGAAAGTCGCGGTAGATCGGCTGGCGCAGCGCCACAGTGTACATGCGCGTGTCGCTCTCGATGTCGAGCGCGTCGAACGGTTCCTCCAGGATCGCGTAGTCGCTCTGCGTCAGGCCCAACTCAAGTGTGGTGTCCCAACGCGTCAGAGGCAGGCTGTAAAACACCGAGTAATTGCCGGCATCCCCGAAGTCCACCTCCTCCATTCCCTCCTGTGTGAACGTATAGTTCGCGCGCAATGCGTCGCCGAGGCTTGTCAGGTTCTTTGTGCCCAGAAACACCTCGGCCTCCTCCGCCCCAACACTGGGCGGACGGCGATTGCTGACCCCAACGCCCGCATCGAACACCTTGTTCTCAGTGACGATCATATCAAGATTACTTTCCCCCAGCTGATCGGTTGGTACGAGTGCAGTGTTGATTTTCCGAATCTTGTCGTCACGCCGGATCAACTCCAACGCCAACTTCAGGTCGTCC
>MPMB02076576.1_pt1 | contig 14908 bp, 11 predicted proteins | sample 1617371 | NCBI WGS metagenome assembly MPMB02 (sample SAMN05944808, study PRJNA350692) | marine metagenome | biome: marine; feature: ODZ; material: water; isolation source: 300 m water sample filtered on 0.2 um supor filter | place: Pacific Ocean | collected 2012-04-08 | depth 300m m
ATCACTAGCGCTGAATATAAAGAGATGGAACCTACGATAAAGATCCCTTTCATGATTATCTCCCTTGGCATGGGAGTGATGGTGATGCTAAGCTTTGGGGTTATTCTGGTGGGATCTTTTGTCAAGATCGTGGGCGTGGACAACACGATAGTCTTTGATCACATCTTGAATACCCACTCCAACATCGCAATTTGGAACAGTATCAAGGTCGCTACGGGTGCCGGCTTGGTCGGTGCCATGGTAGGGACCTTGCTCGCCTATGTTATTATGCGAGGGAAATTTTTCGGAAAAAATATAATGGAGATGATGGCCCTTTCCGGCTTTGCCCTTCCTGGAACCGTTATCGGGGTTGGTTACATTATGGCCTTCAACCGTCCACCATTTCTCTTGACCGGAACCATCTGGATAGTTATCCTCAATAGCGTGTTCCGGTTTATCGCCGTGGGCGTTGAGGCGGGGATCAGCAAACTGCACCAGATCAGCACAGAAATAGAGGAAGCATCGGCAGATCTGGGCGCGGATTTCCTGACCATATTCATCAAGATTGTTCTTCCCCTCATGTTTTCTGCATTTGTCGCCGCATTCATATACACCTTTATGACGACCATGATGTCTCTCAGTTCGGTGATCTTTTTAGTGAGCCCGGGCTTTGATCTGGCATCTGTCTATATTTATCTTAAGGCCGGAATGGGAGAAATAGGGCTGGCCTCGGCAACAGCCGTTAAGACGATAATCGTCGTGGTAATCTCACTGGGAATTCTTAAAATAATAGCTAAGAAAATAGGACTCGATATCAGCAAAAAGCAAGGAGCATAGTGAAATGGAAACCCCACAAACACCCACACTGGAATTAAGGGATATTTACAAGAGCTTTGGAGATGTGGAAGTGCTCAAGGGGATATCTATCGAGATCAAAAAGGGAGAATTGCTGACTTTTCTAGGGCCGAGTGGATGCGGAAAGACGACCCTTCTCAGGATTGTGGGTGGATTCACCCCGGCGACTTCCGGTCAGGTGCTTCTCGATGGGGAGGATATCAGTGCCTTGCTCCCAAATATGCGGAAGACAAGGATGGTCTTTCAGAGCTACGCCCTTTTTCCCCATATGACGGTGGCAAAAAACATAGGCTTCAGCCTGAAACTCCATAAATGGCGCAAAGAAAAGATCGATACACGCGTAGAAGAACTTCTTTCGTTGGTCCACATGGAAGGATTGGGAGATCGAACCATTGACAGGATAAGCGGGGGGCAGCAGCAACGGGTTGCTCTCGCCAGGGCACTGGCTCTTGAGCCCAAGGTGCTTCTTTTAGACGAACCCCTTTCCAACCTAGATGCAAACCTTCGGGTGATGATGCGGGAAGAGATCAGGAATATTCAGGAACGGTTAGGGGTTACCACCATATTCGTCACCCATGACCAGTATGAGGCGATGAGCATTTCGGACCGGCTCCTTGTGCTCAACGACGGCGTGATTCAGCAGATCGGATCTCCGATGAAAATCTACGAAGAGCCTGCCAACAAGTTCATCGCCGGCTTTGTCGGGTACGTCAACTTCCTTAAGGGTACAGTCGATGCCATAGACAAAGCAACGAAAACAGTTCACGTTTCAACGGAGTGTGGCAGGCTGGAATTGGATAATGATCAGGATGATATTACCGCGGGGGATGAGGTTCTGCTTGTCATCAGGCCGGAAATCATATCCCTTTCCCTGTCACACGGAAAGGAGAAGCAGAATACTTTTCATGGTACGGTGGAAAGTCTCATGTATGCCGGCAACATTGCGAAATATACTGTCAAATTCGAAGACAGGGAGATGATTATTGATCAAAACAACCCAAGGGCTTTCGAACAATTCAAGCAAAAAGATAAGGTCAAAGTCACAGTTCCTCGAACAATCCATCTTATTAAAAAGTATGCAACGAGCGCCGCGGTGGGATCGAGTGTGATCTCACCATCGCCTGGGTGACCAAAGAGAGACTTTCCATCGAGAGTTTTTATTTAAAAGGCAAATGTTTTGAAAAAGGATCAGCTTCTACCCAGAGAACGAGTTATAGAAGCCCTGGCTTTGCGGGAACCAGACAGGGTTCCATGGGTTGAAATTGAGCCCGAACAAAAAATTGTCGGCGCTATTCTTGGGAAACCCTATACTCCCGTCAACAAACCCGTAGGGCTATACAACCGGGATGTTGAGGAAGAAAAAGCGTTTTCAAGACGGCTAGGAAAAGACAACATTGTTTATTCTTTCCGCCCTCCTATCTTTTGTGATTTTGTACCTGGGGAAGACGGCATTCTGTTTTATGGAAAAGGCCATATACGATGCCGTGACGATCTGAAAAAAATGGTTTTTCCGGATTTGGAAAGCAAAAAGTATTTCAAGCCTGCAAGTGAATTCGTCAGAAAAAAGGAGGAATTTGCAGCATTGGCAACAACCCGTTTAGGATTTGCCGCCACGATGCTTTCCGTTGGAATGATGAAATTCTTCGAGTTGTTATACGAAGATAGGGATTTCCTTCTTGAAGTCATGAATTGTTACACCCAGTGGCTGTCTCGAGCAATGAAAATTGTATCAGAACTTGGATTTGACTTTGTATCAGCATCTGATGATATGGCTATGAAGACAGGCCCAATGATTTCACCAAACATGATTGAGGATTTTTTTCTGCCGCCGATGCAAAAAGTCGCCCGCTCTATCTCCATCCCGTGGATTACCCATAGTGATGGCAATATGCTCCCGATGATAGATATATGGTTACAGTTGGAGCAAAACGGCATCCATCCCATAGAACCTGCAGCGATGGATATCCGTAAAGTCAAGGAACAATATGGATCCCGTATCTGCATCATCGGCAATGTAGATGTGGATTTGCTATCGAACGGCACTCCCAAGGAAATCGAAGAAATCATCCGGGCCCTGATCCACGATATCGCACCGGGGGGTGGGTACATACTTTCCAGTGGCAACAGTTTTCCCTCTTATGCAAAGGTTGAAAATGTTTTGGCAATGGGCGAGGGGTTGAGAAAATATGGCCACTATCCGATAGATATAAAGGAATGAATTTATTAAAATCAAAGGTATGAACCCCAGAGCAAGCTCTGGACTCAAAAGGGAGCTCGCTTCGCTCGCATTTCTAACCCCACAGCAAAGCTGCGAGGAATTCCTTGATTAACTTATTATTATTTCAAAATGGTTTTTGTCATACATTAACCATTTTGTTATGTGGGATCAGGTAATTTACATTGTGAATCAGTAATTTTCTTTTTGTGCAAGATATGCGGGATGTAAAGGTGGCGTTGCTGTCCTCACGGGCTTCCTCTGTTGCCCCATCACTGAAACCTGAACATGGTTGCTATCTGGTGATGTCAGTTGTATTGTTTTCATAAAAGACCTCCTACCCGCCCTACACTAACTTTTCAAGATGATATTATAAGCCCTCTCCTCAGTAATGACAACGGCCATGGCTCACCAAAAGGAGGTCATCGATTATGGATAAGGATGCTGTTGAAACAATTGAAGATTGGGTAAGGCGATCTTTTAATGTCTTCCCCGGGGGATCCCTCGGGGAGTTCAACCTGCCTCGGAAACTCTCAACCGTCCTCTCCCATGGTAAGGGGCCGAGGGTTTATGACGTCCTCGGAAGGGAATACATCGACTATTCCCTGGCCTCGGGCTCCGTGATCCTGGGCCATTCCCACCCCAAGATAGCCGAATCCGTCAAAAGGCAAGTGGAAAAAGCATTCAATTTCTTTCACGTAACAGAGCAAACCCTTGAATTAGCTGAAGAGGTTCGCAGGGTCATCCCCTGTGCGGAGAAGGTCCGGTTCGCTGCATTGGGAACAGAGGCCACCATGTATGCGATAAAACTGGCCAAGGCCTATACGGGGCGGAATAAGATCCTGAAATTCGAAGGATCCTATCACGGGGCCCATGACTATGGCGTAATGAGCCTCTTTCCGCAGAGGCTTGTGGACTTCCCCCTCGCTCAACCCACATCGGCTGGGACCTCACAAGCTATCTCTCAGGAGGTGCTTATCGCACCCTTTAATGACCTAGAGACAACTACTCAAATTATCGATCGGCATCAAAGTCGACTCGGAGGAGTGATCGTCGAACCCCTCCAAGAACCCCTCCCGAGGAGGGGTTCTTGGAGGGACTTCGGGATGTCACTGGGGAAAGGGGAATACCCCTCATATTCGACGAGGTCGTCACGGGATTTCGCCTGGCCTATGGAGGAGCTCAAGAGTACTATGGGGTTACCCCGGATCTAGCGGCCTTTGGCAAGGCAATGGGGGGTGGATTTCCCATCGGGGCCTTCTGTGGCAAGGCCGAGATTATGGATTTATGTATCGAGGCAAACCTGGGATCGGAAAATTACGTCTGGGTGGCCTCCACCGGGGGTGGAAACCCGGTTTCCATGGCGGCAAGCCTCGCAACCCTGGAGGAGCTGCGAAGGCCCGGAAGCTACAAGAGGCTCCACGAGATGGGCAATATCCTTAGAGACGGATTGAGGGGAATCCTTCGCGATGTGGGGATGACTGCGCAAGTCATCGGCGATGGCCCAATGGGCCAGATTATATTTACCGGGGAGAAGATCGTGGACTACCGGTCAGTTTTCAGGGCCGATAGGGCTAAGGCGAGGAAGTTCATGCTGGGTCTATTCGAAAGGGGCATATTTTTAAACCCTATGGGGACGAAATTGTACATTTCGCTTGCCCATACTGATGGTGATATTTATAGATTTCTCGAAAGAGTTCGTGAAGTTTTGAACACGATGGAGGAAAAGTAACTCTTGATTACTTAGTTTTTGCAAAAAAAGGAGGCATTCGACATGAGAGAGTTAAAAGTCATTCAATACGGGGTTGGTATGATGGGGTCCTAATGGTAAGGTCTGTTTTTAAGAAGGAAGGGACTTCGATTAGTCGGTACCATCGATATTCTGGATGATGCCATCGGAGAAGTTGAGGCGGGTATGCAGATATATGTTTGTGTTAAATATGTTCCAGACACTGCGGCAAACATCAAGGTCGTGGGCCGGGCCGGATTTGATGAAAGTGTCAAGTTTGTGATCAATCCTTTCGACGAATATGCTGTGGAACAGGCTGTTCAGATCAAGGAGAAAAGAGGCGAAAGTGAAGTCGTCATCGTGACTATTGGCAAGGAATTCGCAATTAAAATGATTAGGTCAGTCCTGGCGTTGGGTGCCGATCGCGGAATTCTCGTCAAGACCGATACCCAGTTTCTCGACAGCATTCTGACGAGCCAGGCTCTCAAGAAGGCAATCGAGCTGGATGGCTTTCCCGATCTGATTTTCACAGGCAAGCAGTCGATCGAAAGCGAGGGGATGCAGACGCATTTCCGCTTAGCCGCTGCCTTTGACATGCCGGTAGCAACCGATGTCGTGAACTTTTCAATGAGCGACGAAAAGGTGATCGTCGAACGGGAAATCGGTGATGGAACGAGGGAGGTTATAGAGATGACCAGACCCTGCATCGTCGGCGTGACAAAGGGGCTGAATGAGCCTCGCTACCCGAAGCTGCCCGAAATCATGAGGGCGAAGAAAAAAGAGGTGAAACAGGTCGACATTGCAGAACTTGGGTTGGAGACCCCTGTCAGCGGAATGGAGCTGATGGAACTGCGATCGGTTCCTGAGAGGGGTAAAGCTAAGATGCTCCAGGGTGACCCGCGCCAGATGACCGAGCAACTGGTGCAACTTTTGAAGAACGAGGCTAAGGTCCTATTATAGCTTTTAAGATAAAGTTTTTAAATGAACTTTACACGCAGTCCTTAGAAGGTCTATTGTTGTTGCTAAGAGAAACTGGAAACTCGATAACCCATAGAAATATCAACATATCTCCAAGTTTCAAGTTTGGAGTTTCAAGTATCGGTCGTATCGCACTCCTTATCCTTTACCCAATGCAAATAATAATAACAAAAGTGTTTTTCTGAAAGGCTATAGAAAAAGACATAGAGAGAGACGAGAAATGGCAAAGATAGGCGTATTGATTGAAACAAGTGATAATGAGGTCAAAAAGGCAAATTTTGGCGTCATCACAGCGGTCCGCCGAGATGAGAGCGGTAATGAAATCTATGCCCTGGTCCTGAACGGCAACGCAACGGGCTGCAAGGAAACGTTGCAGGAATATGGTGTCCAGAGGGTTGTGGAAGTTTTCGTCAGCGGAGCTGCCCCTGCTTGCAGCCCGGACTTGCAGGCAAGAGGTTTGGCTGAAGCGATGAAGAATCTTGAGATCAAGGACCTCGTTGGGTTGAGCAGCCCAAAAGGGCGAGATGTATTGGCACGGGTCGCCGCAGTCCTGAATGCACCTCTGGCCCTGGACTGTATCGGTGTAAATCTAACTAAAGGAACGGTGACCAAGTCCTATTTTTCCGGGAAGACCTTTGCGACGATCAAACTGAAGGGAAATCCCAGGGTTTACGGCATTCGACCAAACGCTATTGAAGAACGGGCAGCACCCTGTAAGGCTGAGGTTGTATCGTACCAGGCGTTGGTTCAGGATTCGGACCGGATGAAGGTCAAGGAAGTGAAAAAAGGCGGTTCTGGGGAAGTTGAACTGACCGAGGCTGAGATTATCATCTCCGGGGGCCGACCCATAGGCTCGGCAGAAAACTTCAAAATCCTGGACGATTGTGCAAAAACTTTGGGAGCTGCCCTGGGCGCCTCCAGGGCGGCAGTTGATGCCCGTTTTGCACCTCATTCCATGCAAGTGGGTCAAACAGGCAAGACGGTCAACCCAAAACTCTATATCGCCTGCGGCATTTCCGGTTCAGTGCAGCATTGCGCGGGCATGAAAACCTCGAAGGTCATTGTGGCGATCAATACCGATCCTGATGCACCGATCTTCGGTAAGTGTGATTACGGTCTGGTGGGCGATCTATTTAAGGTTGTGCCCGTTCTGACCGAAGTTCTTCAGGCAAAGTGAGCCGCTGGACAAGGCGTTATTAGGCGGAAATAAAAGGAGAAACATAATGCGAGATCAAGCACAGGTCGTTGTTATAGGTGGGGCATTTTCGGTACCAGCGTCGCCTATCACCTTGCCAGGGCAGGCTGCACGGATATCATCCTTGTAGATAAAGGCGAGTTGACCAGCGGCACCACGTTTCATTCTGTTGGTCTGGTTTCCCAGTTTCGCACATCACCATCTCTTATGAAGATGATGAACTACACCATTAATCTTTTCAACAAATTAAAGGACGAAGTCGGTGACGCCCTTGGCTGGTACACGGTGGGCAGCTTGCGATTAGCATCCAGTAAAGACCGCCTAAAGGCCCTACAGATGGAAGTGAGCCGTGCCAAGGCAATCGGCCTCAACGTGGAAATCATTTCTCCGCGAGAAGTCCTTCAAAAGAATCCTTTTCTTTCGGACGAAAACCTTTACGGCGCCGTCTATGTCCCCGATGACGGACATATTGATCCGAGTGCGATTACCTATGAACTGGCCCGCCAGGCCAAACAAATGGGAGCCGAAATATGCACTAAAGTGCGGGTGACAGGCATCGAAATCTCATCTGCCGATGAAGTTACCCGGGTGCATACGACCCATGGGGCAATCAAGACAGAGTGCGTGGTGAACGCGGCCGGCCAGTGGGCGCCGCGCATCGGGGCGATGGTGGGGGTCAACCTGCCGATGGTACCCATTATGCATCAATACCTTACCACGAAGCCGATCCCAGGTCATGAGTTGCCCCGTGACATTACGATAGTACGCGACCCAGATAACCTGGTTTATATCCGTGAGGAGACAGGCGGGTTTCTCATAGGTGGTCCCGAAACGAATCCGAAGGCGTGGTCCGTTGAGGGCGTGCCTTGGGAGTTTACTCAGGAACTTCTCAATCCGGATTGGGACTTGTTTCAGCCGGTGATGGAAGGAGCCATACGGCGGGTTCCCGTCCTGGCCGAGGCAGAAGCTATTGAGTTGATCAACGGGCCGGACGCATTTACTCCCGACGGTCACTATGCCCTGGGGCCGGTACCCGGTCTGCGTGGATTCTACGTCGCTGCAGGCGGATCCCTTTTCGGCATCGCCGGCGCAGGAGGCGTTGGCAAGATCATAGCCGAGTGGATTTTGGAAGGGGCACCATCCATGGACACCCACGAGATGAATGTGAGACGTTTTGGGCCACACCATTCAAACAAACACTATCTCGTCGAGCACTGTCGCGAGGAGTACAGGTATCATTACCACCTCCGGTATCCCAACGACGAAAATGAATGGGGTCGCCCTCTGCGCACCAGCCCCTTCTATCCCCGCTTGCAGGAACTCGGTGTGGTCTTCGGTGAAAAAAACGGTTGGGAGCGTGTCAACTACTTTGAACCGGGCAAACCTTGGCGACAAGCTAGCGCAGATCAACGTGCCTGGGGCTGGGGGCGCCCAGACTACTTTGAACAGGTTGGCAAGGAGGCCCAAGCTGCCCGAGAGCGTGTGGCCCTCTTTGACATGACTTCTTTTGGTAAGATTCAAGTTTGCGGCACTGGCGCCCTTGCTCTTTTGCAGAGATTGGCAGCCAACGATATTGATAAACCGATTGGAATCGTTACCTATACACAGTTTCTCAATACCAAGGGCGGGATCGAAAGTGACGTGACCATTACCCGCCTTGCCGATGAAGAGTTCAGGATAATCTCTGGTACATCCTTTGTTGCAAACGACTTGGGCTGGATTAGAATGCACATGCCGACTGATGGGTCGGTAGAGGTTTGTGATGTCACTGAAGACTGGGGCTGCCTGAGTCTCTGGGGCCCCAATGCACGGCGCGTGCTTCAATCCGAAAGCAACAGCGATGTGACAAATGAGGCATTCCCCTACATGAGTGCTCGAAACATCGATCTAAAAGGTGTCAAAGTATGGGCACAGCGGGTCAGTTACGCTGGCGAGATGGGTTGGGAACTCTATGTCGCACCAGGTGATGCGTTAAAAGTCTGGGATACGCTGATGGACGCCGGCAAGCGACACGGGATTCAACCAGCCGGTTATAAGGCCCTAGACTCCCTGCGGATAGAAAAGGGCTATCTTTTCTGGAGCAGCGACATCACACCGGAGGATAACCCATACGAAGCCGGATTAAGCTTCTGCGTAAACCTCGATAAAGGTGACTTCATTGGGCGAGAAGCATTACTGAAAATAAAAGAGGAGGGACTCCGGACTAGACTTTGCGCCCTTACGACGGATGCGAATTGCAATCTCTACGGTGGGGAATCGGTATACGTCAATGGCCATCTGGTTGACCGTATACGCACCGGAAGCTATGGCTATAGCATTGGAAAGGATATCGGTCTGGTCTATTTGCCCATAGAACGGACCGGGGAAGGAAATGATTTTGAGGTTGAGGTATTAGGAGAACGTATCGGTGCCCAAATAGCTCAAATCCCTTTGGTTGATCCCAAGGGAGAGCATTTGCGAGCTTAAATAGAATTCAGAAAAATCATAGGGCGGATCGTTCCTGCATAAGCGGAGCTGATCCGACGAAATTGTTGAATTCATTCAATCGTCGAGTGAACCCACTATTGAGGAACTACCCGACATGCTGTTTAGTCAACCAGAGTGATTCTGCGGTCACAGGGAGGGAAATGGCTGTTTTTCAAACAGCTTTGGGTTGACCTTGAAAATGCCATATAGATCCTTACCCAGTCCATGCCTTTTTTCCGAACCAAGATTTCGAGAGATCGGTAACCCCCAAAATATACCTTTTGGTTTTTATGTAGCTGGGTTACTATTTTTTATGTGAATAGACGCCACCTGGCACCGACAATCCCTCTGATTCCAGATATATTGAGTTGTGGCATAAAAATATAAAAGGATGTACACACCATAAAAATTAATCCAGCGTTTTTTTGCAATGAGGAGGTAAGCAATGGACAAACTTCAGAGATCAGAAGGCGACATCAACATCTCTCCCAGGCGGGATGAATGGCAGCAGAATCATCTCGACGCTAAGACACGAGCCCTTTTGGAAGACGACGCTCGTTACTTTCTTAAACAGTCACTCTCAACTCCATGTCTCAACGCAATGCGCCATTGTGAGGGTATTTACATTGAAGACCTGCAGGGGCAACGTTACATGGACTTCCATGGCAACAACGTGCATCAGGTGGGTTTTGCCAACCCGGCCGTCATATCAGCCATCAAGGACCAGATCGATGAACTTCCCTTTTGCACCCGGCGTTATACCAACCGTGTTGCCGTAAATCTCGCCAGAAAACTGGCAGAGATCGCCCCGGGTAGTCTGAACAAAGTATTACTCTGTCCCGGTGGCACGGAAGCCATAGGCATGGCCCTCAAACTCGCACGCGTTGCCACCGGTCGTCACAAGACGATCTCCATGTGGGATTCCTTTCACGGAGGATCCCTGGATACGATATCCATCGGTGGCGAGGCGTTTTTTCGTCAAAATATGGGACCACTCCTTCCCGGCACTGAGCATGTGCCACCGCCCAACGAGTATCGCTGCATTTTTGGCTGCGGGAATCGAGGCGGCTGCGACCTCACATGCGCAAATTACATTGAGTATATCCTTGAGAAGGAAGGTGACATTGCGGCGGTCATTTCCGAGCCGATCCGCAGCACACCCTATATTCCCAAACCCGAATACTGGCAGGCTGTTCGTCGTGCCTGTGACCGCCATGGCGCGCTGCTTATCTTCGATGAAATCCCCCATGCCCTCGGTCGAACCGGTAAGATGTTTACCTGTGAAAACTTCGGTGTGGTGCCGGATATGGTGGTTATCGGCAAAGGGTTGGGCGGCGGCGTTTTTCCGCTAGCCGCCCTCATTGTCCGTGAAGATCTTGATGTGGCCGGTGACAGGGCCTTGGGTCACTTTACCCACGAGAAAAGCCCGGTGGCGTGCGCAGCGGCGCTGGCCACCATTGAGTACATCGAGGAAAACCATCTGGCGGAACATGCCAGTGAACTGGGACGTCGTGCGCTGACACGTATGAATGAAATGAAGGCAAGACATTCATTGATTGGCGATGTGCGAGGAATAGGTCTGTTCCTGGGAATAGAATTGGTCAAAGACCGGGTCACCCGCGAGCAGGCTGGTGACGAGGCAGAGGCTGTGATGTATTCCGCGCTGACGAAGGGCCTGAGCTTTAAGCTGACCATGGGGAACATCCTCACACTCACGCCTGCGCTGACCATCACCAAAGATGAGATGGATAAAGCCTTTGACATAATCGAGGAGTGTCTGATCCAACTCGAAAAGACGTCCTGAGACGCCTTGTAGCTGACATGGAGGTGGTAAGCTAACATTATCTTGGAATCCAAGTCCTTTGATCCTGAACTGGTCTTTAAAACCATTCAGGAATACCGGGTTACCAATATGTTCGCTGCCCCTACCATGGTGAAATTGATGGTAGATAGTCCCGCAGTTGATCGTTACGACCACACTTCGCTGAAATGCCTGAATTACGGGGGCGCTCCTATGTACGTCGATGCCCTGAAAAAGGCTATGAAAAAACTGGGTCGTTGTTTGATACAACTATATGGACAGGGTGAATCTCCCATGACCATTACCTATCTATCCCACCCCGATCATGTCCTGGAAGGCACCTCAGAGCAGATGAAACGACTTGGCTCTGTGGGTATTCAGCGGACTGATATAGAAGTAAAAATATTCGATGCTGAAGACAAAGAGCTTCCACCTACTGAGATGGGAGAAATCGTCACGCGCTCGGACTTGGTCATGAAGGGGTATTGGCGCAATTCTGAGGCCACGACAGAGACGCTTCGAAACGGGTGGCTGCATACAGGGGATGTCGGTTATATGGATAAAGAAGGTTATCTATTAATTATGGATCGTTCAAAGGACATGATCATCAGTGGTGGGGAAAATATCTATCCTCGGGAGATTGAGGAGGTTATCATTCAACATGCAGCTGTCAGAGAAGTAGCAATTGTTGGGGTTCCGGATCCTAAATGGGGCGAGGCGATTAAGGCCGTTGTAGCAGTGGTACCGGAAAAATCTACTACAGAAAAGGACCTGATTTCCTTTTGCAAGGATAATATTGCGAGCTATAAAAAGCCCAAGTCGGTTGATTTTGTAGATGAATGGCCCAAGAGTAATTACGGGAAAATACTGAAACGGGAGATCCGGGCTAAATATTGGAAAGATCAAGATCGACAAATTAGATAAGAGAATGTATTGTATAACTCAAAATCGATTTTACAACAAAGATTATTAGGAATATCGAATTCTCGAGAAATTGTTTTCAAGCAAATTCGGGCAGCATTTGATTTTAGTGATCTTTCGATTCCACGATCCTATATTTCTGGAATAAGCAATTGATTCAGTGGCCTGTGAAATATAGAGGGTAGGTATATCCAAGCTATATAAGCCTTCTCCTATTTACTGAGCCATAAGTGGCCAGAGGAAAAACTATAAGCTTTGCGTCGGAACCTATTAGAAACTTCCATAAGGTGGTGGCAACCTCGATATACTGTTTTATCCCTTATATGGTTGGTTTACGGTTGTTTTTATCTGAACAGGCTCAACTTTGCGCCGGTAATTCCACTGATTATGGAAGATTTGAAGCTATCACATACTCAGGTCGGTCTAATTAGTACCTTCTTTTTTTCCTTCCATGCGGCAGCCCAGTTTCCAGCAGGCTATCTAAGCGATATTTTTGGACCCAAGAAAATCATAACCATCGGAGGCGTTATTTCCGCTTTGGCTAACTTTTTCTTTAGCGCTGGATCCAGCCTGTTCTATTTAACAGGCTTCCAAAGCCTCAATGGCCTTGGACAGGGGGGAGGCTTCGGGCCCAGTGTCAAACTCGTGAGCAACTGGTTTCCAGAGACAGAAAGAGGGCGAGCTTTAGGGATACATGCCACCAGTATATCCTTTTTTACCATCATAGTCTATGCATTAGCTGGATATTTAGGTAAAATGTTTGGTTGGAGGGCGCCTTTTTGGATTTTCCCTATAATCTTGTTATCCGTTTTGTTTATTTACCGGGTGGTTGTTGCCGACCATCCTGATGGAAATAGTGTGCAGAGTTTTCCAACCAGGCCCCCTGAAACAGCTGAAAAATCTCCTGGAAACAGGAACAGACTTATTGCCATTTTGTCTAATAGGGATATAAGAATGGCCTGCCTCGGATTTTTCTGTCTACTATATATTAATTATGGCATCCTGATATGGTTACCTGCGTACCTGTATGAGACGTATGGCTTAAGTGTGGTTAAAGCAAGTCTTTTAGCTGGTTTATATCCCATGGCAGGACTCGTGGCGGGTCCTCTGGGAGGGTATCTGTCGGACATGGCTTTCGGCGGCAGAAGGAAACCGCTGCTCCTGATCGGATTGTCTTCCATTTTGTTGTCAACTATCTTTTTGGCCAGTGCCGACCGTTTAGAATGGGCCATGATCCTGATTGCCAGTGTGGGGTTTTTCGTACAAATTATGGCCCCATTATTCATGGCTCTGGAGTTAGACTTGCTCCCTCCGAAACTGTCAGGGACCGGAGCCGGCTTCCTTCAAACCGGGGGGCAACTGGGCAGCATGTGCGCCATCTTTTTTTCCGGTCTGCTGGTGGACGTGTTCGGTTCATACAACCCCGTTTTTCTAGTTTTAGGCATCTTTGCGGCCGCAGGGATTGCTGCCATCCTGTTTGTTTGTGAAAGTAAATCCTGTTAGAGGCTTTGAAAACACAAAACAACAAGTGCTGGGATCCAGCAAGCAGTTTTACAACAGAATGTCCTTACCTCTTAACCGCGTCGGTTAAATTAGGAAGAAAGACCTTCATGTCAAAGTCTTTCTCGGTCATGGTCGGCCCGTTGACAGCACGTTCATATATGTCCAACATATTTAAGATAGTTGTTGCACCTCATAATTTGTAAAATCTTTAACAGACCGCTTAATGCTTGTCAAAATAAGAAAAAAAGTTGTCTTAAACCGACCGTGTTTTGTGCATGCTTCCATTATGGCAATCGAGCCCATTGAATCCATGCCGAGTTCCTTTTTTAGTAGATTTTACCCGCCTCAACTTCTCCGATGGCATCATCCAGAATATCGATGGCCCGATCCATTTCTTTCTTGGCAATGGTCAAGGCGGGCCTCAAGGTAATAACATTTCCCTCTATGGTCTTAAAAGCCAATCCCCTTTCCATGCATTTGTACATGATGATCTCAGCCTCATTCACCGCTCTTTCCTTTGTCTTTTGATCTTTGACAAGATCGATCCCCAGATGCAGCCCAAGCCCTTTTACCTCCCCGATCAGCCGATATCTTTGTTTCATTTCATTCAGTCGTTCAAGCGTATACTCACCAATTCGAGCTGCATGTTCATGCAGTTTATTCTTTTCGATATAGACAATTTCTGCCAAAGCCGCTGCCGCACAAAGGGGGTTTTTCTCATGGGTGTCATAGCCAATTGATCGATGCCTGCAGGTGTTGTAGCTGTCTTTGGTAACCATACCGGCAAAGGGGAGAACGCCGCCGCCCAGAGATTTTCCGAGCACGAGAATATCCGGTACCAGATAGAGTTCGGATGCAAACATCTTGCCGGTTCGACCAAACCCTTCGATGATCTCATCAAAAATCAACAGGGCACCGTATTGTTCGCATAGCTTTTTAACCTTTCCCCAATATTCTTTGGAAGGTATTACCGGTTTGGCTGAAATCGGCTCCCCGATGACGGCAGCCATCTCAGGCTCCCGCTGTAAAATGATCTCCATTTGTCGAAGACATTCGGCGTCTACATCCTCAGGATTGGTAAACCCCCAAGGATTACGATAATAGTTGGGGAACTCAACATGAAACGAACCCGGTACCATGGGCCCCATGCCCCCATGGAAAAGTTCCTCTCCGCTGATGCTGGCTGCGCCAAACCCGGTGCCGTGATATGAATCCCAAAATGAAATGGTTTTATAATTCCCGGTAACAAGCCTTGCGAGCATGATC
>MPMB02107774.1_pt1 | contig 14835 bp, 19 predicted proteins | sample 1617371 | NCBI WGS metagenome assembly MPMB02 (sample SAMN05944808, study PRJNA350692) | marine metagenome | biome: marine; feature: ODZ; material: water; isolation source: 300 m water sample filtered on 0.2 um supor filter | place: Pacific Ocean | collected 2012-04-08 | depth 300m m
AATGCACGAAGTAGGCATGGGCGCCTTCGCGCAAGCCGTCAAAAACCGGATGGGCGGAGGAAAAAAAGAGTTCGTTCCACCCCATGTGGGGAATTTTCAATCCTGTGTCCGAGGGTTTCAGGGGAACCACCTCGCCGGCGATCCAACCGAGGCCCCGGTGGCGTCCATGTTCGCGTCCCACCGAGGCCATCAATTGCATGCCGACGCAAATGCCCAGGAACGGCTTGCCATCATCGAGCACCGTCTTCTCAAGCGCCTCGGCCATGCCGGGAAGGGCCTCCAAGCCGCGCTTACAATCGGCAAAGGCGCCAACGCCGGGCAGAACCACGTGGCTGGCGTCGCTGAGCGCTCTGGCGTCGGCGGTGACGGCCACCGTCAGGCCGAATTCGCCGGCGGCGCGCTCGAAGGCCTTGGCGACGGAGCGCAGATTGCCCGAGCCGTAATCGATAATGACCACATTCATGGCCGCAATTCAGCCGCCAGTTCCGGCAATTCGTCGAGGAGGCGCCGTTCGGCGTCTTCGAGATTGCCGCCACCGACGACATCGACGAGGCGGTAATCGCGCCGCTCGTAAGTCCACCGCCTGAAGTCGTTGGCGAAGATCCCGAAGATCAGCGCCAAGGCGAAGGAACCCGCGCTTTGGGCGAGGGGAGACAGAGACATTTCCCCCATTCCCCATCCCAACACCGCCTGCAGGGCGAACATAACCAGCGCCACCAGCCACAAGCGGTGCCAGAGCGCCCAAAGGATAGAGAAAATAAACGCCTGCCAGCAAAATCCTTCCTTGACCAACAGTAAGTTGGAGCCGGTGATTTCGTGGCGTAAATGAGCCGTGTAAAAACGCATGCTTGCCTCTCTTAGCCGGGCCGCCGGCGGTTAAAGCGAGCCGCCGAGCACACCCTTCGTCGAAGGCACCGTATCGGCCTTGCGGGAATCGATCTCAACCGCTTGGCGCAACGCCCGGGCCAAGCCCTTGTAGCAGGATTCGACAATATGGTGGTTGTTGTCCCCGTAAAGGGTTTCCACATGCAGGGTCAGACCGGCGGCCTGGGCGAAAGCCTGGAACCATTCCTTGAACAGCTCGGTGTCCGTGTCGCCGACTTTCGGGCTCTTGAATTTCACTCTCCAGACCAGGTGCGGGCGCATCGAGGCGTCGACCACCACCCGCGTCAGCACTTCGTCCATGGGCGCCATGGCGGAACCGTAACGGACGATTCCCTTGCGGTCGCCAAGCGCCTTGGCGACGGCATCGCCGACGGTGATTCCGATATCCTCGGTGGTATGGTGCGAATCGACGCCGAGGTCGCCCGCCGCCGTCACCCGCAAGTCGATGAGGCTGTGCCGGGAGAGCTGCTCGAGCATGTGATCGAGGAAGCCGACCCCCGTGGAAACGGCGTATTGTCCGGTTCCATCCAGGTTGACCGCGACCTCGATCGTCGTTTCCTTGGTTTTGCGCTTGACCTTGGCTTTGCGCATGGTGTGTTCCCGGTTGAAATCCGCCGGACCTTGTAACAGGAAGGATGGCAAACCGCTAGCGCCGAAGCCTGCCCCAGTCTTTATCTTGACCGCAAGGCTTGTTATGCCTAAATCTCCGATAGGCACCCGACCCTGGCGTTATTTTTTTCTGAATGTTCCGAACATGCCACATAAAGTTCATGATACTTGGCACGGCACCACCATTCTCTCGGTGCGCAAGGGAGACCAGGTCGTCATTGCCGGCGACGGCCAGGTCAGCCTCGGCGACACGGTGATCAAGTCCAACGCCAAGAAAGTGCGAGGATTGGCCGATGGCTCCGTGATCGCCGGCTTCGCCGGCGCCACCGCCGACGCCTTCACCCTTTTCGAGCGCCTGGAAGGCAAGCTCGACCAGTATCCCGGACAACTCACCCGGGCCTCGGTGGAGATGGCCAAGGACTGGCGCACGGACCGTTATCTCAGACGCCTGGAAGCGATAATGGCGGTGGCCGACAAGAAGGTCTCGCTGGTGTTGACCGGAACCGGCGACGTCCTCGAACCCGAGGATGGATTGATCGGCATCGGTTCCGGCGGCAATTACGCCCTGGCGGCGGCGCGGGCGCTTTTCGACCGCGACGATCTGGACGCCGAGGCCATCGCCAGAAAGGCCATGGAGATCGCCGCCGGCATCTGCGTCTACACCAACACCAATCTGGTCATCGAGGCTCTATGAATACAAGTTTCACGCCCCGCGAGATCGTTTCCGAACTGGACCGCTATATCATCGGCCAGGACGATGCCAAACGCGCCGTCGCCATCGCGTTGCGCAACCGCTGGCGCCGCCAGCAATTGGACGAAACCCTGCGCGATGAGATTCTGCCCAAGAACATCCTGATGATCGGGCCGACCGGCGTCGGCAAGACCGAGATCGCCCGCCGCCTGGCGAAATTGGCCCAGGCCCCGTTCATCAAGGTCGAGGCCACCAAGTTCACGGAGGTCGGCTATGTCGGCCGCGACGTCGAGCAAATCATCCGCGACCTGGTCGAGATCGCCATTCATGCGACCAGCAAGAAGTTGCGCAAACAGGTCGCCGCCAAGGCCGAGCTTCTAGCCGAGGAACGGGTGCTGGACGCCCTGGTCGGCGAAGAGGCGGGCCGCGATACTCGCGAGAAGTTCCGCGTCAAACTGCGCCAGGGCGAACTCGACGACAAGGAGGTGGAAATCCAGGTGGCGGATAGCGGCGGCGGCGGCATGCCGAGTTTCGAAGTTCCCGGCATGCCCGGCGCCCAGATGAGCATGATCAACTTGAACGAGATCATGGGCAAGGCCTTCGGCGCGCAGACCAAGCCGAAGCGCTTGAGCGTCGCCGAGTCTTACGAAGTGCTGATAGAAGAGGAAGCCGACAAGCTCCTAGACGAGGACAAAGTGGTCAAAGAGGCCATCGAGGCGGTCGAAAACAACGGCATCGTTTTTTTGGACGAGATCGACAAGATCACCGTCCGCTCCGAACGCATCGGCGCCGACGTCAGCCGCGAGGGCGTGCAACGGGACCTTTTGCCGCTGATCGAGGGAACGACGGTGCCGACCAAGCGCGGCGCCGTCAAGACCGACCATATCCTGTTCATCGCGTCGGGCGCCTTCCACCTCGCCAAGCCCGCCGACATGCTGCCCGAACTGCAAGGCCGCCTGCCGATACGGGTCGGACTCAAGGCGCTGACCAGGGATGATTTCGTCCGCATCCTGACCGAGCCGGAAGCCAGCCTGATCAAGCAATATACCGCCCTGATGGGGGTCGAGGAGATCGCCCTGGAGTTCACCGGCGAGGCCATCTCCGAAGTCGCCGATCTCGCCGCCGAGATCAACAGCGGCGTCGAGAACATCGGCGCCCGGCGCCTCCACACGGTGATGGAAAAGCTCTTGGAGGACATCAGTTTCACCGCCTCCGAACACGGCGGCGAGACGATCACCATCGACGCCCAACAGGTCCGCGAGAAGGTGGGCGAGTTGGCCAAGGACGCCGATTTGAGTAAGTTTATTCTTTAGAGCATTTCAAGTTCGATCGGCCGCGCCCCTTGATTTCCGCCAGAAGTCTTTCCAGGGTCCCTTCATCGAGGTCATGAACGTGCCGCGCCATCAGGTTGGCAAGCTCCGTCGCCTTTGGGTTCAGGCCGGCCGTGTCGACCACCACCCGGGGATGGGAAATCAGGGCCAGACCCTTGAGTTCCTCGGCCTCGTCCCAGATCAAGCCGAAATAGTCGGCCATTTTTTTCTGCGTGATCCCACGCCGGGCCCGCAATTCCTTGATTTTCAAGCCGAAAAGGATCATCGGTCGCCTGTCGCGGAGACAAGGCCCGAAGCTCCTGGGCATATTCCGCCGAATGGAGCCAACCTTACTTCTTTTTTTTCAATAGCACATACAGCGCTCCCTCGCCGCCGTCCTTGGGCCGGGCCTGGGAAAAAGCCAGAAGCCGTCGCCGGTTGGGAGCCTCGTTGAGCCAGCGGGGAACGGCGGCGCGCAGGACCCCGATGCCGCCGCCAGGCCGCAACCCCTTTCCGGTAATAACCCGCACGGCGCGGCGGCTAGCCGTTTGCGCGCCTTCCAGAAACGCGGCCAGCGCCCGGTGCGCTTCGTCCTGGGTCATGCCGTGCAGGTCGATGCTGGCCTCGATCGGCAACTGCCCGCGCTTGAGCCGGGCCGCCGTGCGCTTGTCGACACCGGAGGCGCCGCCGGCGGCAAGCTCCGGCGGCGGCGGCCGATGGGCGGCGGCGGAATTCGCCGGTTTCGCCGACGGCTTCTTTTCCGGCGGCGGCTCCTTTTCCGGCGGCGGGATATCGACGGCCTTCACGCTCTCCTCCCCCGGCAAAGGAACGACGTCGCTGGTAACGAGGCGCCACAAGTCGTCCTCTTCCCTGCTGAGCGGGCGGCCGGCGGCGGCGGATTTTGGCGATTTACTTTTCTTCGTCATGGATCAAAACAATATGCGGGAGGCGCCGGCCATGGGCACCGAAAAGAAGGGTTTGCTCGATATCGGCGGTGCGCGACGGGATGATGACGTAATCGAGGTTTTCGAAGGCGTCGAAGGCATCGGCGCGGAATACGGGTTTCGCTCTTGCCATCCCGCATGGGCTGTCAGGATTTTGTATCAACTTGCCATGGCGACGTGTTCTTCGGCAGCAAAAGGTAATAACGGCCAGATTGCCTCATCGATCCTGCTCGGGCGGCGGCCAGGGCGCCACGACCCCAGAAAAAGTCACCGCGCACCGGGCCCTTGATGGCGGCGCCGCCGTCTTGGGCGACGACCAGACGACGCAACGGCTTCTCCGGGTCGAGAGGATCGGTGGTGTCGAGCCAGATCGGCAATGAAAAAGGCACGAAACTGGGATCGACGGCGAAACTGCGGCCCGGTGTCAGCACCGCCCCTTGGGCGCCGATGGGACCGTCGCCGTCAAGGATACGGAAGAAAATGAACGATGGGTTGCGGCTCATCACAAGCCTTCCTTCCGCCGGATGGGCCTTGATCCACGCTTGGATGGCCCGCATGGAAACTTCGTCCTTGTCGATCGCGCCCCGAACGATCAGTTCCCGCCCGATGGATTTGTAAACATGCCCGTTGCGGCCGGCGAAACCCAGGCGGACCGTTTGGCCATCCTCCATGACCACGCGGCCGGAGCCTTGAACGTGCAGGAAGAAAGCATCGACCCGATCATCCACCCACAGCATTTCCAGGCCCCGGCCGCTTAGCGCGCCGCTTTCGATCTCGGCGCGGGTCGCATAGGGCACGAAATTGCCGGCGGCGAGCCGACCGGTAAGACGGCGACCCCGCCATTGCGGTCGGAAGCGGCTCAAATCGGCATCGATCAAGTCGGCGGGCCGGGCGTAAATAGGGGTTTGATAGGACCCTTTTCGAGTCCAGGAACCTCTGAGTTCCGGCTCGAAGTATCCGGTGAACAGACCTTCGGATTGATGGTTATCGCCGGCCAAATAAGGCACGAACCATGTTTCGAAGAAACGCCGCGCCGCCATGTCATCGCCACCGCCGATGCCGGCGGCGGCGGCGCAGATGGGGCGCCAGTCGGCAACGGTTCCGCCGATTCCGCCGCCACCCAGGGAACGCGAGGCGGGCTGCGACCGCAAACTCCGGCAGGAGTGGCGAAAGGCGAGCAGAGCGGCGCCATGCGTATCATCGCGCCAATCCGGGAGATCGGTGAACGAGGCCCGCTGCAGAGTCAGCTTGGATGGCGCCGGCAAGGCTCCGTCCGTCATCTTCGCCGGAGCGCAAGCGGCAAGAGCGGCGAATCCCGCCGCCATCAGCAGCTTGACCAGGATTTCAATCCAAACTGCGGGTTGCGACCAGTATCCAGTTGGGATTGCGAGAAGAGGGGTCGTGGGAAAAGGTCCAGAAATCGGTTACCTCGTTGATGGCGTTTGGGTCGCCTTCGATCACGGCTTCGTTTTGGTCGCGGAGTGTGTTGATCTGCTCGCTAATGAATTTGACGGTGATCAGGACGGTGCGGTTTTCGATAAAGGCTTCGACGATATCCGCCGACTTGATGCGTATCAAAGTGTCATCCAAGGTTTGACCGCTCTGTTCGCGGTCCTTGATGGCCTGGGCGAAATTGTCGAACACATCGGCGTTGAGAAGGGACTTAAGACTGTCGAGATTTCCCGAGGCATAAAAGCCGAGAATAATCTCGAAAGCAGCTTTGGCGCCGGAAAGGAATTCCTTGATTTTGAAACTAGGGTCGGCTTCCTTGACCCGCTTAATGCCCGCGGCAAGGAAGTCGTCCGCCTCGCTGGCGGTCGATAAAACGTCGTCGTCGTCGTCATCGTCGTCGCCGTTAGGAACGAGCAGCGGCACGACATTGTCGTCGGATTGATCGCCAGTAACGTTATTATCCAACGATTCCCGGCCCTTAAAAAGATCGCGAGGACGACTTTCGTGACCGTCGCGGCGACCGAGGACACTGCGAAGACGCAGAACCAGAAACGCCGCGATCATGACGAAAAAAATGATATCTATGTATGGAATACTATCGCCCATGATTTTCGTGCCGTCGCACCCTCCAGACTGGACCTTTGAACATCCCTGGGTTAAACACAATTATACGAAATTGCTGCTTGCCGCGCCAGGGCCCAGGCAACACATTATATCGATATCTTCAGGTTAGCACCGTTTTTTTCTAAAGCTAGAGATAAGGCATCAATTCATTCGGAACAAGTATGCGCGTCATTTTCCTATTGGGAATAATTGTGGTTCCAGGCGTGGAAATCGCCGTATTCGTCGAAATCGGCGATAAATTCGGCCTGTGGCCAACGCTGAGCGCCGTCTTTCTAACCGCCATCGCCGGCGTGGCGCTGTTGCGCCGGCAAGGTTTGACAACCTTGCAACGGGCCAAGGAACTCTTGGAACGGGGACGCTTGCCGGTCAACGAGGTTTTCGACGGTTTGTGTCTGTTGGTGGCTGGCGCCCTTCTCTTGATACCCGGCTTCGTTACTGACGGTGCCGGGCTCTTGCTATTTTTTCCACCGGTCCGCGCCATCCTGGGTCGGATCATACGGCGATATCTGAAAACGCCGGAATGGCTGGACGAGCGCGCGGGAAAGACGGATTCTCGCGTTTCCGGCCGCCGGCGGGCCGGTGCGCCCGGCGTCGAAACCATTATCGACGGCGACTACCGGGACATCACCTCGGCGGACAGCAATAAAAAAAACAAACCCAGTAATGATGATACGAAACCTTTTCCTCCGTTCCCCCGCTGAGACATGGGCGGAGTCGAGACGGTTGTTCCAGCTCCCAATCCGTGCTAGCCACTGTCCACCCACCCATGGGGGAGCCGGATCATGATCATGAATCCACTAAAGAGACGTGCCAAAACCGCCGCCGCGAAAGAGGAGGCCGCCGCGAAAGAGAAGGCCGCCGCGAAAGAGGCCGACGCCAAGAACCCTGCCGAGACCCCGGATGCAACCAGTGATGGGACAAAATCAGACAAGCCCGAGGCCGCGAAAACTCCCATCAGCGTCAATGCCCAGTTCATCAAGGATCTTTCCTTCGAGGCTCCCGCCGTCCCGGAAATCTTCAACGAGAAACCGGCACGGCAACCCGATATCAACATCAACGTCGAGGTCAAGGCACGGCCTTTACGGGAAAAAGTTTTCGAGGTGACTCTGCATATCAACGCCGAATGCAAGTACGGCGAGAAAGTGGCTTTCTTACTGGAACTTGCCTACGGCGGAGTGTTCACCCTGAAGGTCCCGTCCGAGCATCTTCAAGCCGTTCTTTTAATCGAGTGTCCCCGGCTGCTGTTTCCCTTCGCCCGCAATATCCTCGCCGACGTTTCCCGCGATGGCGGTTTTCCTCCCCTCATGTTGGGACCGTTGGATTTCGTCGCCATGTACCAGAACAAAGTGCGTCAGTTGGCCAGTGAAGGCGACGGCGAGAAGGCCAAAAAAGAGGCGGCGAATCCCAAATAAGCGGGTTAGAGCATTTCAAGATTGGTCGGCGCCAGCCCGCTTCATCTTCGCCAGATCGAATCCGGCACGCCGTCAAGAAAACGTTCATGCGCCGCTTCTTCTTCCGGGCTGGGCGCGTGCGGACGGGGCGGATGGAAGTCCCGCTGTCCGCCGGCGGCGGAGCGAACGGCGTTCGACGCCAGTTCCAGACCGGGCTGCCGGCCTCCGATGAGTTCCAAATAGACCTCGGTCAGCAGCAAGGAATCCTTCAACGCGCCGTGTACGCCGCGGTCCGAGTTGTCGATCCGGAAACGGCGGCACAAAGCATCCAGATTGGCTTGCCCACCGGGAAACTTGCGCCGGGCCAATTCCACCGTGTCAATAGTTCGGTCCAGTGACAAGAGTGGTCGTTCAAGACGCGACAGTTCGGCGTTTATGAAACCCAGATCGAATCCGGCATTATGAATCACCAGTGGAGATTCGCCAAGAAAATCCAGGAAATCGTCAACGATCTCGGCGAAGACCGGATGCCGTGACAGGACTTCTTCCGTCAGCCCATGCACGGCCAAGGCTTGGCTGGGAATGTCTCTTTCGGGATTCACGTAACGCTGAAAGGTTCTACCCGTGGTTACGTGATTAACCAGCTCCACGCAACCAACCTCGACAATGCGGTCGCCGGTGTTGGGATCTAAACCAGTGGTTTCCGTATCCAGTACGATTTCCCGCAAGCGATCTTCCCCTCACACCGTTCGTTCCAGAAAGCCCGGAGAGGGCCATTTCGTTCCACGCCAACGGGTCGTCACAGTGACGACGTTTTTTATGGCGCGCAAGCTGTAGCTACGCCCCAGTCCGGTATTGACGATGAAATCGGCGCGGCGTCGCTTTTCGGCGTCGGCCATCTGACGCGAAAGGATGGCGTTCAAGCGATTCTCCGTCATTCCCGGCCGCCCGAGAACTCTTTGTTCCTGGACAAACCGGGGGGCCGAGACAACGACGACGGCATCGCAACGCTTTTCCTCCCCCGTTTCAAAGAGGAGCGGTACCTCGAGGACCACCAGCGGCCGCCTTTGCCTGGCGGCGACACGAAGGAACTCTCCCCGCCGTTGCCGCACCATGGGATGAAGTATGGACTCCAGTTCCGACAAGGCTTGCGGATCGCCGAAAACACGGCGGGCGAGTTTCTCATGGACAACCCCACTGTTTCGCACCACGCCGTGAAAAGCAATGGCGATCGCGGCAACCGCGCCGCCGTCTTTCGCCATTAGCCTCTTGACCGTCTTGTCGGCATCATGGACAGGGACGCCCAAGCAGCGAAAGACATCGGCGGCGGTGGATTTTCCCATGCCAATGGAACCCGTAAGGCCGAGAATGACCATGATGCGAAGCTATCCAGGCAAACCTTTCAACATCCAAGACCGCAAACCCCGCGTGACTTCCGGCTCAACGCCAAACCAAGCGGCAAATCCAGGCCGCGCCTGATGCAGCAACATGCCGAGACCGTCCACGACCGGGTTGCCGCGCTTGGCCGCGGCTCTAAGCAAAGGCGTTTCCAGGGGGGTGTAGACGATATCGTTGACCACGGCCTCCGGCGGCAACCGCGTCAAGTTCATCTCGAGCGTCGTCCCGCCGCCCATGCCGAGGCTCGTCGCGTTGACGAGCAACAACACATCTTCAAGAGCCAGGTCCCGTTCCTTCCAGGAATAGATTTTTATAGGACCACCGATGTGATCGGCCAGGGCTTCGGCGCGGGACAAGGTGCGGTTGACCAGGCGCAGTTCGGCGACACCGCCGTCAATCAAGGAAGTGCAAACCGCCCGCGCCGCGCCACCGGCGCCGAGGACCACCGCTGGACCCTGCTCAAGCGGCAAGTTCGGATAACTCGATTCCAGGTTTTTCATAAAACCGTAAACGTCGGTATTACGGCCCAAAAGAGTTCCGTCCGGACGAACGACGATGGTGTTGACGGCGCCGGTACGAATGGCTTCCGCCTCGCTGGTATCGACGGCGGCGAGGGCCGCTTCCTTATGCGGCACCGTAACATTGACGCCGGCAAAACCCTTCCCGGACAGGTCCTTAAGGACTTGCGCGAACGCATCCGGATTTACGGCCATGGCTTCATAGGTCCCGTTGATGCCATAGGTTTTGAGCCAGTATCCGTGCAATCTAGGCGACAGGGAATGGCTGACGGGCCAGCCCATGACACCGGCTTTGATTGTCTTGTCGCCGTTGTTCATTCCGTCATGCTGACAGCTTGAGTTTTATCAGCAAAGCTTTTTCAAGCGGTGACTGTACATCTGGAGAATGGTGGCGGCGATTTCCTCAATGGAAATGCGGGTCACGTCGATCACCGGCCATTTATGCTTTTCGAAGAACCGGCATGCATGGTCGATCTCTTCCGATACCGTTTTGATATCAACATAATCCGTTTTTTCGTTTTGTTTAACCATGCGCAGGCGGTGTTTGCGAATTTGAATGAGCTTCTTGGCGTCGCAGGTCAGTCCAACAATCAACGGAAACGTCGCCTTGCTCAATTCCGGCGGTAGCGGACAACCAGGAACAATGGGGATGTTGGCGGCTTTAACGCCACGATTTGCAAGATAAATGCAAGTCGGCGTTTTCGTAGTTCTGGAAATGCCGGCAACGATCACGTCGGCTTTGTTCAGGTCACTCATGGATTGTCCGTCGTCATGATTGAGCACGTAATGAATAGCTTCGATGCGGTTGAAATATTCGGCATCCATGATGTGTTGGCGTCCAGGCTGGGCATGGGCTTCGACATTAAAAAAATTCCCCATGGCGGCAACAACCGTATCGAGGAGAGGAACGCATGGCACTTTCAACTTCCGACACCCCTCTTCCAAGGCTTCGCGAAACTCGTCATTGACAATGGTGTAAAGAACGAAGCCACGATTGGCCTTGATGCCGGCAATGACTTCCTTCATTTGGTTCGTATCGCGAATCATTCTCCATACATGTTCTTCGGCCTGGATATTATCGAAATGCACCAGACTCGCGCGTGCCGCCGCGCTCACGGTTTCACCCGTGGAATCGGAAACCAGATGAAGATGAAATATCTTCATGACATACCGCTATCGTTCATGTGGCATAAGTCCAAACGCATTGGGGATAACCGTGTCCTTTGAACGTTTCCTTCGAATCAATCCCATTTCATTCAAAGTCCATGCACCCGATGATCATTAATGTACAATATTATCCACCTCTCGAAAAATCCCCGGATAATTTATTTCAAAGGTTGCATTTTCCCTGATATTACCGTTATTCAACGATACAAAAAAGTGATGAAATCTTTCATTTTAGATGATATTATCCACATGTTTTCCACATATTCAAACTATCGCTTTTATGAACATTACTTTCAGTGGACTTATTATATATATCTTATAATCCTCATATTTCACTGTACAACTACTACAACAACCTATTTTATATATATCTAATATAAGATTAAGTAGAAGAACAAGCTTTCTGGAGCGGTTTTTTGTTCGCGGATATGGCTTATCATACACTCCAGCCATGAGTTGGATCACGCTAGCTGCTTTTTTCGTTGTTGTTTTCGCCGCATCGTTCGCCGGCACACGAGCGGTGCTACCGGTTCTTCGAAAGCGTGCCATTCTTGATTACCCTAATGAAAGGAGCAGTCACAGCCAGCCGACTCCACATGGCGGCGGCATTGTCGTCATCGTCGTTCTGATATTGGCCTGGACTGTCATTGGCATACAAGAGACTGCCTTGTCGTTACGGGTTATGGTTGTCATCGGTTGCACCATCTTTCTTGCCGCTGTTTCATGGTACGACGATCTTCATGGCCTGCCGCCGCTTGTTCGGTTATTGATGCAAGCTACCACTATTACGGTCATTTTAGTTATAGCGCCTATTCACGGTACCTATTTCGCCGATCTGTTGCCACCGATTTTCGATTTACTGGCGGCGGGCTTTTTCTGGTTGTGGTTTGTCAATCTGTTCAATTTCATGGACGGTATTGATGGCATTGCCGGCGCCGAGACGGCTTGCATCGGCATTGGTATCGTCATGGTCGTTGGAATCGTCGGTATGGATGGAATGCTTTCCCTCTTGGCTTTAACCGTCGCCGCCGCCGCCCTTGGATTTCTTTGGTGGAACTGGTATCCGGCGAAAATCTTCTTGGGAGACGTCGGCAGCGTACCGTTGGGATTCCTCCTTGGCTGGTTGCTGTTGTCCCTTGCCGCCGGTGGCCAATGGGCGGCGGCCCTGATCCTTCCCTTATATTATTTAGCCGATTCGACGATAACGCTTGGCCGCCGGGTGCTTCGCGGCGAACGGGTATGGCAAGCTCATCGCCAACACTACTATCAACGCGCCGTCCAAAGAGGCCTGAGCCATGCGGCGGTGGTTCGAGCGATTTGTCTTGTCAATCTATTGTTGATGGCTCTGGCGGGGCTGGCCGCGAGCGGCCTGGTTTGGACGGCACTGGCCGCGGCCGCCGTGACGACGGCCGCATTACTGGCTTATCTCGGGGGCTGGAAGCAAACAGCGTCCGCCGACAAGCGGTGATCATGAAAATCCTTTTTCTGAGCGAGAATTTTCCTCCCGAGACCAACGCCGCGGCGACTCGGGTCTATGAACGGGCCTGTTACTGGGTAGAATGGGGACACGAGGTCACCGTGATAACTTGCGCCCCCAATTTTCCCCATGGTCGGCTGTTTGAAGGCTATAAGAACCGCTGGTTCCAGGGCGAGAGCATGTCGGGAATCAAAGTCATCAGAGTCAAGACCTACATCGCTCCCAATGAGGGGATATTCAAGCGGACGCTGGATTTCCTGAGTTTCATGGTCATGGGTTTCGCGGTCGGCTTGTTCGCGGAAAAACCCGATTTAGTTGCCGCCACGTCGCCGCAATTTTTTGCCGCCGTCGCCGGTTGGGCGGTGGGCGCGGCGCGGCGCGTGCCCTTCGTTTTCGAGCTGGGCGACCTTTGGCCAGCCTCGATCGCCGCCGTCGGAGCTCTACGCGAAGGCTGGGTTTTGCGTGTCATCGAGAAACTTGAACTCTACCTCTACCGCAAGGCGGCGGCGGTCGTCGCCTTGACGGCATCTTTCAAGGACAATCTGGTTTCGCGCGGCGTTCCCGCCGGCAAGATCGGCGTGGTCATGAACGGTGTCGATGTATCGCGTTATGGACCACGGCCGCGGGACCAAGCGCTGGCCAAGCAGTGGGGTCTGGACGGGTTTTTCGTCATTGGCTACATGGGCACCCATGGCATGGCTCATGCTCTCGGCAATGTTTTGGATACGGCCGAGCGGCTGCGGGACGTGAACACCGTCCGTTTCCTGCTCGTCGGCGGCGGTGCCGAAAGGGAAAACTTGATCGCCGACGCGAGGCGGCGGAATCTCGATAACTTGGCGTTCATGCCGTCTCAGCCGAAGGAAAGAATGCCGGCGGTGTGGAGCCTCTGTGACGTGGCCTTGGTGCATTTGAAGGATTCGCCCGTTTTCGCCGGCGTTATCCCATCGAAGATTTTCGAGGCCATGGGCATGGGTCTACCGCTCTTGCTTGCCGCCCCCGAAGGCGAAGCCAGCCGTATTATCCTGAAAGAGGAAACAGGACTTTGGGTACCCGCCGAGGACCCCGACGCCTTGGCCGCCGCCATCCGCAAGCTGATGACGGAAAGTGAAATCCGTGCCGCCTTCGCCAAAAAAAGCCTCAAGACGGCGCCATCGTATAGCCGCCAGCACCAAGCCCGGCGAATGATAGAGATTCTGGAAATGGTGATGGGCGGAGGCGGCGGGCAAATAGGCTTGTCCGCGGATTCCGAACCTGTAGCTCCATGACCCGGGTTCTGGTCACCGGCGCCGGTGGTTTTTTTGGGCGGACCTTATGCCCGGCGCTGCTTGCCGCCGGCCATGACGTTTCGGCGGCGGTACGCGATCCGGCGGCGGCGGGCTTGGGTGGCCTGGAAATATGCCCGGTTACCGACATCGGCCCCGATACCGATTGGGGCGAAGCGTTAAGCGGTGTCGAGGCGGTCGTCCACCTGGCCGCCCGCGTCGACGTCATCAATGAAACCGCCGCCGATCCGTTGGCCGAGTACCGCGGGATCAATAGGGACGGCACGCGGCGGTTGGCGCAAGCGGCGGTCGAGGCCGGCATTCGCCGCCTGCTTTTCTTGAGTACCGTTAAAGTCAACGGCGAGAAAACGGAAGCAGCGCCGTTCTCGGAAAATGACCCGCCGGCGCCGGCCGATGCTTACGGATTGTCGAAATGGGAAGCCGAAAAGACCCTTGCCGGGATCGCCGCGAAGAGTGGGCTGGAAACGGTGATCTTGAGATCCCCCCTGATCTATGGCGAAAACGTCAAGGGTAGATTTCTAAGCCTCTTGAAATTGTGCCGCAAGGCTCCGCCCCTGCCGCTCGGCGGAATCGCCAACCGGCGTTCGATGATCTATGCCGGCAACCTTGCCGACGCCGTCATCCATTGCCTCGCGCATCCGGATGCGGCGGGGCGAACATATCTTGTCGGCGACGGCGAGGACGTTTCGACCCCGGAATTGATCCGCCGCGTGGCCGGCGCCTTGAGGCGGCCGGCGCGGCTATTTACCGTTCCCTCCGTGATATTGCGGTTGGCTGGCGGGATGGTGGGACAATCGGCGGCGGTGGCCCGTCTTTTGGGCTCGCTTCAGATCGACGATGGCAGGATTCGCCGTGAATTGGGCTGGACGCCGCCGTTCGCCATGCTACAAGGAATAGAGAAAATGGCGGCTTGGTTCCTCTCCACCGGCCGCTCTTGAAACGAGGCTCTCGGGCGTCCATTAGAGCATGTCTATGTTAATAAGAAACGGCACCGGCCCGCTCCCCCGCCCGGCCACCCAATGCCATGATCCCGTGGGTGGCCGGGCGGGGGAGCGGGATGGCAAAGTGAATCAAACCAAACTGGAA
>MPMB02017018.1_pt1 | contig 14820 bp, 18 predicted proteins | sample 1617371 | NCBI WGS metagenome assembly MPMB02 (sample SAMN05944808, study PRJNA350692) | marine metagenome | biome: marine; feature: ODZ; material: water; isolation source: 300 m water sample filtered on 0.2 um supor filter | place: Pacific Ocean | collected 2012-04-08 | depth 300m m
AAGAAACGCGGTGTGCGGATTGGCCTGTTTCTGCTCGGTATTCTCGTGTTTCTGTCCCTGCTGGTCTTGGTGCCGGTCCTATGGGCAATCTGACTGGTTGGCACACTCCCGGTGATTCCCGCTAACCCGCAGATCCAGAACAAACTCAACTTGCACAGAGTGATGGGTACAGATGATATGATTAGCTAAGAATACATTCATCAACAAAGTCCCACTAAGGAGTAAGTCGCATGAACGTATTGATCACAGGAGCAAATCGAGGCATAGGCTTAGAATTTGTGCGCCAGTTGGCCGCACGTGGCGAGCGAGTTTTTGCCACCTGCCGCCAACCTGCCGAAGCCATCGAGCTACACGATCTTAAGGCGCAGAGCCCGGATCTAGTTTCGATTACAGCGTTGGATGTCACAGATCCGAGTTCTATCGCAGAATCGCATGACGCCATAAACACTCAAACAGAAACGCTCGATTTGCTGATTAATAACGCAGGGGTCAATATTGACGATGGTGGATTTGGAGGAGTTAGAGAATTTTGATGATGGTTCATTTCTCGACTATTTGATGTCCAAGGATGAACACAGGCTGACGCACACCAGCACAAGCATCTTTGCAGTTGAAGCGGACGAGGAGATTGCTGAGTGGCTAAGGATTGATCCAGGTAAAGCGCTTATACATTTGGATGAGACTTTTTACACCGGAAAAGGCATTCCTGTCCAACATGGGAAGAATTATTTCGTCTCTGAATACATGAATTTTCATGTTGTGCGACGCATCGTGCAGAAGCCGTAACCAAAACAATTCCATGGATGTCTGTTGGCCATGCAATGAATGTCCATTTCTCACGCAAAGCACTGTATGCACGCAATACAGTTGAGATCAAAGGAGATGCAGATAAATGAGCACGCAAGAAAATGTCTTGAAAGACATGTATAAGGCTGTTTTAGAAGGAAACGCTGCTCAGGCGCATGATTTAGCCAGCCAATGCCTAATAATGGGGATTTCCCCTTTAACTGTAATCGATGGTGGCATGGCCCCAGCAATAAAAGAAGTAGGAGATCGATTTGGGCTGGGAGAACTGTTTTTGCCGGAAATGATTATGAGTGCCGATGCAATGCAGGCTGCCTTGGAAATTCTTGAACCGCATTTTGAAGGTGACGAGAGCAGCAAACAAGGAAAAGTGTTAATCGGAACTGTCAAGGGTGACATTCACGATATTGGCAAAAATATCGTGACCGCCTTACTCAAGGTAAACGGCTATGACGTTGTTGACATTGGGCGCGACATTGCCTCAACCGAATTTGTAGATAAGGCAATTGAAATGGGCGTTGACATCATCGGTCTTTCTGGTCTGCTGACCACTAGCTTGCCAATGATGCGCGACATCATCGAGATGCTAGGTGATGATGGTGTGCGTGATAAATACAAGATCATCATTGGTGGTGGCCCGACCAGTCAGGATTATGCGGATGGTATCGGTGCAGATGGTTATGGCGCGACAGCTTATGACGCCGTAGAACTGTGCAATCAGATGACCGGAAATTAAGAGAAAAAAGGCGGGTTCCTAAAGGAGGGAAAAGATGCCTGGATTACATTTTGAAATGATCGAACGGGTTAGCCAAGGCCCCCGTGTCCGAGAGGAAGAATTCGACAAGTCCATTTTCCCGCGTGTAAAAGAGTTGGCTGAGAAATATGACATCAAATACGATCCGGCCAACCCGATCCCTGCTGATGACGCTATGGCCGACCGTCTGTTTGCGGCTGGAATGGAGTTCGCTGTTGAAAAGGGGCTATGGGTCCTGGATACCCAAAAAGTGGTCAAGTTCACTGAAGCCGAAATCTGGCGTTTCCTGGATAACTACCGCACCCCGCTGACCTTCGGCTACGGCAAGGACCAGGTCACGCTCTATCCCCGCAAACCGGAGAGCGATGTGCGTCCGCTGGTGATTGGTGGCGCGGCGGGTTCCAGCATGTCTGAAGGCGAGATTTACGTCAAGCATATGATGAACTTCGCTTTAGAGCCCACCAACGACATGATCGCCAACGGCAACCCGGCCCGGATCGAAGGGCGCGAGATCCGGCCCTTGTCGCCCAACGAGGTACACGGGGCCATTCAAGAGGTGGGCTGGATCCGCGAGGCCATCCGGCGTGCGGGTCGCCCTGGCATGCCTTTGTTTGTAGCGCCTGGGTGTGCGGCTTCTGCGCCTCCTGCTGTAGCGATCATCAATGAAGAACGCGGTCTGCGCAAAGGTGACTTCATGTATGCCGCCCTGCTGACGGAATTGAAATCTGACTATGACCGCCTGATCCGGGCGGTGACGGCTGTCGAGAACGGCGTGCATGTCGCCACCCTGTTGGCCCCTATGGTCGGGGGTTGGGCTGGTCCACCTGAGGGTGCAGCCATCTGTGGGGCGGCAGAAACCCTGCTGGGCGCCATCTGCCATAGTTCCACCATCGTGGTCCATCATCCAGTGCACATGAGCCTCAAGAACGGGGCAACTACTCATCGGACGACTTTATGGATCGAAAGTGTCGTAGGGCAGGCGTTCTCTAGGAATACCTGCTTCCCGATTGGGCAGAATGTTTTCTTAGACGCGCGCGCTGGAACATATGAAGTCCTCTGGGAAGCAGCGGCCAACGCTATCGTGGCGGTCAGCAGTGGCCAGCACACCGGCCCTGGTCCCAGCGGAATTACTGGCGGCGATGATGTCGACATGATCTCAGGAATTGAACTGCGTCTGTTGGGCGAGACCAGCCGGGCGGTGACTGGAATGAGCCGCGAGCAGGCCAACGAGATCACGGTCAAGTGTCTGGAGAAGTACGAGCCCACCCTGGGCAACCCGCCCAAAGGAAAGCGCTTGCAAGACCTCTACGATATCGACAAGCTCAAGGTAAAGGAAGAATGGCTGGCGATGTTCGAGAAGGTCAAAGCAGAACTCAACGATTGGGGTGTGCTTTACCGCTAACAAGCACCTTTTCCAGCCTACTGCTGAGTGGCAGAACATGGCGAGTGCATAGGTGCGCCAGTGGCTCGGCGGATCGCGGGGATGGGTATGTTTGGAGCGGGTAAAGACAAGAAGATTTTGTGTAGGGCAAATGCCTGTACGCAATTAGAGCAATCGACCAATCCCTCACATTGTTGGCTTACTAGAGGACATTCCTTGTATACGGTAAACCGGTCCACAGACACGGCGGTCCAGAAAGACTAGCTTGTTCCGCATACGCACTTACCCCATTCCCCTGACTGACACTGGCCCACTTCCAATAGGAGCGGGTCATTGTTTTTGAACCGTGCATGCTTGCCGACCCACTGGGGGCAGGTGTATAGTAATGGGTACAAGCGAATACCACTGATTAGACGTTAGCTAGCCATGTCGCACTCTCTGAGCAAGGTGTAGCATTCACGAAACTTAATTATTCCGCAAACGACACGGAAAGGAGAAACCCACACCGAATATGGCGCACGCGCAAGAACGGAATGAATTGATCGAAGCCATCAGAACGTCAGTCATCGATGGCAATGCACCTGATGCAGAGGCATTGTGTAGGCAGGCCTTGAAGGCAGGAATTGACGCGCTTGTGATCCTTAACGATGGCATAATGGCCGGCGCCGATATTGTCGGCAAGCGATTCGAATCGGGTGAGTTCTTTTTGCCTGAACTAATGCTGACCGGCCGCGCGTTAAAGGCCGCCATGAAGACGGTCACACCGACATTAGGGGGCCAACATACCAGCGAGAAAAGCCTTGACACCGGGTCCGTGGTCATAGCCACGGTGAAGACCGACATCCACGACATTGGAAAGAACATGGTCGCATCGATGCTCACCGCCTCCGGTTTCACCGTAACCGATCTGGGAGTGGACGTTGCGATCAAGGATATAATCGCAAAGGCACAAGAACTTGAAGCTAACGTCATCGCCTGCTCCGCGTTGCTGACAACCTCAATGCCTTTTATACGTGACTTTGTCGGACTGCTCGAGGCAATGGGCGAGCGACAGCGGTTCAAAGTAATGGTGGGAGGCGCACCGGTCACGGCCGAGTTTGCAGAGAAGATCGGTGCAGACGGCACGGCGCCTAATGCCATCAAAGCGGTTCAGCTCGCAAGGCGACTTATCCGCGCCCAGCATGCAGAGAGAGGGGTTCCGACTCATGCGTAGCTACCATGAGATCATGGACCGGGCCACTACCGGGCCTTATATCACTGAAGAGGATTGGGATCTCAACAAGGTCGCCATGACCACACGCAGGTTGGTGGAAAATCATGGCTTAGAATGGGATCGAGAGAATGTCGTGCCGGATGATCCCGGCTTGGCGGACGCCGTCTTCGAAGCCGGACTTGAACTTGCGTGTGAACTAGGTGCCTATTCGCGGTCCACGGAGCGCATAATTCAGTTTGAGTCTGGCGAGTTGGAGGAAGGCCTGCGTAGGATGCCGCAAACCCTGGTCATGGGCGAGGGGAAAGACGCCCGCACGCTCTATTCTCGCGAGATAATGGATGATCGCCTGCCGATAGTATGGGCCGGGAATCCTGGTGCGCCAACGCCCGAAGAACTGTTTCTACCCTGCGTGCTGAGCTGGATGCAGGAATCAATTGTTGACTTGGTAACATGCGGTACTCTGACCCACGTCGACGGCCGCGAGGTGCGCACCGCCGACCCGATTGAAATAACCTCCACGCGCCGCGAGTTACAGTACATGCGCCAGGGCTTGAAACGCGTCGGGCGGCCCGGAATGGGCATGCTGGCTGCACAAAGTTCTGTCTCCGAATTGGGCGACCTGGCAGTGGCTCATCCCGATTATCTGCGGCCATGTGATTCGCATCTTGTGCCAATGCTAAACGAATTAAAAATGGATAACCGCAATGTTGCACGCGCCGTAAACTCCATCGAGTATGGAATGCGCAATGCGTCGCTTCCCTGCGTCATCGTGGGCGGGTTGGGCGGCGATGCTCCCGGAGCGGCGATAGTGAACGTGGCCTCGTTCATTCTGTCCAACCTGACCTGTTTAGCGGATTACCACCTGTGCCACCCCATTCATATCCGCCATGTCGCTACCAGCACGCGCAGTGTGCTCTGGGTCGAGAGCATTGTCGAGCAGGCGTTCGCCCGCAACGCGCCTTGCATAATCGTTTCCGACATTTATCCAAAGAGTGGAGCACTAACTCGTGAACTTCTTTATGAAACGGCTGCAAACGCCATAGTTATTACGGTAAGCGGCGGACATCTTGAGGGTTGCGGTTCCGCCGATGGCATTGCTCCCAACGGTACCGGGCTGGAAGCGCGTTTTATGGGAGAAGTGGGCCATGCTGTCGCTCGTCAGGGCATGAGTCTGGCTGAAGCCAATAGCATCACGCTGAAACTCCTTGAGAAATATGAACACGTGTTTGACAATCCAGAGGGTAATCCGGGTGTACGTTTTGATCACGCATACGATCTGCAAACACTGCGACCGGTGCCCGAATGGCGCCAGATGTACGTGGAGGTCAAGTCAGAGGTTCGCGCGATGGGGTTGGAAACCCTTCCGTGAGCACGACGCGCTGAATTGACCATGGTATCAGTATAGCAATCGAAACAAGGTGAGGCTCAATGGCTCTTTACACGATTGTCAATATCGCCACATCGGGCGCAACGGCGCGGGCAAGAGCACGCTGGCGACGTTGCTGGTCGGCAAACAATTCCGCCCTATTTGCATAACACTTAAGGAAACCACCTCCACCCTGATTGCATTACACTCAAAGTCTGCCGGCATAAAGTCCTGCGAGGTGGGCCCGAAATCTAATACGCGCTCTGCATGTGCCCGGATGGCCATCTGAACGTCCGACCATCCGAGCCAAGAGCAGCGCACTTAACGCCATGGGAAAAAGTAGTGAGCACAGGCCTTTGGGAAGATTTGGAGAGTGGCTACAGATGAGGAACGAAAGAAATTGCTGGGCTCGACTATCGACATCGCCTACATACTAGAAGGCTCCATCAAGGCCATCAAGCCCAAGCCAAGCATGTACAACCTGCTGCATGCGACTATAGGTCGTGATCAGCCCGATAAGAGCCCTCTTGTAGTACGACTGCGGTCCCGACGGGGACGAACCCGCACGCATTTGCAACATGTTTACCCTGATTTAGGCGGCAAATCCGTGCATTTCTGCGGGATAAAAGTCTTTACCCCCCTAGCCTACTTCGCGACGTGACCGACGAGCCTGAGCGTCATTGACCTGCTTCAAATAGGAGTGGGGCTTTCTTTTTTTACCACCAGCCAGCGCCTGCGCGTCTTGTTCTCATATTATGCTACACTCCATCTTATGTCCCCAGATATTACTGTCACAGTACGCCTGTACGCAACACTACGGAACCATCACACCAACCCAGAGATTTCCGGGCCGCTCGCAGTCACTGTGCCCGCCGGGGCGGTGGCTGCCGATTTGGTGGGCGCGTTGCAACTCCCACCTGAGCAGGTGCATAACATCTTCATCAACAATGCTGCTTGCGAGCGGGATGCGTGCCTGCACGCTGGCGACGAGATCAGCCTGTTCCCGCCGGTGAGCTGCTCCAGAAGCGGGACGTGGAGACAGACCTGCTCTGGCTGATGCAGTAGCGCTGGAGCGCTACTGCATCAGCCAGAGCCAACGCGTCTTTTTTCTCTCAAAACTATCTTTATACATGAGCAGCGTACGGTGGGCCTTGTCGGGTGACGATGGCTGACCCGCTGGGAGCGGGTGCATAGTGTAGACAATGATACGGAATCCTAAGCTTGGAAGAGGTATGAGAGCAACGCGCACGTAATGAAGGAGAACAAACAATGGAAAAGGTGAACATCGCTCAGAAACTTAGCCTCTTCCGAGAGTATTGGAGTCCAAGAATTGCAGGTGAACTTAACAACTCATATGTCAAGCTGGCCAAACTCAAGGGGGAGTTCGTCTGGCATCATCACGAGGCAGAGGCCGAACTGTTTCTCGTCGTAAAGGGATACTTATTGATCAAACTCAGAGATCGTGACATCTTGTTAGAAGAGGGAGAGTTCATGATCATCCCCAAAGGCGTGGAACATTTGCCCATTGCCAAAGAAGAGGTACAGGTGTTATTGCTTGAGCCGAAATCTATAGTGAACACGGGCAATGTACGGAATGAAAGAACAGTCGACGACCAGTGGATCTGAACTTTGTAATGCTGCATATGGCCCAAAGGCTTCGACCCGGAAGCGGCAGGGGCGGTGGCATGGAAGACCTGACGAAAAAACTGACTCCTAAAAAGCGCAAGGCGATTGAGGCATTGCTGACGCAGCCGGACCCGTAGAGGGCATCACAGTCAGCGGGCGTGTCACGTTAAACGACCCATAATCGGCTGAAAGATCCTGACAGGCAAGCAGAATGAGAAAAGAGTTTTCGGACTACCGCGTGCTTACGTTGGACTGCTACGGCACACTGATCGATTGGGAGAGAGGCATCTGGGATGCGTTCCAACCCATATTGACTGAAAACAAACGGCTGGACCTGCCGAAAGCCTCGGTGTTACAACAGTTTGCTAGTCTCGAGTCGAAACAACAGAGCGTGGCGCCCAAAATGCGTTATTCCAGTGTTCTGCAAACGGTTCACGCGCAATTTGCGCCAGACAATCAACTGGCGACGACCGATGAGATGAACCAGCAATTTGCGGAGTCGATAGCTGATTGGCCTCCGTTTCCCGATTCTTCGGACGCACTGCGCAGTCTTCAATCAAGGTACAAACTGGTGATACTCTCAAACGTAGATCGGGCTGGGTTCGCGGCGTCTAACCGGAAGCTCAGTGTCGAATTCGATGCGATCTATACGGCCGAGGACATCGGCAGTTACAAACCGGAACTGTGTAACTTCGAGTACATGTTGCGTCACCTGAACGAAGATTTTGGGTTTGAGAAATACGATGTTCTACATGTTGCGCAGAGCCTTCACCATGATCACACACCGGCGCGAAAAATTGAACTGGCGAATGTTTGGATCGATCGGCAAAATCTTTCTCGGGGAGGTACCGATTGGAAGACAGGCGGCTGGGGCGCTACCGCTCTGGTCGAAGAAGTCCCGGAGATCGACTTTGTGTTCTATACGATGGAAGAATTCGCCCGAGCAGCGGTCGGCTGAAAGCATGTTTTGACACATGAAGCGTTTCTCAGTAGGCATTCCGTTGAACAGGCGGAAGAGCAAGACAGAGGAATTGACCGATCCCATTGTTGTGGCAGTGAGTAGCAGTGCTAGACATACGTTCAGCAAACCGAATCAACGATTAATAAAACTAATTAAAGGAATAGGAGTTGAAGGAGACGCGCACTCAGGAAAAAGGGTCAAGCACCGCTACCTTGTTAACAAGAATTCTATGAAGCCTAATTTGCGCCAGGTACACTTGATTCAGTCTGAGCTATTTGAGGAACTGAACGCAAAAGGATTCTCAGTAGAATCTGGACAACTGGGGGAAAATATTACGACACGAGGAGTGGATCTACTAGCTTTACCAACGGGGACCAAACTGATGTTAGGCGCGAAAGCGGTGATTGAATTGACCGCATTACGTTATCCATGTCACCAGATCGATGACTATCAAAAAGGCTTGTTGAACGCTGTAGTAGATAGGGATGGGGAAAGGAATATTGTCCGCAAGGCCGTAATGGGGATTGTACTGATCGGAGGCATAGTACGCCCCAGAGATTCTGTTATTGTCAATCTTCCAGCTGAACCTCACCACCGGCTGAAGTACGTTTGGTGATCCGAGCAAACAGAGTGACGCCATCAAATGCCCACGCGAAGAACGGCTTGATGGCCGCAACAGCAGACCGAGCTTATGTTGGTGCAGAAGGTGTGACGGCTGTGATGCCGAAACCTGCTCTATATACCGTAATGCAGCCTTTCTATGGGGAGATGCCTTCTAACGGTGGAAAAGGTGTAACCGCAAGCGGTCCCGACGGGGGTCTAGCCCGCACCCGTACGTAACTGAGTTTCGCCCGTCGGCATTTCACATGTGCCCGAAACGCCCACGATAACGGCGCTGGAGCGAAGCCAATGTTCACGTCGAGTACCTGCGCGCCGGCCTCCACCTGCCGTCGCGCGTCGCGGCGCACCATCGTAGTGTCGCCGGCTTCAAGTTGGGCGGTGAGCACTTTGCGATTGGTTGGGTTGATGCGCTCGCCGATCATCACGAAAGGATGATCGAACCCTATCTTCACGATTCGGCCGTCGTGTCCCTCCAGAATGGTTTCAGGATTTGCTGTCATAATGTCGATTCTCCTAAGTCCACGAGGAGGCTTTCCGGTTAATGGGTGTACACCGGTTGTCCACGGCTGTACAACACTTTGCGCCAAGCGTTGTTAACGTCAAGCCCCAGCTGGCTGATCGCGTCGCACACCTTGTAGTAGGGTTCCAGCCACTCGTCTTTGATTTCTAGCGTGTCTTCGTCATAAAGCTCGGGGAAGGATTTGCCGGTGTTCGGGTTGTCGAGGCTGCCCTCGTAATGCGAAAGGAATTCGAGCACATAGCCGTTGACCTCTTCGCGGGTGATTCCAAGCGCGGCGTGAGCAACCTGCGCCTGGAAACGAGCTTCAAGCCCGGTGGTCTGATCGAGGGTGGCGCCGCCGCGGACGCCCGAGCCGTGTTGGTGAAGGCCACACACCGCGCCGATGGCTGCCCCGGCTGCAATTTCCCACAGCAGTTCTGAGGTGCCTGTCCCAGACACGCAGTAGATGTCGTTGGCGACAACCATGGGCGTATTGCGCGAAAGCGCCTGGCCTGCCATGGCCTGTATCCAGAGTCCCATTCGGCCCGTGTTGTTGATTCTCATCAAATGCATGTGGCCCATGAAATGGTAGGAGGGGTGGTATAAGACGGCGCCCAGGATATGCTCCGCAACTGTGAGAAGGGCTGTGCCTTCCGCGCCGCCGCCCATCCCGCCGACAAGCGGCACAAGCAGGTCGATGATGTGGATGCCGTAGTTGAGCATGAAGGCCACTCGCGATAGCTGGTCGTAGTCGGTCTTGAGTTCCACCATCTGGGAGACCAGTAGCCCGTCCGAGGGCCGCAGGCCGATCTCCGGATCGAGGGCGGCCATCTTGCCCTGGCAGGTGAGCGGGGAGGCGTTGTCCTCGATGTGCATGCCGGGACGACCTGCCTTGCGCACGGCTTCGCGCGCCTCAACCGCATCGCGGCGGGCGGCCAGAATTTCGGTGGGCGACCCAGGCACGACGAGGTGCCCCCTGTAATTGGCGACCGAGCCGGCGCCAAGACAGTCGACCAATGGTTCCTGGGCGCAACTTTGCAGTATCAATTTGTGATAGCGCTCGCTCGACGGGGTGCCAGTTGGGCCACTATGCATTCGGCAGGGGATGAGGCTCTCAACCCCGCGATGCTGTTCGAGCACAGCGTCCTTGCCGGCGCCCAACACGACAGAGTTCGGCTGTGCCGCGACGATCTCTTCGACCTCGTCCCGCGCAAACAGGATGCGGCGTTCTGTGGTCTGGTTGTAAGCGCCCATCTCTACAAACAGCACCAATGCTGCCTCGTAGAGACGATCTGCCATGTCGTCGTCGCTTCGGACGAGCACTTGAGGATCGAAGAACAGCCCATTCTCCTTGACGAGTTTGCGCACTCGTTTGACGAGCATCAGATCGAAGTCTGACTCCTTCATATACGGGCCATTCTCCGAGCGCTCTACGATCTCAGGCAACCAGTCTTTTTTCATGTCGATTATCACCGCATCTAGAAAACATCGATGTCTCGTGCAGAGACCACTTCGCCCTCGTAAAATCGCTTGATCTCTTGAAGCTGTGCCTCCGGGTCATACGGAATTGAGCAATTCCCCTCGTGATGGAGTACAAGCATCTTTACATTTGCTTCCGTCGCAAGTTCGGCAAGCTGTTGCGGCTTTTTATGATATGCCCAGATGGTCTTTCCCTTCTCATCCACTGACGCGCCGCCCCATGGCACGTTATCGAGATTGGCTGCCATATAGACTTCGCTACAGACCACATCAGCATCTCTGGCCGCTTCTAGAAAACTGTTGCTCACATGGCCATCCCCACTCCACACCACAACCCGGTCTTGCGTAGTGAAGCGATAGTCGAAGTTCTGGACCCACGTACCGTGTGTGTGATTGAACGCCTCGACCTTTACGTTTTCATCCTCATACACCAGTCCCAGAGCCGAAACCTCGTGCACATTTGCTCGCCAGCCGGTGTCGTTGTTCTGCTCAGGTCCGTTGACACGCTCGTTGATGTCGGCACGGTATGCATCAAGGAGTGTCGCTACCAGCCGATCGGCACCTAAGGGCCCGTAGATTTCGAGCGGCTGCGACGTTTTCGACTACGGTTAGCGGCTGCACCAGTACGAAATGTTGGTGCACCATGCCGATGCCGAGTTGGATGGCGTCATTTGGTGAGGTCAGGTTGACCCGCTCGTCGTTGAAGTAGATTTCGCCGGCGTCGGGTTTGTAAAAACCGTACAGAATCTCCGCCAGCGTTATCTTGCCGGCGCCGTTTTCTCCCAGCAGACAGTGGATTTCTCCTTTGCGGACGTCGAAGGAAATGCGGTCATTTGCGAGCACCTGGGGGAAGCGTTTCGTGATGTTGACGGCTCGAATGACGGGTACGTCGTCCTCAGAGGATGTGATCGTCATAATTGCAGTATTAGAGTTGATCATAAAAGGTATCCTCGCCGAAGCGGCTCAGCCCCGACGAGGGTACCTCTTAGCCCCAATGTGTATCGCGAGTCTCCGAATTAAAGAAAGCTCAGCCTCACTCGAGGGGCTCGACCTTCAAGGGGACCACGAGGTTGCCGTCGATGATGTCCTGACGGGCCTGGTTCACCGCATCCACGACTTCCGCTGGCAAATCTTCTTCCCAGTTGTACAGCGGCGAGATGTCGGCGCCGCCATCAGCCAACCCAAACCAGACTGGTTCCAGAGGCGCGTCATGCAGTGACAGGTCACGACACACCAACCAACAACTTGCAAAGCTCGACAGTCGCTCCAGCATCCGCCGAATACCCATCGGCCCCGATGCTGTCGGCCCACTCTTGCGTAACTGCGCCGCCGCCGACAAGCAGTTTATATTTCTCTCGCAAGCCCTGTTCTGCAAACAGGTTGATCGTGCGGCGCTGCACAGGCAGCGTAGTAGTCATCAGGGCCGACATCATCACGACATCGGCCTTTTCCTTTTCCGCCGTTTCCATGAACACGCTTGGCTTTACATTGCGTCCCAGATTAATTACATCGAAAACGTTGGCGTTGAGCATAGAGGCGACGATGTTCAGGCCGATGTCGTGGATATCGCCTTCGACGGTTCCGATCACCACCTTGCCTATCGCCGACGCAGGCCTGCCAGCGGCCAGGATGGCCTCTTCCAGCAGACCACCAGCCCGCTTGGCAGCCTCGCCCGACAGCATCAGTTCGGGCAGAAAAATACGGAATTCTTGGAAATTCATTCCGACCTCGCTCAAGGTGGGCACAATCACCTCCTTAATCACGGCCAACGGATCAATTCCCTGTTTAAGGGCCTGGCGCGTGAAGGCTTCGGCCTCGTTCTCGTCGCCTTCGTACAAGGCTTGGCTCAGACCAGTATGGATTTCTTCGGGGATATCAGTCATGGTTCTCCCTCTTGTTAATTTGGTTCATCCCTCTCAAAGAAATGGTTCTATAATTGTCCAACTTCACTCTCAGCGGTGCCCCTTCGGGCAGGCCACAGCGGCCAGCGAAGCATTTCGTTTCGCCAACCAGCGGACAGCGCCAGGGGCTGATGGCCGCGTTACAGTTGGATTGAAGAATCGCTCAGTAGTGCTCTTCTCCAACCGCCGTCAAGGTCCAGCCCCATCTTCTGAATCTCCTCGCTCACCTCGTGATACATACCGAGCCACAACTCGTTTGGCTCGACCGTGTCAACATCGTAAAGTTCGGGGAAGGGCTTGCCTCGATCGGGCTGTTTCAACGTGTGCTCGTACCGTTCGAGGAGTCGGAGCACATACTCGTTGGCCTCATCGCGCGTGAGGCCTAGTGCGGCATGGCTCACCTGGGCATTGAAGCGCGCCTCCAGGCCAGTATAAGTGTCGGTTTCAGAGCCGCCCGTGCAGCCCACACCTCCCTGGTTCAGGCCGCTCACCGTGGAGGCCAGCGACCCGGCTGCGACCTCCCAAAGCAGGTCGGTCGTTCCCGCACCGGCGCGGCAATAGATGGCGTTTATCATGACGATGGGCGTGTTGCGTGTCAACGCCTGACCGCCGAGGGCATAAATCCACAGCCCCATGCGGTCGGTGTTATTGACGTTCATCAGGTTCATGTGCCCGGAAATGTGGAAGTCCGCGTTGTAACATACGGTGCCCAACAGGTGCTCGGCGATGGTGAGGGCGGCGGTGCCTTCCGCGCCGCCGCCCATGCCGCCAACAAGCGGCACCAGCAAATCGATGATGCGGATGCCATAGTTGAGCATGTGCGGCACGCGCGAAAGCTGGTCGTAATCGACCTTGAGCTCCGCCATCTGTGAAACTAGGAATGCATCCGACGGACGCAGCCCCTGTTCGGGATCGAGGGCTGCCATCTTGCCCTGGCAGGTAATCGGTGTAGCGACGTCGTTGATATGCATGCCCGGGCGCCCGGCCTTGCGCACAGCTTCGCGGGCCACGACGGCCGCCTGGCGTGCGCCCAGCATTTCGGTCGGCGACCTCACCTCAATCTGCCTCCCCATGTACGTCGCCACGGATCCAGAGCCCAGGCAGTCCACCAGCGGTTCGCGGGCGCAACTTTGCAGGATCAGCGGGTGGTAACGCTCGCTACAGGGGGTCCCCGTCGGGCCACTGTGAATTACGCAGCGTTCATCACCCTCAACTTCCCGGCGGCGCATTGTGACTGCGTCCTTGCCCTCTCCCAGCACAACCACGCTGGGGGCGGCTGCGACAATCTCCTCAATCTCGTCACGAGAGAACATGATGCGTCGCTCAGTGCTTTGGTTGTAGACGCCCATCTCGACCAGCAGGTCGACCCCGGCCTGGTACAGCCGGTCGGCCATGTCGTCGTCGGCGGGAATGGGCACCTGGGGATCAAATTTGATGCCATGCTTCTTGACCAGCTTGGGCACCAGTTTGACGAGCATGAGGTCGAAGTCCGACTCCTTTATGTAGGGCCCGTTCTCCGAGCGTTCGACGATTTCGACTTGCCAGTCAGTTCTCATTGCGGGTATCTCGCTCCTTCTATGCGGATTCTTCCCAGTCACATACGGGCTAATGTTGCTTGATGGTTAGCGTCTATTCACCGCGAATCACCTGCAACGCCTCACGAGCGTCTTCAAGAACTTCCTCTTCCTTCATTGTGAGCAACATGCGATCTTCCATGACGACCTGACCGTCGATGATGCTCGTCTGGACGCTCGTCGACTGATACGCCGACACAATACGCTTTACAGGATCGTCCATCTCAAAATCCATGGGCGCAGCAGGAAGGCCGCCGTCATCCAGAATGATCATGTCGGCCTTTTTGCCTTCCTCCAACGACCCGATCTGGTCAGACAGCCCAAGCGCAGCTGCGCCGCCGCTGGTTGCCATTCGCAACACATCCTCGGCGGGCATTGCTTCGGCCCCGAGTCTGTATTTATGTATTAGCGAGGCCATACGCATCTCGATGAACATATCCAGATTGTTGTTGCTGGGCGCGCCGTCGGAACCGATGGCGACCGAGATGCCCCGTGCCAGCATCTCTGGGATGCGGGCGATCCCCGAGCCCAGTTTTAGATTGCAACACGGGCAGTGGGTGACGTGCGTACCGGTTTCTTCCAGGACGCGCAGCTCCTCATCATCCAGCCAGATACAGTGCGCCATTTGTACGTTGGGGCCC